>JGI24159J19872_10011474_pt1 | contig 11601 bp, 8 predicted proteins | sample Ectturendosymbi4_FD_19872 | JGI IMG/M metagenome (IMG submission 19872) | reverse complement strand
GTCATGTTTCTGTATATGTCACCAGTCTTGGGTCTGTTGCAGTTTACCCATAGCCGGAAGGCTGCCTTTGCAATTTGGTGTTTTGATTTGACCACTGGGTTCCAGCCAGGAATGTTAAATTTACCTTCATTCTTTTTACCTGTTGGTTTAATTGCAGAGGATGCAGCGGCAAGCAGATAGCAATCTGAAATTCATAATTTTGTTATATACCTGTTAAAATTAATGGTGTGAAATTGAAGAACCTTCTGAAAAAGTTTATGTAAAAAGATGGTTTTCTGAGTGAAAAATTAAGGGAGGTGACGGTGTTTGCAAAAGTGTGAGATGTAAATTGAATTATTTCCTGCCGGGTGACATCCAAGCCAATAAAAAATCGTGCTTACGTTTGCCGTGGAATCCAGATTGGTCTGCATACCAAGGTTGCCAGATGGTTCCAAATTTGGCAAATACAGCCAAAAATCACAGTTTTCGAAAGATTTTTGCCCATTTCTTATGGTAATATTTTTAATGCCAAGAAGTTTCAGTTTGCCATTTTCCAAATACCAATTGTGACTATTAATATCAACAAAATTTAACAAATTAATACCAAAACTTCAGAAAGTACAGCTCAGATGATATTAATATATGTCTGAAATGATTTACTGCTTGAAGAATTGCTGTAATTGTTGTAGTGTTTGATTTGATGAACAACCAATCATAACTGTGAATTGCTTTTGAAATTAATCTGCTGTTACTATGTTTTAGGTCCCGATTTGTGTTGGTTTTTGTGCATTTGATTAATGATTCTGAAAATAATGATCAAAACTGAAATATATTATAGGCTTATCATTGCTTCCAGTTATCAACTAGGCCTGAAATATTATTACTATAACTTCAAGATATTTGGTATGAATGAGAAGGAATCATTTGTCAGGCAAGGATCAGGGTCTGTGATCTAAACTAGTGTTTCTCAAATTTTAAATTCTAATCCCCATTCTCGACACGTCGTTTTTTCACTTCAGGCCAGTTCAGCAAACCCAAGGTAAATTTGAAAAATTTTATTTAAAAATTGTTAAATACTAGCTGAACCAAGCCATTAAATAGCTGAACTTTCAAAGCAACTGTATTGTGATGTTAATATTATGTTCAGATACTTGTGAAAATAATTCACACTGTGTAGCTGGGCACATAGATGATCTAGAGCAGGGGTTCTCAAACTTTTGGTGTTATGGATCCCATGAAAAGATTGACTATAATTTACGAAGCCCCACAAGAAATTTTATTAATGCCGTTATTGCTTCTTTGGACAGTTTAAAAATTAGCCAAGTCAGCATTTTAATAAGTAAACGAATAGCTCGCGGAGCCCCGAGGTTTTTCTCGTGGAGCCTTGGGGTTCCGTACAGAACACTTTGAGAACCTATGATCTGGAGTAAAATCAAACGGATGAGTTGCTTTAGGCTACTGATGATAATTCAATAATCGATCAATGGTTGGGCATTTCCGCCCACTCTGTGTTATTTTTTCCCTATCACCTCCTTTGTTTTTTTGACCCCTTGCCCTTAAAAATCGCCCCAAGGGGTGATTCCCCCCACTTTAAGAACCACTGATCTAAAATAAGCAATAGGATATATTTCACCTACTGGGCATGCATTTTGATTCCTGTAAAACAGGTACCTTTTCATATTTGTCAAACTTAAAAAATTTAAAAGTATGGAAAAAATATGAATTGCAAAAAACTATGAAATCACTATTGCCATTTTGTAATGAAAAGTCAATATTGGCAAAAACATTGCCATTTACAAATTGCTTTTGCTAAAAACTTGCCATAAATTAGATAAACACTTGCATATTTTCTGTGAAGCATTTAGCAACCCTGCTCCATACAGCAATTATTGTCAAACATGAGCACATGAACATGATGCTGATGATGACATCACTACTCATATGTGTTAAACACATAATTGTTTACGCTTTCATTGAGCAGTGTATACATTTTATGTATTTGTGCACATTCTGTTCAAACTACAACCATGTATTGCCATGCATACAATGATAAAACATTCTGAACAAAATGACTGTCCAACAAACTGTTGACAAACTGAAAGCTAGTGATGTTGAAATATTCCAGAATTAGCTCTGTTGCCATAAGCTAGTTTAAATTTCTGTAACTGCAAATTAGGATGTACAATAATTGTTTTTGGTGAAAATGACCAATTATATAATAATTTATTTTGTGTGAGACTCATGGTGCATATCACAAGGGTAACACAAAAAATGTTAGTATAGCATGGTACAGAGCACGTGTTAGGTGATAAAACACAGACAACACAGGGAGATGCCAAACATTGAAACAACACACCAGCTTTAATTGCATTCACTAATTAAATAGTGATATGGCTGTGGGAAGAGAAATGAAGACATTTTAATGTCAGATTCTGAAATAAATTCTAACATCGTCAAATCATTAGGTGGGGATGTTCACAAAAGCATGTAAATTGTTTTGATCAATGTTTCAAACGTTTCTGCAAGATATTTTTTAGTTTTTAACTGACAACCATTTGTTTTCACTAAATTAAAAGGAAGATTTGATGGTTGGTATTTTACTGGTTTTATAAAATCAATTTGAATATGTATTTGGCTTGCACACATCCTCGACATGCTAGGGGCATAGAGGAATTACAAGAATAAGCAAAATCACAAGTTGCCATGAAGCACACAGAAAGTTTAGATAGCTATGCATAGGCAATGCTGGAGAAAGGCAATGCTCTAGCAACTACTGCAATTAGTCACTGTCATGCAAGAGCATTAAATAATGGAAGAAAAATGCACATTTGCAAAAAGCATTAGACCTTCAGAAGTGATCGGATAAAAAAATTTAATGAAGAGTCACATTGGCGAACAAAGCCATACAGATAGTTTCTAAACAAGGCATCAAAGGTGCTAGCATAATGGTCAACCTAATGTGGATGAACACTTACATTTCTTGGTATGAAATCCATAGTTCACAAGACATTGTTGTAAGCAGCTTGTAAGCGCTTCATATTAGTTTGTNTGTATTTGCACCACAATTGACAACCATACATTGGCATGCAACAGGTACAGAATAGAGTTATTTTTACTGCNGTTGAACACAGAAAAGCTGCCTCTGAGTTTGTTTGCTGCATGTTACAGCAATTTCACTTGTCACCGTGATTGTCATCCTTCAGTGAGGCATTTAATGATATACCAAGATGTTTGACTTGGCCAGAAAACTGTACACATGCAACATTTAGAAAACATTTGATAGAGCAGGTTGTTTATACTTTTTAAGACAAAAAGTATACCAATTTGTTTTGTTGCAGTCAAAAGCGACTTTGTGTTCAGCAGCATAATCATCACAAATATTCAGAAGACATTTAAGTCCTCCAATGCTAGTGCCAAACGTACATATATATTATATTTGTGCATGCAATTCTATTTTTGCATCCATTTGAAACATTGTGCATATCACATGTGTGGTATGTTAATGTGGAGCACATTTGTAAGGAAAACACAACTACACAAAAAACATTAATTCCAATCAGCCTCAATGAAAAATTCTTGAAAGTGCTAATTAAAAAGTGTTTTACAATACAGTATAACTAGTATTGATCACTCAGTTTTCAAGATGTTCAAAAGAACCTTTTTGTTGTCTACAGGTTTTGTGTCTGTCTATGTTAATTCAAGTCTTACTGAATATTTTCATATGAATCACATGATCAGTTTCATGTGCAAAACTGGTTTGATCACAAAATCGTGGCATTTTTCCCCTTTCTTCTCAATATGCACAAGCCCGCCAACACAAGCAAGGTGGAAGCTTCATGTTCAACCATATTGGGAGCTACAAACAAAACTCTCCTCTTGCAATTTGGAAGTGAAATCTTTTGATCCTGCTGAGACTATAACAAGTGATGTATTAGTTGTATCATTGGAGCAGGAAAAGGATTCTGGTAAGTGGTGCGATACTAGTAGCGGGCACACATAAAATTATTACTGACCCAAGATTGTTATACTTGAACTAATGAAATGACTCTTGTCCCAAGGGGTGCAAGTCCATTTGTGAGTGACTTTCTATTCAGGACACTATGCTTATGAAGCTTATACCTCTGTCAGTGTTTTTCAACCTTTTTGCTGCTGCAGGACCTTCTGCAAATGTTTGCGTTGCTTATGGAACCCTAAGCAATGATCCCAGTGTCTATCCTACTTTCTGTAATAAACCTGTGAAACTGTGGTACTGCTACAACCCCATAGAACTGTGGTTGCGAATTTCGTTCCAGGCAATTTTTGTGGAATCCCTGGCAGCCACTCAAGCTCTGCAGAACCCTGGTTGAAAAACACTGTTCTGTGTAATATATATTCAAGTGTGCATTTAATTGAACATATATTTCCAAGCAGAGAAGACAAAGAATAAGGTATAATAGTTGGTTCAGATACAAAATCAGTAAAATTTTCACAGTGGCAATATTTGCAAGAATAATACTTTTAGAATAATCTTTGAAGTGAGAAATCAACTAGTGTTCAGGGCTGCCTTTTAGGTGAAAATGCCTAGCTATTTCAGCTATTGTTCGTGGTGCCCAGACAATTAAAAAATACATTTGGTTCTTTTTGGATGGGCACATTTTCTGATTTTACTTATATGAAAGTGGAATATGAAATGCACATTTAATATGCATGTTTCATGTTGGTCAGGAGAGCACTTTCGGCTTAGCTGTTTGGCAAAAGCAGGTAGTTTCACTTAATTAACTCTGGGCACATTCCTGATGTTTTTGCAGGGATGTATTGCTTTAAATACAAAGTGACAGGTTATCTGTGTTAAGTAAAAGCAGAAAAAACTTTTACAAAATTAAGAATGGGCATTTTTAGTCTTAATAGAAGTGTTTTAACATTAAAATTTGACAGTATCGGTGCATGAGATAATTTATTAAGTGCACTGAGCAACCCTCTGACATTTTAATATACTAATTTTGTTTGAAACTTAAAGTGATTAGTATTTTACTGCTATTTAAAAAAAATTGTTTTGCATTGAAAAATGGTGTCTTTGACTATTTCGTGTGGAAAACACCTGTAGGACCACAAACTTGCACTGGGTGTGCTTCTAAAGTTATTATCTATTTTTAACTTCAGTCTGGATGTATTGAATGGTGGGAACGTTTTGCTCAATGAAATGTGGCAATATCTATGTAAATAAAATTGTGCACCTCACTTTTTTACATGTGCGGTTTAGATTTGTTCATATATTAAAAAAGCAGGACTTTCGAGTAGGTTCCTCAGCAAAAACGTACGGTTTTCTTCATATTTTTTACGACCATGGATTTTTAAAGCTTGAGGAAATGAACACTGTTTTTGCCCAGTAAAGCTTAGTTGAAGAAACGGCACTTTTACTAAAGCGCTTCATACAAATGTACATGATTTGCTTGAAATCGCAGTGATCGATTACTAAAAGAAATTTAGGTCAGTGATGTATTGTTTAACGTTGTGTGTGTTTAACTTCTTGCTCAATGAAATCCAACAAAAGTTTTTTGTAAATGAAGTTGGGGACATTAGCCCAATTTTTTGTAGGTGGGCTGAATACGTTAAAGTTCGCAAACGGGACCGTTTGCACGGTATGGTAATTTCTCACTACACGGAAAAACACGGATCTCAAAGGTCGCTTTTAACGCCAGTAACACAAACAACACTCAATTCTCTCTAAATTGAACCTGAGCTCTTTTTAAGACTTGCTCTTGATTGAATTTTGTCACTTAAATGCGGAAATTATTATTTTGCCTGGTAGAAACACGGGCAATTTTAAAACTACAGAGGCACTTTTTACCGAATCTTGTTTGAACTTGCGGAAATCGGTGGATTTTTCAGTAAAATCTAATACGGTTTCTCAGGTTATGAAACTGGTCACTTACAGTAGTTTTTTTCCAATGAAGTTGCAGTGGCTTTTAACTTCCAGGGAAGGTTTTGCTCAATTGTTCCTCAGGTAGTGAAATAATACCGAGAGTTCATTTCAATGACTTTTTCCACCGATTAAGATTTCTAATTATTTTATGCATGCGCTTATGTGCGGCTCATGAATAGCGGTTATTTTTCGTTGCTTGATGCTGGGCTACTATGCTTTCTTCAGCAATCATGTTTGCGAATGCCCTCCCAAATAATCTGCTCCAATACAATCAGTTCAGATTTACTGAAAACAAGGTAAAGAAATTTTCAAGTAACTTTAACAATCTTTAGAACAGAGTGAAACGTGTCTGTCTTGCAATATCAGACATATCAGACGTTTAAACAAACAACCGTTTTCATCATGAGCAGAAACGCACTGAGCATCGTTCAATCTTTTTTCAGTCCGAGCGAGTTCCACTTTTCATGAGTTGCGTTGTGCTTGTGCTAGTACCGCTTTGGAACTACGAAATTCGAAAAAAACAAACAATTTCAAGCATCCACCAACTTTTCAAGCATTGCCTGTTTATGCTGTTCAACCAAAAAACTTTCAGTTGAAATGCAAAGGAATTTTGTTACTACTGTACAGTACAAACATTACAGGCTTCTTGTAGCTGTCTCGCATTGTGTTTGTTCCGGCATTAGGCAATGTTTAGAAGTATTTCGCGTTGCATCACAACCGGTACTGAATGATATCTTCGCTTTGATCATCAAGGAAGCAGAACAACAGACATTTAAACCACATTTTGCTTGCAATTACTTACACTTTGGTAAATCACTTGTAGGTAAACCAGTGGTTCTCAATCTGGAAAACTTTTGCAAAAAGGTTATTACTCTGTGCCATTGCAATAATAACATTCATAAATTATACAGTGTCTTTACCACTGTAGCCGACTGTGCTTCGCCATTGTTATGTCATAATAATTTAAATTTTAACTGCTTCTTAATAAGACCGCTGTTGGTTTGCACGCCTACAGTCGAGGGAGAGTGCATAATGAAAGAAAAGCTTCTTACTCTCGTTTGTATAATTGCTAGTTAAAATTGCTCTATTTAGTCAAGGCTAAGGTAAATAAAACGTGGATGAATTTTGGCTGGCCGCTATGTAATCCTATCCGTTGATCAGCGCAAAAGCCATCAAAATAATCTTTTCATTTGCATCTTCATGGCTCTACGAATACGGATTTTCCACTGGGATTGATAACGAAATGCGGCGCACTTGGCAACGCTAAACACCTCGGTTTATTCTTATTGGTTCTCCGAAACAGGCACAGTCATGACATGGGATTTATTTGCAAAACAAAATTGTTAAGCAGTTTCTTGTTTTTTATTATGTACAGTGTTTTCCGTGAAAACAATTGTTTTCTTAGTATGACTCTAGCTTGAAGGTTAGAAGAACTTCCGTAATCAAAACCACTATTGCAACTCATGCAGTGAAGCCGAAGTGCAGCGGAGGCACCACGAATGGAAGTCGGGAATGGAGTGAATCTGTATCCATAGAACAGCACCAATTATAATGCCCAGACGTGTGGTACTGCAGCTCTGCGTCAAAGTTGGCGGTCACCATTTTTCCAAGAAATAACCTGAACAATGGCGCTAAACTCAAGGAGGCATGAAGTCGCTCTGCGATCGGTCGAGGTGAATAGTTGCGCCAAGACAAGTCGGCAAGTGAAGTCCACGGTCTCCTCGTGAAGAGGAGGCGATGTTGCCACGTTGTGAAGCCGATTTAGCCTAAATGTGAGTCCGGAATGGAGCGAAGCTACGGAAGTAGAACAGCGCTGGTAACCTGCACCGCACGTCCGGAGCTGCAGGGATGCGTCAACGTCGATGGTCACCGTTTCCCAAGAACCCTGTCGTGAGCGGTGTACAGACATTTAATCACGCGACAATTAATCACTAGATAGTTCTTCACGCAGACAGTTAAACATCCAGACATTTAATCCCTTAGACTCTTTACACTAGACAGATCAACACGCATATTTGCACACAACACATATTTTTTCAATTGTACTGTACACAATACATTTCGAACTCACTAGTGGCGTAAATCCTGCCACCATTTACTGCCTTGTGCAGAACAATATTCAATTTGTGTATGATCGCATGTTGAATGAAGTAAAAAGAATGATTATGTTGTCTTCTACTGAGGGAATGCTGCTAGATTTTGAGAGTGCAGCTATAAATGCTTTTAGATCAACATTTCCAAGTGCAACAGTTACGGGTTGCTATTTTCATTTGACACAAAGTGTTATGCGAAAAGTTAACGAAATTGGTATGAAAGAAGACAACAAAAAGAAAGACAGTTTAAGATTGCCTCTTCGCTGCTTACCTACTTTAGCTATGGTTCCTTCGTCCGACGTTGCGGAAGTTTTTTGAGAATGGATGACAACTTGCCAGGCCAAAGATGCCAGAGCTTTTAGCGTATTTTGAACATACGTGTATTCGAGACCAGGACGCAGTGAACGTTATGGTTCCGTCAACTTTCCAGTGAAAAGATGGAATCATTTCGAAACTGCGTCTGATGAGATTGCAGGAACAATAAGCTCTATCGAAGGTTGGCATTACGGAATACAGGCACTTTTTCAATGTCATCACCCAACATTATGGACTTTAAAGGACTTGATAAAAATATGCAGATGCAACTAACAGCATTTTAACAAACTATCCAATGATTAACTCTCATGTGATTAAATGCCACCAAACCGCGTAAGTGATTAATTGTCTGCGTGATTAACTATCTAGTGTTTAAATGTCAGTGATTATTTGTCGCGTGATGAAAAGTCACCAAACCGTCTTGAGCGCAGCATCCTGTCAATTCTTTCCTAATCCAATTTTCTGCGCTTCGCTTTATCATACGAAGATGACTCTCTCTCCAGTTTACGATGTTTTCGTTGTTCTGTGCATGATCTACCAGTGTCTCATTAACTTTTACACGGAGCTGCACCTTCACAATTCTTGTTCAAAATTTCAGGCAATACTTTTAATAAGATATACTTTAAGAACCCTTTGAGGACACATTTTCCACTGTGTTGCACCCAGAGGCGTGACGTCTCCAAACGAGTTGCGCAATTCCAATGCAGAAGTTCAGTGGTCTGTTGTCCTTGCAGTTGAGCGGTATGTTGACGCATCAATGTCATGTAGATTTTCATTTTTTTGCCAATGCCCATTTTGCTTGTCGTTTTCGGCTCCATTTTTAATTCCTTTTTGTTTTCGTTTTTCGAATGAATTTTAAATTCATTGGTGCACTGTATTTTCGTTTGAAAATCTCATTCAAAACTCCATTTTTATTTTCATGTTCATTTTCGTGTATATTTTCAATTATCTTTTCACTTCCCTCATCGGTTTGAAAGGGAGACGCAACTACACATTCCGAAACGTAAACTCCACGTCGCCCAGCGCATTCACGTGAATGAAAAAACTAACCCAGCGCTGTCAACATAAAAATCTTTTTTTTTTTCGGTGAATACATCATAAATATGCCACGAAAATATTTATACGCTTTTTTTGAAAAACACCTCATCGAATTGATCGTTCTTATGTTATTTTGCAAATGTAAGTTACGAATTGTGATCTTTGAGATCCGTGATTTTTTCGTATTTGGGGTATTACCATGGAAACCAAGCCGTTGTACCGCAAGGGAGTATTGGCCACTGGCCAGTGCACTAATGGCTTCTTCATGTAGAGAAATTTCTCTTCCGCAAAGAAATGTGAACCAGTCAGAAAATTTTGTAGCGACGTGGTAGAGAATTTTTGCCCTCCGGTTGGTGTAACTTCTCTTCCACTTTTCCGTTGTTGGTTTTCATGTTTTTTTCGCAGAACTTGACATCGAGAATACATGCATTACAGACTCCCTCACAAATTTATTGATTCTTTTTATTCTTTGCCGCTGCCCTCGTAGTTTTTTGATAAGTGAATGCGCTCATGCCTTGTGGATTAAATGTTCATAATTAATAGCTTGTTTTTATATTAAAAAACTTTGCACTGGAGTCCTCTGGGCTGCTTTAGTTTACAAAGATGAAAAATGTTTCCCTATTTAAAAGCGAAGCGTACAAGACACCCTATTGAATACTTTTGGAAATTCGTGCAGAGGGTGATGCAGAGAAATAATGAGAAAATTCAAGCTGAGATGGAGAATTTTTGGTGTTGAAATATGCATGAAAGACCTCGTACTATATTCCCGCCAATTCCTTTTTTGCAGTTCGTTGTAATAGTATTCTGCAGTCGTGGTGCTCGATCTTTCGGAATCTGGCAAATGGTATCGGTGCTAAAATGCCGACACTCTAGTGATAAAATTCGAAAATTAATTACACCCTGTAAAATGTTTGACAGAAAAAGGCATGCTTNGTCGTTAATAAGAATTCGGCGTTTCNTCATGAGAGAAAGCACTGGCCCGCCGCAAACAGCTACGCTACATTTTTTTACCGGTCCCCCCTCTGTCGCACTAACTGGCCTGGCCAGTATTGGTGGGCACTGGGGCGTGCAATAATGAGGCATTGCAACTACAATATAAAAAGCTTCACCGCAACACTGCAGAGCCGCTACAGATTTGCAAAAATGTTATATTCGTGTGAGAGGTTTGTTGTAAAATTGTAGCTTTCTTCAACGGAATTAAAAGTCACGCGTTTCACAATAGCTCTCAGGTCCGATTTTGTTTTCACGTCACTACTACCCACTGTAAAAACTGTATTCACGTTCTTGTTGCTTTTTTCAGCAACATCATGGAAATAGGCTATGTAGTGTTTGGCAACAGTTTGAGAAACAAGGTTCAGGGTAACTTTACTGTAAGAAGCATGTATAACAGCAGGTTTTTTTAAGAAAAATGTTAGGTGCCCGGTATGAACCTGTAGGGACCCGATTTCTTTGATTCTTGGGACCCAATGATAATTTTCGTTGATTCTAGGGATCCGATTTTCAATTCTATGGACCCGAATCGGGTCCCTAAAACACTTTTAAAAAACCCTGATAACAGCAAAGATAAACTGCAAACAGGAAATACCTGACCATGAATGTAACTGAGCAAAAAAAGAAACGAAGCACATGTTTAATGTTGCCCCAAATTATCTCTTGCTCCGTCGTTCATTCACTTTTCCGACGTCCCTGGCAAGCAATAATTTTTTGTTCAAATAAAATAATAACCTGTTTGATCATAGTTATCTGACAATGTTTCAAAAAACTCTTGCGAATTATTCTTCTGAAAAGGACGGTGCAGTGGTCACTTGCAAATCTTAAGGTGCAATTTATCGGCGTAGTTTCCGCGCGGAAAACCGCTCGCGAATCTGTTTTTTTTGAACGAAAGGGAAGTCACGCATATCCAGGCGGAAACGGTAGAACAGAGCGCAAACTGCCGAGCGAATCGCAAAACTTTCGCATTTGTCCGCTAAGTGCCAGTTACAGGTGTCACCACTGGTAAGACGTTCACGTTTTGTATGGGGGTATTTACGCGCTGTCAGCACTGCTGATTTCGTTACTGAAATTTAGGAGTACAACTATGCTTTGGCGAAGATAAATTACTGTATTATATGTGAATAAGAGCTAAAGATGCCTAGTCAGTAGGTGAAATATATAGCCTATATATTCATCTTATCGACTGTACACGGACATACAAGAACCAATGCTTAATGCTGCCCAGGAACAGTTTGGCCAGAATCCTTTTTCTGCTTTGGTTGGAGACAACCCAAGTGACAC
>JGI24159J19872_10011472_pt1 | contig 11602 bp, 9 predicted proteins | sample Ectturendosymbi4_FD_19872 | JGI IMG/M metagenome (IMG submission 19872) | reverse complement strand
GAACTCAGACTTACATAGTAATTTAACAAATTGAATATAGTTTAGTTATAAACACAATTTTGGTCTGAACAACTTGCCTGACAAAAGCATGATAGTACAATGCAGTACTGTATTTGCAAATTAAACTGACAGAACTTCACTTTCTGGAATTGAACTCGCTCACTAACACAGTTTAAACCTGAAAGACTTACATGACAAAGGTTATGCTGGCATAGTGCAGCATTTTAGCCTGGCAGAGTTTCATTTGGACAAACTACTCGCTGTCGTTTAAACTGGCAGTGATTATCCCGGACAAGCCATTTTTAGCCTGGCGGAATCCTGATAGGACAAACCAGTTTCTTGAAACTCTAAACTGACATGGCATCTGGTACGAGCCGCGGACTGCCACTTTTTACTCCTGATCAGTATCGGCAGGGACTAACACAATGCAAGCTATCGACTTGACCCAGGGCTGAACCTATAGGCAGGAGAAAGACTCTCTTTTCGATCCAAATTCAGCGTGTTTTATACTCAAATTCTTGGTGATCCCCGGCTTTACATCTATTCCCTCAATATCTGCACAGTGCCTTCATTGGCTTCCCTGTTTTGGCTTTTTTATGAAACTGAGTTAAGTCTCAGACAGAAATTTGGAACCAAAGTCTTCACGGGCGGGTGGAAGTTCGTAATCTTGGTGGTTACAGACCTTCGTCAAAAGAGCAAAGATTTGTAATGGCTGTCAATATGCGGCTGATATGCATTTTCTGGGTCGAGCTTTTCCGACAGAAAAAAGCCAAATTTTGTCTGTTGTTTCGATTAAAAAAAAGCCCAGTGCGTTGAAAAACATCCAGAATTTCAAAATCTGTAAAAATCCCAGTGCGAAAACAGCCGAATTTAAAAATTAAATAGCAAAATTCTTAACCCTGCTCTTGGAGTACACTACTCTGGATCTGGATGTAGTGTTGTACCAAGTATTACGAGTTAGCGAACAACTGTGATTACAGAAAGTGTCTGTAAACTTGTGGTCCTATCCCAACGCCATTACAAAACCGTCTGTGTCTGTTATTATCAATCTGCGTTGAGGAGACAGTGTGTGCTTGTGCTCTAAGGACTTCGTGTCTGGTTCAAACATGGAAATTTAAAACGCAGTGCACAGCAGGACAGATTCAATGGACACTGCATGAGATAAGTTGCGCGTTCCGTTTGCACATCTTCTCATCTCTTTGCAGATATATTTGGGTGCTCATTTAAGCATTACACAACTGTATGGTGGTGGCCCACTTCTCGTTTTATGGTGGCAGGGACAAGCTACACGCACCACTGTCAACTCTTCTCCAAGAAAAATTTGTGGAATGAAAAAGTTGCAAAAGAGCCAAAAAGTAGCCAAATAGCCAAATAAAAATTTTGGAGCCAACTGCTTCTCAAAAGAGCAAAATTTCTGGTTTTTGGCTCCAAAAGAACCAATCTGGCAACCCTGGACACAAATCAATTTGGCGCGAATGGCTCCTGTTCAGCTCGTGGTTTTCATTGAAAAACAGGCAAGAAAATGTATGAGCCCTTCTCCGTCAGAGGAAAGAAATCGGAGCCAGAAAGCGCCTGCACCGTGTGCACTTGTGGTGAAAGGTCAAAGCATTTTGTTGAGGACGTGATGATGAACCTACTGCTTCTCTTTACCAAATTGAAGTTTCTAGACCTCTGGCTAAGCCAAAACAAGCTTGCTCCTTGTTGTGCGTGGACTTGTGGTAAAAGGCCAAAGCATTTTATTGAGGACATGAACTTTGAGACCAGACAATGTTGCAGAACCTGTCCACCATCAAAACAACAAAACGAGGTTCGCGTGCCAACTGCCAACGATGGGGAGCACTTGTCTGCATTGATCACTTTCAAATTTTCGCAAATATTACTCACACCCCTGGAATACTAACCCTGGGTGATTTCAACTCAGATAGGAGTGGTGACCACGTGGTCCCTAGGTGAAAATCACCCAACGTTATGATTGATTGTGAGTTCGGGTGAAAATCACCCGACATTATGGTTAGTGTCAGTTCGAGTGAAAATTACCCCACGTTATAGTTAGTGTGAGTTTTGGTTTCCCTATTAATGCCTAGACATTGTACAAATTGACAAAACTCTACTAATTTATAGTTTTCGTATTTCAATTTGGGGGGCTTGGTGCATTGTTTGGGTGGGCTTAGTCCACCAAATCCCCCCTGTGGCGACGGGACTGGCCGTATGTGAGACATGAAAGTCAGTAGCAGTGCCCCGATCAATCTGATTGCCCAACAATTGTGGTAAAGCATTTGCCCATTTTGGGCAAGTTTACTTTGTGTGCCAAATTTTCGTAAAAAATTTGCCCATTTTGGGCAAGGTTGATTGATGTGGCTGAAAATTGCAATGAAAATAGAAAACTTTCATGTCTCAACCTAATTTACTTTTATTGCAGACAGAACCACAAGCTTGAAATGTGGTTCTGTTTAATCCTTAAACCGATCTCCAATGACGTCAACTGGCGGAATTTTTGGATTTTTCTTCACTTTTTTGTTCATTTGTTAAGAGTACTTCCTACATTTTTGTTTGGAAAATTGCTTTTGTTCTTCATCTTATGAAAAAGATTCCCAAATCAACACGTTGTTTTTTTCTGATCGGATGAGCTTGAGAAGACTTGCTAAGTTGTACAAATACCCGCGCGCGCGTCTAAACCTGTCAGTTAGTCCTGTATAAGCGAATAAACAAAATCTGCCCATTTTGGGCAAGGACAACAACGGTGTTTATGTTTCGAGGTTGGGCCTATCTGAGCAGGGTTAAAGCCGGCGTGGTGTTCAAAATTTGGTAAGTTGTCCGATAGTCTCGTCAACATATAGCTCTACTTCTCATTGTTTGAAACAGTTTTGCGAAGTGTCTAACTTTCTTGTTTTTTCACTACTCACGTTTTTCTGGCCGTTGATTATTCTTAAATTATGACTTGTTTGTAAAAAGCGCTTGAAAAAATGGATATTAGGCAGTTTATGAAAAGAAAAAGCATTTCTGATAGCCGAAGCGTAGAAAAAATTTCGGACAAAAGATTGAGAATTGAGGTTTAACCAGCACAGGCGAGTGGAGTAGAAAGGGTAAAGTGTTTTGTGAACGTCCGGTTGCATGGCATCGTCAGCAACCTGTAAAGGATAACCAAAATTTCGACCCTGACCCCACCTAGAAAATTTTCTGTGGGCGCCCATATACACTGATTTAGGTCCAACTACTGGGTCATAATGCGTGGTGCTGTTTGGTTCATTTCTTTTAATTCACTCAAAAACGATAAATGCCAAGTTGTCACTTTCCTTAAACTATCTACTGAACGCGGTCACCAAATACTCTGCTATTTTGACGCGTGGTGAACAGCCTAAAACATGAAAAGCCAGTAAAGCAGTGTTTTGATATTCAAGCGCGAGGCCCCGGGCATTTGCCCGGTTTGCCGAATGGTTAATCCGGCCCTGCTGGTAGCGAAAGCACTCAGATAAGACTAAAGAACTTTTTGCATGCCCCTGATGTAACACAAAGTTTTAAGTTACTAAGACCAGACTTAGAAAGTTGTAGGGTTGAAGCCAGGCCCATAACCAGGAGGACCCGCCACCCTGAAAAAATGTTCGCCCACCATGGAAAAATGTGTGAGAAATAGTTTAAATCTATTGGACATTATTTAAAAAATTTGGGCCCCTCTCAGAAAACTCGTCGCCCCACCTGGTGTCCCAAGTTGGTTACTGGCCTGGCTAAAGCTATGCTCTGATTGTTTATCGCTGAACATTGTTCTACTCAACTGTATAAAAACACGCAACCATTTGAAAGAGATCGTCAAGAACTGTGTGTCATACAAAAAAACGAGTAAGCCGCAGTTACGTTGCTCAAAATGTTGACTGAAACAAAATGGTGGGCCGAAAAGTGTGGTGGTCAAGATAGGCATCTTCAGCCCATGCTCATTGAGAGCGAGTGCAAGATGAAAAATTAATATATAGCATAACTTTATAGGTTTCGTTTAATCATCTTAAAAAACATTTTTTAAACAGAATTTTACCGCTTTTAGGAAACTTTAGTTGAAAATTTGTGACAAGACTTTCAGCAAAATCTAGCATTTTTTTTGCGACACCATTTAGCATATAGCTCACAAGTTGTGCGTCACAACCATCTGACAACACTGGTGATCAGCATCATACACTCGGACTGTCATTCACTATGCGAACTGGAGAGAGCATGCAGAGATTAAAACTAGTAGCACGGATGCCTTGCTCACACACTTTGCTTTAGCAAGTGTTGAGGTGTTTTTTTTTTAAACTTGGGGCCCCGCGTTACCCTAATCAGGCACTGGTCTTAGTCACTGCTTATGGACCAGTCGCAGAAATCTCTGCATCAGTCCAGAATCCCAGATTTGTTCGCAGCTAAGTAATCCAAATTTATTAAACTTGAGATTGTTCATGACTGCCTGGATTTTGCGGTTAATAGTCTTTTGTAACATTGTAAATACATCACTAAATTCATTTTTCTTCTGCGTAAGCCTGCTACTGGGTCGTAAATACGTTCAATTTAAGTAATTTTCACGAGTACTTAGATGACGTCAGGCTAAAAACAATCATCTATCCGGTTAAACCGGATAAAATCGTCGGTCAAATCGAATCCGGATTAACCGAGGTTTACTGTACTCTTTGTCTAACTGCATTGCCATGCACACCAATGCTGTCTTCACGTGCTTGAGTGATCTCTACCTTTGTCGCTGACAAGAGACTGAAATGTGAAGCTGCTTTCGCAACTTGTTGATACCATTGGCATGGGAACCCATGTAGCTCTCTGCAACCTGTGTAAAAGATACGGGTTTTACAGTTCAAAGTCCAACATCTTTCCTTTCGTTCCGGCACAGTATTGGGTACTTTGAAGTCCTTACGATATGCCTAAACCTTTGTCAAAGTCTCTTTCAGGAAATGCAGTATCTCGTGAAACGGCGGTGTTTTGACTGGTCTGAATAACAAGAGGCTGATCGTGAATCAGACTGTCGATGCTGCACGTTTAGAGAACGAACTTTCTTGAGAATCGAAGTGTCAAACGTGGTTTCGCCAAAAATGTCCATTGTTACCTGACAAAGATCGGTTTCGCTTTGTTTTGGCCAAACGTGTCCTCGGTTACATTGTGACATCATCCATTTTGTTACGCATGAAGTGATTACCGCCAAATCAATCCAAACACTCCCGGTTACTCACAAACTACAAATCCTATGCCGCTTTGGACAGTAATACTGGAAAGCACTCTTCCAAAAAAATAAGCTACTGAGGAATGGGTTTAATAAAAGCTTTCAAGCCTTTCAGAAACTTAACTGAAAAATGACTTGGTCTCATTTGCCTCAGGTTACCTGCGCAGGGCTTTTGATTCGGGAACCAGGCAAGGCACATTTCGAATAAATAACAAGGTCCAAAACCTGAGTTTGATTTTGAACTTAAATACAGCAAATGTTGTTTACACATGTTTTGGAATTTGCGCATGAAACAAAAACCTTTCAACATATATTTTTATTTATTAAGGGGGTACATACTATGCCTAGTGCAGCAGTGAGAATAAGAAATATCCATAAGCCTTTTCTACGAAACCCTTGCTGTAAGCAAGGTGGGTAAGAAACTATCTTCGACGTTAGGCATTTAGAAGCTGGAAAATAGCTACTACGCCAGAGAAAATGTTGATTTTACAGCATTGTGCAAAGGTGGACACAGCAATATTTACAAGAAAATAATAAAAACTAAAGGCAAGATTTCCGATTCGAACAGATACACGAGAGTCGGCTCGATCTCAGTCACTCTTTATTCAAGTGAGCACAATGCGAACAAGAGCGTAACAAAATACACAATAGAAAAAAACAAGAAAATGTTGGCATTTACTGAGTATTACAATGGCAGTGGTGACAAAAAGGTAAATGGAATTAATTTTCCAAGGCAGACTCGGCGGTAACTTCACAACACTTTTCATCACTCTTCTTCGTTTCAGTTGCAACCGTCGCGCTTCTGTTAAAATCTAAACCAGGAAAGGTTAACAAGTCATCGCAGGCAAAAGAAAACGCAGGTAAGGTAAACACGTTGTTACATAGGTGACAGGAAATATCACATTAAGTACATGCTCCAAAAACTGAACATTCTTTCTCCTTCATAATTGCAATTAGATCCATTCAGGCCATCGGCATATTCACAGGTTCCCTTCATAATTGCAAAGTTCGCGCAGCGCAAGGTATTAACGGAAGACATCGTGGGCTGATCGCTGCAAAGTTGAGAGACACAATTTCCGCCAACATCTAAAACCAACAATAAGATCCCGAAGGTACCTGTCAATATACCGATGGCCTGAATATATCTTACAAAAACTTTTACGCCCAATTGCGAAAAAAGTCTGGAGGTTCCACCGCAAGGAAGTAAGCCTGCATGCTAGAAGGCAAATAGCGAAAACCAGTTTCGTCATTGCAAAAAAAACAGCCACAATGATCGAAAACATTATTTTATTCGACGTTTCGGCTTATGTGTAAGCCATCATCAGGAATAAGTGGAAACAGTTAAAAAGAAAAAATAAGGATGCAATTTTAAGGCATTCGTACTCTATTACGTCTAACTGTTTCCACTTATTCCTGATGATGGCTTACACATATGCCGAAACGTCGAATAAAATATGTTTTCGATTATTGTGGCTGTTTTGTATGCAATAAGAATAAACAGCAATTCCGTGCAGTGTTTACCGAAGTTTTGTCATGCTACACCAAGCCATGAAAATGCAGTCCCTTCAAAATATTTTGAAGCACAGCTAATGAAGCATAGTTCCAAAAACGGGCTGAAGCCGTATTTATGAAAGCTGCTGCACTGTGTTTCAGGTATTTCCTTCATTTGTAACATTTACTCAAAAAAATACCAAGGAAGGTATGGACTCTTCTTCGGGGCACAAACGAGTTTTCACATTTTCAGGCTGTCTTTTGGCAAGACCAGACCTGTAGTCACGGGAGCATTTGGGGCCACTGCCCCTGTAATTTTTTCGGGTCCCACAAAATTGTGTTGGACATTTCCAACGACAAATGCGCAGCATGAGCTTTTTACTGCGTCGTTGAATTCTCTTCAGTCTCTTCAACCCGTAGCGCATTCTGTCCGCAAACGTTCTGGTGGTATACGTCTTAAAAGTTGCATGTAAGTACACATTTGCATGTCAGAGAAATTTCCAGACGTTCAGTAACGCATACAGCGATTTGAGAAAAAGGTGAGGTATAGTTGTCACCCACGTAGCGTAAGAGACAGATGTTGCCGCTTCTACACAGAAAACGTTGGCGGACTTCAAAAGCATGTTTGTGATCCGATTCCCATGAGAAAAATTGTCCCTGGCAAATTTTCATATCTGTCTACTGGTGTGGGCGTGACCCCAGAATTTCTTAATTTGCGGAGGTCCATAGTGTTCAACCTTGTTTTTCGCGATCGGGAAACGGTGTCGTTCGTAGACCTTTAACAAACCTGTCCATCCGACGTTTGCCCTGGTTTTAATATACCCTATGCACAGAGCACCAAAACTGTAAGCTAGTCAGACACTCAAACACGTTAACCTGCCAGAGCTCAGTTAAGCATTAGTGCATGATCAGTAGACGCATGCGTGGTCTTTACTTATAAAGGCAATTGACTAAGCGAAGCACAACACATGGAGGCAGATTTTTCTCGTAGGGTTTGTACGATGGATAAACAAAAGCTTTGACTAACTCTAACGTTTTTAAACAAACCCAGGAATGAAAAAATCTACTATCTGTCTGATGATAACATCCATAAATTTGTGACTGTGGTTTATTCTGTTTGGATGAAATCACAAATGATCAGTTTTCGACACGTGTTGATTTGTTCTGAACGAGGCATTTGTGAACATTGTGAATTTTTTCATTAACAGAGCTTTGCAGATCATTATTATACTTGGTTTTGAAAAATAGTTCGTTACATAATTTTCATGTTAGGGCCGAGTTAGAGGGTGGATTTTGAGTTTTTGGTCACAATACGGTTTTTAACTTTTTTCATGTGTAACGGTGTTGCAAAGTGACTTGAGCTTTTGTTTGAGATAAGAGTTCTGAGGGTTTTTGTGGAATTTCCTGCAAAGTTTGTCCTTTTGTTGTACCTGCAATGGCAAAGGCCTTGTAAATAAATACAGGTTTAGATTGGTGGTTCTGTTTTCTGCAAGTCTCTTTCATTGGTAAGTGGTTATCGGTATTTGATACACATGAGAAATTTATCCAAAAGAAGCACACATGGCAGAATAAAAACTTTACAGAACTAGTCATCATCTTCAACAATGCTATGTCAGTGTAGAACAGATCTTTTTTTGCTTATCACCATCACATCAGATCAGCTGGTCTGTTTAAAAATGACAGCATAAAGCTTTTCAAGTATGTAATATACTGTACTCTCAATGCGTGGTAGCAGAGACAACCAGGTGGTAGATACATGGTGAGGAATTTCAAGTAATTCTGTGTCCGCAAATGAATTAAAACCGTTGCGAGTTCCACGTCTTTAGGACAGCATTTTCCATGTCCACATTCAAGTTTCTCAAAGCATACCTTACAATAGGGGTTGGCAAACTGCGTTCCGCCAGGACAATTTGAGTAACCCGCAGGGCAGCCACATGTGTATAGATAATACATAAGTAATTTTATCGATTAGATTACAATTCTCAAGAGTATGAGTACTACAGTGTCAATGTGAAATAAAACACTACAAGGTTATAACCACGGCCTACTTACGATATCTTAAGTCTTAAGTAGGTCGTGGTTATAAAAATATCATCATTGATTCATATTTTTTTATGTAAATGTGGCCCTCCATGGAAGACGTTTGCCCACCCCTGCCTTACAACATTTGTAAAATGTAAGAAAACATTGCAATTAGCCTTAACATCATCATTCAGTGTGAGGATATCGGTGTGTGTTTTCCTCCAAAATTGCAATTTGCGCTATTTTCACTCAAACAAAAAAACTATTTTTCCAATCCCATTTTATATTCTCCATAGTATTCTTCAAACAGAAAGATTCCATCAGCATTCTCAAAAAAGTGAATTACAATACTGCGCCAATTTCCATATTGAGCCTGTTTTCATGACTTGATGCATCGATTTGAAGACCAAAGAAGAGAGGAGGTTCATGTCAGGCCCATGGCCAGGTTTTAAGGTTTGGGGGGCAAGATTTTTGTTTTTATTATATGTTTAAAGCAAATATTTCTTGGCGCAAGAAAATTTGGGGAGGTACTGCCCCAGAATGCCCCCCGTAGCTACGGGCTTGGTTCATTTTGTTTCAAATTGTTGATCACTAGTTCTAAAGCTTTTTCGCCAAGAACATGTGTAACAAATGCCGCTGACTGGGTTCGACCACAAGATAGTTTTGCTTCGAGTTTACCCGAAATCTATCCAAAAGAGAACTAAATGCAATTCACTTACTCATGTGGGCATCTGAATTTCTACGTTGCTTTACTACAACACACATGTATCCAATTTTAAAGGTTAAGTCTAGGTATGTGATAGACATACCAATCTAGGTATTTCACAAAGTTAACAATTTATGGAAACTTTTGAAAATAAAGGACATAGTATTGTTCTTTATCAATATAAAAAAGGACAAGGAAAAGAGGAAATTAAAGGACTGTCCTCTGAGATAAAGGACGGTTGGCAACCCTATATGGAACAGTCGTTCCCATAACGACATCGAAGCCAACGCACCGCGATTTTATGCGGCTTTAAAATTAAATACGAAGAGCAACCGCAAGCCGATGAAATTTCACAACACAAATGCGATAGTTACGTACTTAGTCCCATTCGATGCCATTTCTTCGGTTTTCTTGGTGGAGGTGCCATTCACAGCAGTCGAATCGCAGCCGTCGTCTAGTTTCACTTTCTTGGTCGGACTTTTGTTCTCCTGAGCTGAGGAGTCATCTTCGGGCGTGGCGCGCTGCAAGAAAAAAGTGTTAAAATATAATTTCTTGTTTCAGATTGCCGATCGACTTTTCCCGAGTCCTATTCCTCTCACCTTTCGTCGCATCAAGTGCGTGATGTCGGTCGCGGATGTCTGGCCGCAAGAGGATCCAGTATCAGAAGCCTTTCGAATTGGTATCTGCACGCATAACCAGCAATGCCGCTTAATAACCGAACTTCCAGTTTTGGTTAACGAACATTCAGTATCGATTTAAACGATCATTCCTGGAGGCATGATTTCAACTGCGATGCTGTCAAGTTGTGCGAAGCACGAAAAAAACCACAGGAGTTTTTAACGATACCAGCAGCTTTCCGCCGGACCAGGCAGTATTCTCTCATAAAACAGACATAGCGTGTGGGAATAAAAGATTGGTTTTAATGATGCCCATGTCAAAAAACAAGTTTAATGTACCTCACACGTTAAATACCATCACAGCGTAGGTTGCAAATTTTCACTGCTGAAAAGTCGAGCCACGTTCGGGAAAGAATCCGGGACCAAACGTTTCTGCCGACTGTCGCTTATACTTGATGCCACGCGTGTTGGACCCGAACGCGATCGCAACGCGACTCACTACTGTGCAAACTTTGTCTGATGAAGATGACGAAGCTCCGAACCCAATGCTGGTTTCACTGTCGGACGCCATGCGCGAAGAACCACCGAATCTGTTACCTTCTTTTTTCATCTGAATTACATCTTCGATCTGCAACACAAGTGTTAGCTTTATGGGTAAGTGGAGAACAGCAAGTGGAGCTTAACTGAAATGATTTCACAGAAACCGTTGCGTTGGGACGTCGACTAACGAGAGACATAAGATCAGAGAGCAAAGCGCACCTTCGAGTTTATGTCAGGAATTAATTCGTTGATTTCGCCGATTTCTGAACACTCTTTCATGTTTTCTTCGTTCTTCTCATCTTTGCGGTCGCTTTCATCGATTTGCTGGTTAAGAAAATCTGTATGCATCAAAAAAGCGTGCTGAAGAAATATAATCAGTCCACATTTAAAGCAGGGTTGCGGAGTCGGAGGTTTTTGGGTGAAGTCGGATTCCTGACAACGGCTCCGACTCCGGATGTCCAATTGAATCATTGAATCATTTTTTACATAGTTCCTAAATTGGCAATTCCTGTTGAAATGGTACAATTTCTTTTGAAACTTTTGTTGAAGCTGAGATTTCTTGCTGTGCACCACGATTTCCATTGATTTTAACAGCAACATTTCATTCCCTTTATGTTAAAGGGTAAGAAATTTTGGAAAGGCCGGAGTTGGAGTCGGACATTTTACCTCCGACTCCGCAACCCTGATTCAAAGCACAGGCAACAAGCTGTGACGTGATGAAATAAGCATGCACCACTGAGGTTCGTTCTACTCTCCGCTCTAGCCCAGGGGTGTACAACCTTTTGCTATTGCCGGCCGCATTATATGAAGTACGGCCGCCAATGAGTTGAGTTATATTTATGAGATACGTTTACTTAAAGAATAGGTTTTATCCGGTATATGCCATTTACTTGTGCCTAACAGTATAAAAAAATGTCAAACATTTTAATGAAGTTATTTAGAAGAAAAGTTTGGTCGACTGATTTTCTTGCCTTGCGTTTGTTTTGCTTCAATATACGCCAGCACGGCCGCCAAATCTTATATTTTAAATTACATGTG
>JGI24159J19872_10011470_pt1 | contig 11604 bp, 10 predicted proteins | sample Ectturendosymbi4_FD_19872 | JGI IMG/M metagenome (IMG submission 19872) | reverse complement strand
GTACGGCCCACTGTCTCAGAGGGGTCGGGTACGGCCCACTGTCTCAGACGGGTCGGGTACGGCCCACTGTCTCAGAGGGGTCGGGTACGGCCCACTGTCTCAGAGGGGTCGGGTACGGCCCACTGTCTCAGACGGGCTCATTGAAAAATGCAAACTGCTTCAAGATCGAAGTACAGTAAACCTCGGTTAATCCGGATTCGATTTGACCGGCGATTTTGTCCGGTTTACGCGAAGATCCGGATTAACCGAAGATGGTTGTTTCTATAGCTTGATGTCATTTCGGTGCTGAGATATCGGTGAGAATCGTTTAAAATTGAACACATTGACGACACAACAGCTGATTTTCGCAGGAGCAAAACGAATTTATTGATGTATTTGCAATGGTACATCAGATTAGTAACCGCCATATCCAGGCAGTTATGAACAATCTTAAGTTAATAATTTTAGATTACTTGGCTGCGAAAAAATCTGAGGTTTTGGACTGATGCATATACTTTTTACTCTATTTGGAAGGTAATGCCCTCCAAACATCTTGCCGAGTACAACACGCTCAGGGGTAATGCTCTACACTTCACACGCAAACTCAACACTAATCAATACACTGAAACCCTGATGAGATGGCGTTCCTTCAGCGTTTTGTTCAACGTGATAAGCTATGCCCCCGTGTGTGACGCAATAATCGTCTCTACGATTAGTCGAATGTTGCGTGCAGTTGTGGCCGCTGTTAATATAATCCCAAATGTCCGTTGTTGATCGTGAGCATGCATGCGTTGCGTCTGAAAGCTGCTGAATCCTTCCTCGAGACCAGTCAGTGCACTTATTTAACTGAAAAATCCGGATTACGAGACGTGAAAAGAGCATATTTTATCCGGTATTGGCGAAGATCGGGATCAAAAAAATCTGGATAAACCGAAGATTTTTATAAAAAAACGAAATAAATCATTCGTACCACCAGTTTTATCCGGTTTTGGCGAAGATCCGGATTAACCGAGGTTTACTGTACATCCACCTCGGATGAGTGGACGGCCAGAAATGGAAATTATATATATTGAGGGTGACAGAGGTCCATCAAACACTCGTTTGGTGCAGCTTGCGGCACGGTTTCATATGTCGGTATCCAGACTCTTTGTGCATCGCACTGGTAGTAAGGCAAGCGCCAAAACGAAGCAAAACATTTTCTGAAACCTTCAAATTTTGGATTGCGCTGTGGTTGACATAACGCGCAGAATCAATTTTAGATATGCATAATGAAGCATACGGCCGCCTGCACATAAAAAGGGCGGCAAGAAGCTCCCATTGCGGTAAGGAAAATTATGCCCATGCCTAATTTGACGAAATGAAATGTTCTGAACCAGTTTGAGTTTAATGCTTTCACAATTTGACAGATGGACAGGGGATTGAAGGCGAGTTGGAACGAGGGTTAGTCCTGATAACAGAGCGGTTTTTAATTAAAAGAGTATCTAAGTTTGTTGCTACGCGTCTATATGACGGGCAACTGCATGACACAAAAGTTAAAAACAACAAAACTAGGCATTATATAACGCATCGAAAGGGCAGTGAAAGCAATAACTTGCAGGTGATAACCATTTACCTGCCTATGTAATATTCCAATGGTGAGCAAACCACGGCTCGCCGACATGTTTTGTGTGGCTTTCCTAGCTGAATACCAATAGCCCAAATTGATAGGAGTTGTCGCCTTCTATTTAACGTTCGCTCAATTTATCCAGATATTTACACGAATTCGTAAAGTTAGTTGCCAAAGAGTTATACTTAATTTTATGTAAACTTGCATTCTTTAGTGAACTGTATTTGACACTGCAAACTGATTTTGCGCCTTGCGGGTGTTTTTGGTTTTCTGCCAATGACTCTTCCATTGAACAAGTTCCCCCACCCCTGTATTCTGTAGCACACGTTACGTAGCCTGATATGGAGTTCAACTAAACTGGCTCAACAAACTTCTTCGATCTTTGTTGTACCTGTATTCCATTTCTAAGCATTCGTCCAGGCCCATGCTTTCGCCCAAAAGCAGTTGCCTGTGGGTAACTTTTAAAGATGTCGGAGACATTTTCTTCAAAATGTCAAGCTGCTTCAAAGCCCAGTCGCTTCCATCGTTTTCTAGGTTCTGCAGAAGCCATAAAACAACAGTCAGTGAACTGGGATGATTACAACACTTTAGTTCAAATCGGTGGCCATGATTTCAACTTTCTCCAGAGCGGTTTTACGTTGCAACAGCGCTTGATAAATTCAATCCAGCAACGACGCACCAGAAAAATTGGAGTAATTATCAGCCCTCCGACACCGTCGGATTCGTAGATCACTTCTCAAAACGCTCATAATTTTTCAAGTCAGGTCTTACGACATTTTGTCTAAGCAATGAGTCACAGTGCTTTGACAAAAATGTTCTCATTAAAACTTCACATTCTACAAACAACACCCACTATAGAGCAGTTGCCCCAGAGTGCGAAAAGGTTGGGTTTAAGCCAAGGCTTAAGAGCCGGAGCCCAAGCAATTCTGGATGGCTGGAGTCGGAGCCGAAAATTTTCAGATGGTAGAGCGGAGTCTGAAATTCGGGTTCCCGTCCAACAGACAATTTGTTGGGCCAGTGAGTTGTACAAATAAAACAATAGTTTTCATTGGACCAAATCGTTCTTGAGCCGGAGCCAAAAAATTTAGATGCCAGGAGCTGGAGCCGGAGGCCGAAATTTGAGTTCCGGCTCCACAGCCCTGGTTTAAGTAACCTCTCGGTTCCACGGTATCTTCGTGTGGGAAAAGCAGATGCCGAAAAATCGTAAGAAAAAGTCAGACGATTGGCAACAATGTTCACGCGAGAAAATCGTGCTAAACAAGATGCCAGAGGGGCGTCGGAACTTAAGTTTTGCTGAAATCACAACAAGTATGACATCTATTCGAAATGGTAAAAAGGAAATTCTTCGTCACGAGGTTACGTTTAGACCAGAGGTTTCCGAACTTTTTTGTCAGAGTGTCACATAAGCCATTACACAACAGTTCGAGGGCCGGACATCTTATGTATTGTGTTGGTTTCGGGATATGTTACATTCTACCAAATCAACAAATTTGTCGTAAATATATTATTTTCTCATTATTGACGAAATAACTTCGCGGGCCGTTTTTTGGAGACCCTGCTTTAGACCCTCTAAGGCACACAGTCACCAACTCGATACGAAGAACGCACTAGTCACGACAAAGAAACCTACCCGGAAAATATCTTCCACAGTGTCGGCGCAGAAAATCCGCTTGATGTCCTCCTCCCTGTCGCGGAGAATCAAGTAATCTCGTTCCCGCCCAGTCTGACATTCTTCATGGTACTTTCTCAACAACTGAAACCACGGATTGCCACAATATCAGCGAGCAGCCTGTCACACATGTTTTGATTCTGCGGCATTTATCAGTAAGTTCGGCGGTACCCTATCGGAAATATCCAGTCCAGTAAAACCAGTCAAAACACCTCTTCGACTTAATTGTGAAATAAACCTTGATTTCTTCCAGGACACAAAAACCTATGTGTGAGAAGATGAACATCACAGTAGTTCGGTAAGTGGTTGCAAAACAACTTTAGCACGAAACTTAAAATTAATCGTTACTTAAATTTTCAAAAAAGCAACAAGAGGCTCAACAGGACTGATTAAGTGTTCGACAAGCTACGAAATAAAAATTAAGCTGATCAAGTCCGCATTTTTACGATGAATTCATGAGACTAACACAACCAATCCTCAGGTTAAGGACATAAATATCACTAAAATTCTTTATCACACTGATAAGCCTTGTACACACCTGGCTACGCTGCGATTCTTTTTCGAATTTTATTTTCTTTTTCATTTCTACTAAATCTATCACCTATTCTCAAATAGCAAGGAAACTAACTACATCGAATACTATCACACTGGCTGAAAGACGTTGGAAGAGCATTCAAATTTGTTATTTTAAAACAGCTTAGGGATATGTTTGTGAGATGTAGGAGCAAAACTGTGTGAATAGCGGGAGAAGAAATTGACGTCTGGCTGTGAGGAACGTCGCAAGCTAGAATTTTTTTAGTTGCCAGAACAAAAATACAGTGAAGTGAGACATTTTTATCGTTCTGTTTCGGTCACATTCATACACAGATAATTTGTAAAATATGGGACAACCGTCAACCATGAGACAGAAACTGGACAAAACTACTTTGACTCTAAGATGTATCTTTTCATGCCTATACAACAGGCAGTTGACAAAACTACTTAAACTCTACTTACTATAATTCCGTCCCATACTACAAGACCGTTAGTGATGTAACATTCACGTTAAATGGCTGGTGCTAGCTTAGATTTGCGAACGCACCTGAAAGGAGATTTCGTTTCCAGTCGAGCACTGGAATTATTGTATAACCTTTTTCTACAGCTCCGATTTTGTTCCAAATGACTGAAATACTGAGAGCTTAAGCAATAGTAGATTTATCCTATGGAAATACGATTTTCAAGAAGAAAATTTGTATCAAAAAGCATTTTGTCGATAAGGTATGTTGATTTGTGTGTAAGCCTTTCTATCATGAAGCTTCGCCAGTTTGTTTGAATTAATATTGCTATGTTACAAAAATAATAACATAACCTTTAAGCCATTACGTTGCTTTTACAAAAATGATCTGATATTCGGATAAAACTTAAGAACTTAAGCAATGAAGTACGAAAATTTTGAAGCCTGCTGGAAGTTATATTTTTAAACAACAAGCATAGTCATGCATTACAGAATAACGTTTTGACATGCTGCCGACTTGTGAGTGCAATAGCCATCTCAGAACCTTGGGCCGGTATCAGCCTAAATCTTTAGACTATCCTGGATAGTCAGCAGCAGATTTAAATGTACCCGAGGAAATTGTTAACCATCGTAGTCAATCTATAAAAACCTCCGTGATACGACAACAAAATACCTACTCACTCCAATAATTTCTTGAGACGACGGCGACTCCAGTGCAATCAGGTCTTGTTCAAGTCGAGGTAAATCAGAGCTGTGCACCATTCTTGTTGCCACTCCAGCTCTATAAACATCTCTGCCCGTTAACCGGAAGCCAGTCAGAGCGAGATAAACACCCAGGTGCTTGCTGAGTCTGGGAAGAAAATGAGATCCTCCCACATCAGGAAATAACCCTGGAACAATTCGAAGTAGATTCTTAAACATTGGGTATATGGATGTGCATTATGGAACATTCAGAGTTTCTGGAATATTCCGGAGTCTTTATTTCGAATCCAGAATATCGAATCCTATTCTGGAAGAAGTTGTTAGGGCCAAAATGAGCTGATCGCGCAGAGGTTTAGAACGCTGATCTGCGATCACACGACCTGTTAATTAGCTCGTTACGTCACTACCCAGTGCCGTGAGCTTGTTGAGTGTTTGTTTCTTTCTCTTGCTCAGGAGCGCGAAGAATGCCACTGCAAAATTCATTGAAAATATGTGTTTTACCAACTTCGCAATTTTTCACGTTTGTTTAATCCAAATTTATTTCCAATCTTAATAATTTAACATTCGAAAAAACTCTGATAAGTACTGAAGGATTCGATATTCCATTACATGCGTCCATTCTTGGGTACCACATTTGGCACTTAAAATAGTCTGTAAATTTGGCCAGAAAGGTCATCATCTATAAACCCAAATCAATGTGAACATCGTTGCTTTAATTTTTCTAATGCTACTAGAAGTCAAACCGAGCGTCAAATACGGTAAGCAAGAATCGACAAACATGTTTGATTTCAGGCCCAGTTTTTTTTAGCAACCGGGATGACCTCTAGTTTTCATGCCCAAGCCGCAAACTTGAGCTCGCTTACCTATTCCAGTTTCGGGCATAGCAAATAATGTTCTTTCAGTACAAACACGATGTTCGCCGTGAACAGACAACCCCACACCTCCTCCCATCGTGATACCGTCGATAAAAGCGATGTACGGCACTTGGCAGGTAGCAATGCGGTAGTTCAACTGATATTCTTCTCTGAAGAAATCGTGACCTGCACGTGAGGTTCGCTGTTTCATCTTGTGAAATTACTCAGAATGAGTTTGTGTTGGTGCACAATGGCAAATAGAGAATGTTCATAAGAATTTGTAACAGACAAACGAAAGGTAATACCTTACAAGCACATAATTATTTTCTTACGGATAAACGGTACGTGGAAAGGTATATCAATGAAATTCTGGAAAATAAACTTACCAGCCAACTTTTCCAGTTTTATCTTTTCCCATAATGTGGATATATGATATATATAAATGATGCAAACAACTGTGAAATATCAATGACTCTACACCCGGGATTTTTTTCGCTGAACCATTTCGGTCATTTGTCCCGTTATTGCATCAAAACTCGCTGTAATAGTTTCCACTAGCCTGCCTTTTTGACCGAACTGACTTAATTTTGTTCAGTCATTTAAAAGAAATCGGTCTATGACTAAAAAAATAAACCCAGCTCTGCCCCCTTTTATGATGACAGTTTTTTTAACACACTTACCTTGACTACTCAAACTTTAATGCTCTATGTGGAACATGCAAAGTATTAAAAAAAGAGAAGCATATTGTATGCATAGCATTGCAATCTAACATTCTGTACAGCATACCTGGTGAAAAGTTTCCTTGCTTGGCACTATCTGTTACAGAGCGAATATCACCTCCTGCACAAAATGACTTATTTCCTGCACCTTTCATTAATATCATCGTTGTACGAGGATCATCTTCCCATTCCTAATAAGATAAAGTAAAGAAAGACGTTTTACATTTACAAGATAGATGACAAACTACCAAAGCAACTGCATTCTGAAGACATCGTCATAAAATGTATATACTACGTGACTTGAGTTAGGGCTGTCGCCAGCAGTGGGGCCAGTGGTGCCTGCCCCCCATCCCATTTAAAATCTGTTCCCCCGATCCTGCATACATCCATTATTGTAGTAAAAATGTAGCCCCCTTGTGGTTTTTGGCCCCCCTGCTGCGAAATCCTGGTGACGGGCCTTCCTTGAGTATAGGTACAGACCACTTGTGGTCACTGGTATGATGACATAGCCATAAATTAACTTTTTTACAAGTGTTTTAAAGCGAAATTTTTCATTAAGTACACTAAGTTTTTCTGTGTGTACTGATAAACTTATGAAAGCAAGATTATATGGGAACTGAAGAGTTGGTAGAAGAGCATAATTTGGACTTCTAGTGACAACATAAAATCTTTTTATAATTTTCACTTGTTGTTTTTCTCAACTGAAATGTATTCGCCAATGCTCATTAATGATTACACCATTGCTCATTAATGATTATGTATATCTTACACATAGGTGATATACAATCAGATAGCAGTGGGATCTTGTAGGAAAAGCATTGTTGGTCATCCAATTTTCCAAATAACACAAAAGACACTGCGCAAACTGCATACTACATGGTTCATGCATTCATTTAACAACATCAGGCTGAAAAACAACATATTTTGCTAGTGATCTGGTTCCCAAGACGTCTTCTATCATGCAAAAGGGAACATCTTCAAAGTAACTTATTACTCATAAAACACAGCTATATCTGAAAGTAGGTAAAACAAATTATACTTCTTGCAGCAATAGTATCTGTCCTAGTAGTGTTACAAGATTTGAGACTCTTAGGAGCAGCAAATTCAGTAAAACCTATGCTAGGAAATAGCTTTTTGCATAATCCATGTCCAAATCATTTGCCGACTTGGTGAAACTGATGAATAGAAAATGGCATGAACTGAAATGTAGTTCCTTCAAAACAGCTTCCCTCACATATGCAATTTGATGGATGTGGAGTGGAACACAGCTATCATCAAAATAGGACGAAGTACAGTTTATAATAATGAGAACCAGGGTTGCGGAGTCGGAGGTAAAATGTCCGGCTCCAACTCCGACCTTTCAAAAATTTTCGACTCTGACTTTCTAAAATCTTTGCTCCCAACTCCAACCTATCCAAAATTTCCAGCTCCCGACTCCTTAACATAGAGGGAATGAAATTTGGCTGTTGAAACCAATGGAAATCATGGTGTACAGCAAGAAATCTGTTTCAACAAAAGTTTCAAAAGAAATTGTACCATTTCAACAGGAATTTGCAATTTAGGAGTGTGATGTGAAAAATGATCCAATTGGACATCTGGAGTCGGAGTCTGACAACAAAATCTGACTCCAACCCCCAGTGTTGTTAGGAATCTGACTCCACCCAAAAACCTCTGACTCCGCAACTCTGATGAGAACTATGTTTATTCTTTTGATGCCTTGCTGAAGGAAAGTGTCTTGTCCTTAGCATAAATCCTAATTTTATGATATTCACAACCACAAAGACAGCTATATTATTGTTGCACTCAGAGTGACTGGTATGCCACAAACAACAGAACAGCATTGTCACATCTAGTTTTCAGATATCTATTCTTATCCACTGTGGTCTGATTAGCACAACACAGGGCGTAGCCACAAACACAGCCAGCAACTCTTTAAGGTGGTTGAGTGATCTGACAATTGTGATGACTGCACACTGTACGACATTTACACTTCCATCCTCTGTTCTGTCTCACACTGTTAACTCATTTGACAGATATGCCTTTTGCTTTCCAGCCAAGATGAGTAGAGTCATTTAATTGAAAGGAAATCAAACACCAACTGTTAGTGGCTCAACATTGAGCATAAGCAGAAAATTCAGAAAATCAATAAAGTGAGTGTGGTCCACATTTTGATTCGAACCTAATGTGCAAGTCAAAAAAACTGCAAGTCAAAACTAAGCCCAAACTATAAATGCACAGACATTGGAAACAAAGTTAAACCACCAGATATCACTAAAATTACAAGGTTGCAACAGACTGTCATACATCCACAAGCAGTGACAGCATCAATTTGTGTTGGAACACCATACACCACTTGCTTAACACCTTCAGAGCCAGTATGTTTCAGCCTAAAACAAGCCGTTTGCACGCATCTTAGCAACTGCCAGACGATTGTGCTAGAGAGCTGTTCAAACCCTCTTAAGACTCAGCAAGTCTTTAAAAAGTTTTTTGGTTTTGGGTATCGGATTTTTTGTGAGTGACGTCTGGCGAGTTATGATGCTTGACTGGTGAGTTGTGGTGTTGGTAAGTGGCACAAAATTAGCAGCTAAATGAACGATGATTTTTAGGTACAGGTATTTGGGTACAATACAATTTAGGTACAATATATTTGTACACCAGCAGCAAAGGACAGATTATTGTAATAAAAATACTTCTTACTTAACCCAATGCATTTTCACATTTGCTATGACAATCAAAGCAACACTTCACTTTAAGTATTTGCTTGGACACTGGAAGCCACACATTATTGTATTCAAACATGCAACTACACCCATCCACTGCATTGTAAACATCTACACATATTTTAAAATATAGCACTTATAAATGAGGCCTTACCTTAATTTTAGGATGAATTTTTCTTATCATACTCAGATTTAGAGAATTCAGAGCAGCAGGTCGATTCAATGTTATTATCCCCACACCTTTAACTTTCTCAAACAAAATATCATCTTCAACAAAGCCACTGGACATCTGCCTCTGACATAACATGGGTGCAAGGCCGGTTGGATGGCATATTCCAGTAGAAAACAATGGCTTTTTACATTTCAAGTGATTAGACAAAACCTGAAATCTTGCTAGATTTCGTGTTTTAAGCATCGCTTGCTATTGGCAGATCTGTTTCAAAATAAGCAAAGAAACTTTTATTCCAAATTTCTGCTTCTTTGTTTTCTCTGCCTGGTTTTCAGGTCCCGTTGTCGACGTTGTTGGACTCGGTTCTTAACCAAGACAAATGATCCCAAGGCAACAGGAATTGCAATCAACCTGAAAACACAGAAAACAACGCCAACAGATAAGAAACAAATTTTTGGTGTGGTAAATGTCTTAAGTGTTATATAACGTTGACGGCAATGGAATTACATAAACCAGTACAAGCAGTAAAGTAGTGTTTCTAATTGAGGACAGGATTTGGGTTTGGGTATCAGAGGGAAAAACCTTGGAAAATGTGAGGCTTTTTAGGTTTTCAGTAAAACGCACTTTTGAATGATAAACTCAATATTACTTTTAAATTGCTATGTTTAGTAGTAGCCAGGAATCCACTTCACTGATTGCAATTAATGCAAAACACTATATAAGGAGATCACAAAACAACCATATAGTTTTCAATGTCAATTGCCAGCTTCCACCTAATCAATACTGTGGGCTACTACTAAATATTGTAAAATGTCACTGATCAAATGTACAAAACAAGAGGAAGTTTGCAAAATAACAAAAATGCACGCCAAGTTAAACACAAATACTAAACAACAAATTTAGTTCAGGAAAAGATTGCACAGACAACAAAAATACACAACTTAATGAAAATTTTAATGTTAAAGAACAGTTTCTCACTGTTTTTTTATGGTATGCAGCTAAGCCAAATTGTTTGATATGTTTGAATGCAAAGGGATTGACAGATTTTAAAACCAAGGTAAGGATGGTAGAAAATAGCAAAAATTTCAGGTTTCAAGTTTGGGGAAGCCTGGGTTGGAAACACTAGTATCAAGATGTAAAAAAAATGGAAGGACAATATAAACAGTGCAGAGATGCTGCAATAAGATTGTTCTCCGACAATTCTGAGAAAGGTGAATGAAAAAAAAAACACTAATGAACTTACTTTCTGATGCAATCAACAGTGAATTCATATTTAACAGATGCTCCCCAAAAAACAAGCTCAAACACATCAGAACTTAAGTGCTCTTTATATGTGGTGAACCTATTTTATAGGAGATTTTTAATGAAAATGATATGAAACTTGCAAGAAACAACAAACATCAACCAATCAAATGAAATCATACTGGATTTTTCAAAGGAAAAATGATTTCACCATCAGATGATTTTACTGAAAATGACTGTTGTTGCATTATTTTTTCTAGTACAACTTTGCAACACTTCCATGTTTCAATCTGTTCCAAAGATATATGATGTTCTTGAACATCTTGCAAATCATTCCTTGACATTCCGACATGGCATTTAACTTACATAATATATAAGTGTCAACATTTTACAGCAATTCTGACATTCCACGAAGGTGTATAAATCAAAATTTAACCATGGTTGCATTGGAATTGAGACATAACCCTACTGTTGTGCTTGCACATATAGAACAGCATTACAGCATTGACAAGCACTAATTGATGGCCATACCACATGCTAATTACATTTGATTAAGAGAATTAAAATTCAAAGGGTAAAATATTGATTCTGAATAGCATGCAAAGATGCTATTTTCCATTAATGATTGTAAAAGAGTCTGGGTCAATCAACCAAAAAAATAAACTTGACTTTGTCTAGGCTTGCATGCTTTAATCACAAGTTTTCTATTACCTTCTCAACGTAAATACAAGCTCAAATATGTCAATATGTTCTTGATTAGTGACACTTGCTTTCTGCATTAAAAACTTGTGAAAACCTTTCCACTTTTGGCGATTTGATTACTACGGTAAAACCTCTATTTGAGCGCCACCTCTAAAGGAAGGGTTGAAAAATAGAGCGCCACCCTCTAATTGAACGCCACTTTGATGAATTCTTCTATTTTGGAAATAGTTATGGCTGAAATCTCCTTT
>JGI24159J19872_10011469_pt1 | contig 11604 bp, 11 predicted proteins | sample Ectturendosymbi4_FD_19872 | JGI IMG/M metagenome (IMG submission 19872) | reverse complement strand
CTTAGCAAAAATACAAAACGAAATGCGTTGCGTTTGCTGCAACTTGATCTGTTACTGCCGTATTATTACCCCGGATTTCTACGACAGCTTAAATGGAGAGCGAAATGACTGGCTACGTAAAAATGCTCTGCAGACCATCCAGCAGGAGACGCACTTAAGATTCAATTTTTTTACCCTAAAATTAAAACAGCGTCTGAGTTGTAGTCGGGATATTCCGTTACATGGGTTCGTTCGTTTAAATGCAGGAGGTAGTAGGTTTTTCTTAATCGGTGCAGCGGACATCCTTCTCTGTAAGTACAAAACGCTCTTAACACGAAAGGATCAGAAACGTACACCATAGCTGATAAAAATATTTATTTCAAAGTGCATCAAGCAAACAAGAACAGTGACAAATACCTGAATTTTCTATTCTCGGCCACATCACTGACGTCGATGTTAGAGTACCGCAAACTTCCAACGCGAAATTGTCATCGGCTGCTATGAGGAAACGCTGCAGGTCCATTACGAAATTCATTTCCCCCCACTGCGTAAATTTCGTGGTTAACCGTCCTTTTACATTTTTGTGCCAGCATCATTCCAAACAAAAAGAATTGATTTGGCGCATGTCAACAACGTAAACAACCAAATTGCGGGAACTTCAAGCCTGCATAAAAAACAATTCCTTGGGTTGGTGTTTGCCACAGGAACGGTGCAAACTGTACCGCTACGATCCCGTGCAATAGTGGTGAGATATCAACTGCATGTGTCTAATTACCAACATAAATGTGTTCACACGCGAAACGCATTGCATAGTGTGGCTAAAACCGCAAGAAACTGCACGCGATAACCTACAGAACGATGTTTGAAGCAATTCATCCAAAAACACTCATCAACAGCACGTCACCCAACAAAATCCTCCGATTAAGTACAACACTTTTTTCAAACACCAATTTTATCCGCGAGCCATCGGTCGGCGTTGGTCGCGGGCAAAGTAAATGTTCTTTCCTCTACGGGAGCGGAGGCAAAGACCGGATAGCCGAGCGGTGGGTCGGCAGCTTGCACGGTCAGGTTCCTGACCAGAGCGGGGTGGGCCTGGATGCTGAAACGTTCCTCGTCGTCGTTGGTGGCGTACAAGAGCTCGATTGACAAGTTCGCCCATATCGCCCGTACTGCTGCTGGCGAGAGCCTGGTCACGTGGGCTTCCACAGGACGACGCATGAGCACGCGAGCAGAGTATTCGTCCTTCAAAAAAAAAGCAGTCAGATGACTTTCTGGACAGAGTTGTGATTCAAAAAATATAAAGACAGGCCTCGTCAGGAGATTTTTTGAAAATTCGCACAATTGGTTGCGAAAAAAGTAACGCTAAAACGCGTTATTAACTGCAGAACAAAATTAGGAAATAAATTCTTATAAAAAATTGCGAAATGTCGCTCGGAAGCTGTCGGCAAAGTATGTTAAACGACCAACGGTCAAACAAAAACATGTGGACACAAGATCTCTAGGAAGTTCTTCTTTGCGTCTTGAGCTCCATCCTATCGGGGTTCGAACTTTGATTATGCAGCAGCGGCTTTTGAATATTTTTGATTTTTCAAGTAACACACGCCCCACAAACCGCAGTATCAATTTGCACCACAAATGTTAATAATTGAAAAAGTCCACTACACAATCTGAGAATTTCGTTCATCACACAAAAATTCTGTCACCAATAACTTTTGGAAAAAATTTAAATTTTCGCACAGACAACAAGGAACCGTAGGGCTGAAAAGATATTCGATAATGAAGGTGATTACCTTGATGGCATTGAAGTTAACAGTGAACAGAGATGCTTTGCCTCTCTCAACTGCCGTCGTCCACTCGCTGTCGTTTTCCATGCCGACGTACCATTCATCGTCGTACTCAAGCAACGACTGCGCCGTTTCGTCGAAATCCTCGTTTTCGGCATCTTCGCTTGTTCCCATGGCAACGCGATCGTACATCAACTTCACTGCGTATCTAGGTAATTACGAAAACATTGATCTTTGTATTTAGCCAGCAGCACTCAAGACCATGAATGACTGGTTGCGTCCTCAATAAATTCAAGATCCCGGTATTCTGTCAAAAACAGCCACACGATGGCGCACTACTGTCAATTTTTAAACCAGCTTTTCGGGGGCGATTGCTCCAAGGCATGAGCGACACTCTCAGTTTTTTTACGTTTGAAATGTTTTTTTTATTTCGTTTCATATCACCCACAGTATTCGTTTCACTATCACCTCATAGGGGGAGCACTGAGGGCCACGGCCCCTGATCTGATGCACAGGGTTGAGCAGAATGTGCAAAGATCAAACGCACGACGTTTCTCTGCCATTCTCCGTCGCAGCGACAAGCGAGCGCGGCCCCAACAACATTGCATAATAAGGATCAGACCTGTGGGCGGTGAGCGCCATCTCGTGGAGACCCTTGCGCTGCTGCAGCCATTCCAGGTCAGGTGACCAGGGAATGTCGCCGGCGAAGACTTTGCTCAGATGACCAGCGCCGAGCAGAGACGGGTTTCTTCCGGGAACTCCTGCAAAGTAGTGATCTCAAATTATTGGCAAGGAATCCAACAGACCTTGCGACGCCGAGTAGTGTTCGGAGCATGACTGCGGAAGGAACTTGTTCGTTTCACACAATGGTTTGGTGCTAAGTTGTCTGCATCAATAAAATTCGTTTCACGACATTTTGCACATTTGCTTATCTTCTGGCAGAATAATTGTTTACGATTCTAACAGACTTATGTCGCTATGCTCACAGCAGCATGACACCCTTTAATTGTAGGCAGAGTGCTTTTTGCTTCTACTGCAGTCATAGGCGTAGCCAGGGATTGTGCTTTGAGAAGCGGCATCCCAAACAAAAATGCTGCTGCTCAACTAAAGTCGAACATTTTTGTCCTCCAAAAAACTTTTGGGCTGGCTACGCCACTGACTACAGTTCAGTCATGTGTGCAAACGCCTTATGCTCATGAAAATGGAGGATGCTATCACGGACGTTGGCTTTAGACGGTTTTCTTCGGCTGCATCTCATCACTGCCTAACGTATCAGGTCGACTTTGTACAGAAGTTAATGAATCCTTACTCATTCTTTGGTGTCAACACCCGTTCTGAACGCAAATGCTTTCATTGAGATGCATGATCAGACAACAAACCCACAGCACTAGGATATTTTTAAACTTGAAAGAGGGAAAAGCAAAACAAATAAAGAAATCCTACGTTGGTCAAGGGCATATGTTGATTCTCACACGTAAAACACAGTGCTGTAGTTCCTCAAAATCTTCTCGTGAACGGCAAGGCGCATCAAATGCAAATTACCCTTAAATCAATTCCGAAACCGTAAGTAGTACAGCCATTGATGCGTTTTCTTATTGTACGCCAAGAAAAAGCGCTTTTTACCTTGAACGTTAAATACAACGTAGCAAGCGATCGCCAGCTTACGACAATCGCTCATCAGTCGATCGTCTTCCGCTCCGGAGGACTTCACATCTCCGGTGTCCCTTTCAATCATGGAGGTCACGTGCAGATACCACGACGCGTTAAAAAGTTTGTCGAACCTACGCAGGTCCTGCTCCGTGACTGGGACTTGCAGCCAGTCGAGGGGGAAGAGGGATGTGAAGCCCGTTTCAAGCACAGCGCCTGGAAACGAATCGAGGTCAATAAAAAGGATGGACGTTTTGCACTGCAGGAACAGTACAACGTGCGTGACAAAACTTGCCAAGAAACATTGAGCTCACATACAAACAGCATTGGTGCTTCGCGAGTTTTGTAGAAAGAACTCGCCGAAATTCTTATTACCTCTCAGGCCTTGTACTCCAAAGATTAAGATTAACTTTGAAACCAAACGACCCATGTATTGGAATCGCGTTAGCAGGAACAGCGCCACATAAGGCCAAATAAAGTTCCACATTACAGTAATTACGTGTGAAGTTCAAGCAATGGGTATACTGATGAGTCGCTATTTGGGGCGTGAAAAAAACATTCGTGAGGAGCTCCGCGGAGTTAAGCGACGTTCAATTTCTCTTTACCTTTGTTAATACTTGGATTGTTCCCTTGTTTTTTCCTTCGGGACACGTCGACGGCGGGAAGACCGAAACCAGAATCGGAAAACGCGCTCTCCCCGTCCCAGTCGTCGTCCTCTTCATCCGACACAGCCCCAGGCAACTTAACGCTTCCGGCCCCGGTCTTGCTTTTCGGGCGCAAGCGACTCGCTTGGCCGTCGTCACTGGCGAGGATGGACGCGAGGCTGCCGATCGACCCAGATAAGTCGCTTGCCTTTCGCTTCGGTTCTTTGCCATTGAGGGTTTCATGAACCCCGGCTGAGGTCTTCAGTTTTACAGTCGGTGAAACGAAATTCCTGGATTCATTGGTTGCGCGGAGAAAAACGTCACCGTCACATCCGTCGGATCTTTGCTTTGATCGATCCTGGGACGGATCGTCGCTGATGCTCGAAACCAGTTTGCTGCGTTGCTTGGAAACGTTTCTGACGTAACGAACAAGCAACCAGATCAATGATTTCATGAAGTCCCTGTGTACTTGGTCAATTGCGTCCGGGCGGTCGATTATGCCTGTGGAGAAGCATGATAACAACTTAGAAAATCTTAATTTGAAAATAGTTCTTTGCTAGAACTTATCTTCTTAGAGACGAACACCAGACTTCATTCCGTAAGTAAAACAAGCTTATTACAAAGTTGCTTAAAAAAGATCGTTTTCAGCAAAATTACACCAATTTGATATAAATCGAGTTATTCCCAACTTTGCTCACTAAGCCTCACTCACAACAAGAACACTTGTCTAATGTAAGCAATGGAAGACAGCTCTCTCTATGGTTCTTATCCTGTGATACGTGATGAGGTTCTCGGTGCTGCGCGAGCAGGTTTTGGGTCATATGCGACGTTTAATGTCAAATAAATTAATGGAGCCCATTATTGCAACTATCGCAAACTACAAGCCTCTTTGTAATATTGAATCTCCATGTAAATCAAATTACCACGGTTACTTAAAATAAGAAGCTGTTATTAACAAGTAAAACAATTGCAGCCGTTACACAAAAATGTTTTTGTTAATTCATTTGTCTGTTTTAGTAACCATAAAGACAGTCGAACAATTTGAATTCTTCTGGAACAGGTGGTATGCAGTGACAGTACAAAACACGAGGTGGTACGCGACCAGAAAAGTTGAGAACCACTGCTCTACTTCATTTCCTTTCGTGAAAGACGATCAGACCATTCCCAGTCAAAGGCGCACTTCCTAACGGAATCGGCTTTTGCTTAGTACGTATGAGAGAGCTCCACGAAACACGCTCAGTTCGTCAGGTGTTCCCAAGTTTATGGGCTTGTTTCAAATTTCCTTCAAACCCTCAAACCATCTTTATATTTTAACTGTGGACGACCAACAGGTCGGGGGTAGCTGTCCGTATAGTGTTTCCCTCTAACCCTGAGTATGTCAAGTGTCTCGACCAACCCACAACATTTCGAGACACGGTCTTATCTCATTCTGAATTTTACTGTGCTACGTTGCATGCGTATCGCAGTGCTTAGTAAATTGAATCAGATTACAGTGCTTCGTGAAGGATCTAACTGAAGTAGCACACACTGAGAGTTTATGCTCTAAATGCCTCAATGCAAGCTCGTGTAATCCTTTCGTAAGTCTTCACGCTGGAAAGCAGGGTTTCCAGGTTCAGATGGATGAAATGCTGTACGCCAAATCGCTGGAGGCAAAATATGGCAGATAGCATCAATAAATGCCAAACAAGTCAAAACAGGCCCAAAAAGTTGTAAAGTTTATGAGCGAAGCAGTCAGGTTTTTAAAAATGTCAAACAACGTTTTCTCTCTGCCCAACAAAATGAACAGCTAAAAACATGCCAAGGTAATGAACTACATGCTACACGGAGTTTTCAGCGTCTGAACCGCTGCGGTCAAAGCAATCGTTGTTTTGTAGCTGTCACAACTGATTCTATGCTTCGAACTTTTCATATGGAAACCATCGAATCAATTGGAACACTCCGTAAAGTTCAGCACAGTAGTTCATCTTTACTCGCTTTCTGTACTTCTTTCGGAGTGTGACGAGCAAAGCCGGTGGAACGGCCACCTTCCCCTGCTAAAAAGGGGGCCCCCAAATCTGACTGAAACCTTTGTTAGGGCACATACACACACCAGAATTGAACCCACCAAGAACTGATTTTCACACATTTTCCCTTTCAACATTTATATTTACCTAGTACGTCAAAGAAATTGATCTTCCCACCACCCATAGGTACCTGTTATCTAAGCCAACCATCCATTGCGAATTGCATTGTGGGTTACTTCGTTGCCGGCATTTGCCTTGGTAAGCTGGCAGTTGATTGTAAGCATTTTTAGTATCGACAATTAAGTTGTAGACCAGTAGCGTAACTAGAGTTTTCAGGCAGGGTGGGAAACGTAGCTGATAGAGGCACACTGGCCATCGTAGGGGGCCCACTTGCCAACACTCAGCAAAAAGTTGAGAAATGAAAGTGTATTCGGATGTGGATTTCTATACTAAAACCCGAAATCACCGGAAAACACTCCAAAAATCTTCCGAAAAANGCAAAAAACAACAACCTACTGAAAACCAAAAAAATACTGAATACCGAAATACAAACTGAGCCCGGTTTTTACATTTAGCTTGCCAAGGGGAGGTTCGCACCCTTGCACCCTCGTCAGTTACGCCACTGTTGTAGACTTGTGTTGTATCCTTTCACTGTACATGAATATAACAGCCGGTTTCCAAGGTATACAATCATGTAAAATCGTGTTTGTAGCCCGCGCCTGTAATATCCCGTGTATCTTGCATCAGAGTTGTCCAATGAATACTCACGACTTTCGACCGATGAGAAATCCAGTCACCCAACCAATAACAGTGTACGCCAGGGTCGACCAACTGTGGGTTCATCACTTTTTATGGAGCCGCGCAACACTTATTGTGGGCCGCGTGGTATGCAAGAGCTAAAGTGCTGCGCCAGTTGCGTGAGATTAAACATAGGCTACTGTAAGAACTATAGAACATTGATTGTTTGACGTTAACAATGCATTGTAGTTGTCATTGTAGGGTTTATGACATTACCATGGCATTGTTATGTTACAGATGACTCAGTTTGAAAATTGGGCCTTCAAAAATAAGCATGGGTCTTTAATTACGACTGAAAAAGGATTTGGTGCCATCACAACAAAAGTTTGCCGATCCTAATCAAAACGTTTCACAGATCACGTATGGCTGATGAAAGATTAAAAAATATGACAATGATATTTATTGAAAGTGAAACTGCAAAAACATTAGGTTTGACTGAGTTGATAAAAATATTTGCATCTGTGAAAACTAGGAAAAAGTCATTTTCCACCAACATCCTTAATACTGATATGAGAACAAAACAAATCGCAAACGCACTGGGGTGTTGTACGGTATGCGAGATAAGTGTAAAATGGTGTTTCGTTGCGCACATACGATTTTTTGTGAAAATGAATAAACGCAGTTGCAGGAGAAGTCAAAAATATTTTGACCGGAAGTTACGGAGGGCACGTGTCCTAGAAAAACGAAATATAGTTTCCGCTTCCATCAAATCACTGGTAACCTCACCCGTCATGCGCACTCAGCGTCACCTGAGCATAAGAAAGTCTGCAAGCCTAAGCCTTACCTACAAGTGAGTTCTTTGCATCTGAATAACCTTCGACGTAAAACGTATCCAACGGCGTCACCCCTGACAGGACCGGATATGGATTTAATCTGTAAAACGGAAAACTCACGGTCAAACAAGCACACACGTTACAAACAAACGTAGAATTACTCAAGCGTTAACTGATTCATAGAGACAGACAGCTCATGCAGTGCAACATAATCAGCGCGAGCGCTGTATTTGAAGAGCAGAGAGATCGCGGTTTAGAACATTTTTTGACTGAGGGCGTCCAGTTGGTCTTGTGACGTTTGCTAGCTCCCCAAATATCATCGCTTTGGGAACGCGAGACACGAGAGAAGCGCCAAAGGTGAGTAAATGCCAAGCGTGCTGGTTGTCCACGAAATGTCGTTGTTGGGAATTCGGTCAAGCCAGGAAACAACAACATGCACTGAGGTGAAATGCATCCAAGCGACACTCTTGGTCCCGGCATGCGGTCTAGGCATCGCAACCATGAAGTGTCTAATGGTACACACGTTTTAGGCGCTTTCCTTATGCGCACGTTGAGTTCATCGTTTAGACCAGTGATTCTCAACATGTGTTCCGCGGGAGTTTTTCATGTGTGCCACCAAAATTTAAGCATATTTACTGTATCAATTTGCACGAAATTGTGCCGTTCAAATTTTTACAGTTTGCTACAGCGTTGAAAAGGTTGAGAACCACTGGTTTAAACAGTTTGAATTGATGACAATAGATCTAAGGTAGCGTTATTTGTCAAAACCAGGTAAGGGTTTTCACTGAATAGTTCTATTAGGAAAGATGGTAGTATCGTGAGCCATAATCTTCATCCCTAAGACCTGACACGCCAGAGAAAATGCAGAGCAGATGGCTTGAAGGTCCGTCTCACAGTGGGCAACAAAAAAAAAGGTAAAAAAAAATTTTTTTTTAGAGATTAAAAAAATATTTTTTTGGGGGAAAGGAGTCAGACTTTTTGATTCAGTGGGCCTCATTGATGAGATGACTCAATAGGAAACAAATGTGTCGAAACATCTGTGCAAGAATTTTCAGGGATTTTGTCCGAATTTGCGACAAATGTAAATTTTTGGGGATGGGCTTGCACCCCTAGCTCCTGAACCACTGATCCCCAGCATGGAAGAACTCGCAAGCGAGAATACGATGGATTCTGATTTTTGCTCGGTGACGAGCCAGATTAAAAGATTGCCGTTACTTTTAGAATGTAGTAGTACACCAGATGGCTGAGGAAACGCACACGTCAATATGGGAGAGAAATAAACATCAAAAAGCGTAGGGCAAGCACGCATCCTTGCTTGACAGCGCGGCAAAACTTGAACTTCTTAGAACTCTGACCACTGTATCGGATAGACGCCTGCATCTCATTGTGAAGCGCAGTAAGAAGAGACAGAAACGTCTTTTGGCAACCACTATGGCCCACCTCGTCGTGTGACGACGATGACGTCATTTCGCATGTAATTGAACGCGAACGAAACAGAAAATGCAATTGTACGAACGCACAAGTACACCCGCACGAGACCACACACACACGACGCCTGGACAGGGTTTGTTTAGGGTCATGCAGAGGTTGCATATGCCTCAACCGCACACACTTGACACTCCGTGCAGGTGTTGGCCTGCGATGGCCAGGCAGGCCAAGACGCCCGGACGTTACGGAGTGATGCACCTCTCGTGTCCGAACGGACTGGAGAAATTTTCACGCAGCTTTACTTACACCGTGCATCGGGTAAGAAGTCGACGGTACCAATCTACAAGGTCTTGGTGAGACTCAGCCTAGAGTCGAACCCCAGCTGCTAGCACCGAAGCGGACACACTAACCACTATGTTAAGGGCGGGCAGCCAAAGCGCTGAATAATGCAGCGACCTTGCGACTCACAAAGACAAACACCTTGTGAGATCAAGGAAAACAACGTGAAGTTGTTTGTTTTGCCCCTCAATCCATATCTCTTGAAGTTGTTTCGGCGAAGAAAAATCATATCGACAGTGGATGGTGAGTGAAGAAACCCACACTGACTTTCAGGAAGCACCTGGTTGGCAATCAGCTGATTTCTAGGAAGTAACACCATGGTCAGAACCTTCCTAGCCGTGACCAGCAGAGGGATTGCCCGCTACCTGGTGTCCTCTTGGCGGTTCGTTTGCTCTTATATGAAATAACAATACTTGTATATTTGAGATTTTATGGGATGCAACGCTCCCGCCAGGATGCAATGCAACTTAATGACTAGTTGTTTGTCTTCATATTTGAGAAATTCTGGAGGTATGATTGCTGATAACAGTCTGAACCTGATCAGCCTAAAGTTGTTGATACCAGACTGAACCTTCCGTATCGAGGTCATTAAGACAAGACAGTCAAGCAGAGTGCAATGCCACAGGATAATGTCGCAGTCATCGCCAAAAATTGAGTTACAGTGCTCACCTATTGATCAAACCGTGCTTTTTGAGTACTATGAACTGCTACACCGTTTGTTGAAAGCAATGGAGCATATTCGAGTGGAGTGGGACCGAGAGCAGATTTTTGAGTGGAGTACCATCGAAGGCGAGAGGACAGACTAGGCTCAGTTCATGCCATATTCAAAATTTATCAGAGGATGGTTGGGCAACACCCGATCACTTACCAACAGTCCGGATACCGGGGAATGACTTTAAGGTGCATCAGCAACAAAGTTACTCACAGGTAATTTTTGATGCTACACACCTGCTCTCCGTTTCTGAGCGATTTTAACTTAATTTTATGGTACATCACGATCGCCGAAAAAACCTACTAATGCCGACTGTTCTTTCATAGCGCTCTGTCAGAAGTACAAGCTATTTCGATAATCGTGACAGTTCTGCTAATAGCTGAGCGTTTTAAAACGGGCGTGTTATGCTTGATCCCAAGTGATGTGCTGGCGCCACTCCGTATTCCCATTTATAAAATTTCTGACTCCAACAATAATTAAAAAGATCAAAACTTTCGACTGCCGCACCACGGACCTGCTTATCGAGGTTTCTTTCAAAACAGCGGAAAAAAAGTATTAAAAAGGTCTCCGCAGCTGAAGTGAACACACCAAGCTCCGATCATATGACTTGCGGAACTTCAGTGAGATAAGAGTGGAAAACAGCCATGCTGCAGAAAATGAACAAACCCGCATTTTGAAATCGACTATCTAAATGAGACGCGTCGAATTCAGAGTGTAGGTTACCTTTTGGCGGATGTTCTTGTGTCTCCTTTTTCAAAAGCTGCTTCGCACGCATCGTCGAGACGAGTTGCTTCCAGAGCGTGGCAAGAAGTCTCCTGCAGTTCAAGACCTTTGACCGAGTACGACACATAACCGTATCCGCGCTCAACCTCCTGTCAAAATAATCCAGATAATACGGATAGAAGCATACAAATGCGGCACACCTATGTGTCAAACGCTTGCTGAGCAGTTAGATATCAATCTGCTCGTGTCTACACGAGGATGCCGCGCCTTTTCATCAACATGTGCGGGACGTTGTCAGCAATCCCTGCAATCAAAGCCATCGCTTTTCGCACATTTCTAACAAAATTAGATCAGTAACGCACCTCATGAGGTCAGACCTGTCAGGAGCGTGACGTGGGTGGAATCTTAAGTTTTAAGCTGAATTAGAATCAAAATAATCAGAGACAATGTGCTTCAACATAAATCAAAGTTGACACAATTTGTGAACTTCAATAACCACTTAAAGAGATTATTAGTAATAATTTCGAAATAGCACTTTTGCAACGTCACAAACATATGGAAAATTTTTGAGCGAGACACGTACAAGAAACATCCTTTGCATTCCGGGTAGGACAGTGGTTGCGCTCAAATAAACTGTCCTTAAATTACTCCAAATCAACATTTATGCTTACAAAATCTTTGAAAAAAAATAGCAATCTATCGGAAACTTGTTCGTTCCAAATAAAAATTAATGACAGCTGCTTTCAACGAACAAAATGTGCAAAATACTTGGGG
>JGI24159J19872_10011464_pt1 | contig 11605 bp, 5 predicted proteins | sample Ectturendosymbi4_FD_19872 | JGI IMG/M metagenome (IMG submission 19872) | reverse complement strand
TTCGCTTAATTCGCCACTTTTTCGTCGGTCCCGGCAGAATCCCTATCTTTTGTGTACATTTCTGTTCGTCTAATTCGTCAATTTGCTTAATTCGTCACCTCTTTCTATCCCTGAGTAGCGTTTTGTTCGTCTAATTCGTCATTTGCAGTTTCGCTTTTGATGTCTAAGCAGCTGGTACGTGTGGGAATTCAAACAAATTAAGGATCTTTGTCTGAGAATTGTTGCACCTCGCAATTTGTTTATCAAATTTATACACGAGGTTTGAAGCGCGACCCGACTCCCCATTGAGAGAACGCGGAAAAGTTTATTAAAGATTCAATAGGAGCTTGATCAAATGGAGGAGTCCAGATAGAGTAGAGGAATTAATTGTTACATTCAACCATAACGTCATAAACTTGTATTTTACTACAAATAAGAGCACTATGTATACGAGTTACTATGATAAAGTATATGAGCTTGTATGATAGAGTTTTCACCTGTTTGCATAATTCGTCACTTCGCCTAATTCGTTACTTTTTTCTAATCCCCTTGAGGTGACGAACTAGGCAAATTCTACTGTACTACCACATAACACCTGGTGCTCTCGACACCGATATTTTAGATGGTGACCACCACGAAGCATGTGGTAACAAATATTGCAAGTTGAAAGGATCGACTAAACATTTACTAAGTCCAATGTTATATTCCCTAAAGAGTTGAAGCTTTTAAGAATACAACTCCAAGAGCTCCAACACCAACATGTATTGCCTGTTGTTCAATTGACAGAAATCCATCAACACCAACAGATTTCACCTTTAATTCAAATACGCCAGAAAACGGAATAAGGACTGCACTGGGGTCGTTCTCGTCCACCCACGCCTTAATCTTGGCCAACCACTTATTCTTCTTCCTGATGTAATCTTTTTCACTTAGGTTTACGAGGTATATCTGTAAAATAACAATTATACTTGCTACAAATGGTTTCATATAGACGTACAAAAGACGAACGAACGTATACAGATATGCACATCATACACTGGTTCTAATTTATGGACTTGATGATCCCCAAAGCACGCGAGCTATTGAAAGTTAATTGCGGGTGCTTGCTTCCAGATTTAGATGTTGAAACGCATTCGCAAACGCTTTGAAATCTGTCTCATCAACCTCTCAAGCACCAACGCTACAAACCTTAGCATCCACAATATGAGCTGCAACTAGAACAGGGGTCTCCAATCCACAGCCCGCTGGCCAAATCCGGCCCGCGAAGCCATTTTGTCAACATTGAAAAAATCAGAGATCGACCGATATGGCTTTTTTGGGGCTGATACCGATAACCGCCATTCATGGACCGATAGCCGATATTTCCAAAATTTTTAAATCTTGTTTTCTGCTTCATTATATATCAAATATATAATGTATTCTATGCCTTATCTTTTTTTCAAAAACTTAAAAAATCAGAATTTATGAGCTAAAATTTTTCAAATTGCAGCAATTTCAATATTTTGCTGTGATTTTTAATTGATCTGATTAACGATGATGCTTTTGTTTCGGCTGCGACGGTCGACGCGTGCTCCATGGTTCATCTTGTCTGCTTGTTTATGAAAACACACCTGCTAGCGTTGCTGCAAGATAACTGTCTTGACTTGGTTCGTTGTGCTTTCTTGTGCAAGTTGTCTGCATGCGTGAGGAATATAACAGCATTTTGTCAACTCCTATTGAGGCCGATAATATCGGCCAATCTGGCCGATACCCATATATCGGTAAAACCCAACCATTGGCCCATATATCGGCCAGGCCGATATATCGGTCTAAAAATAATATATTTGCGAAAATTTTGTTGATTTGGTAAAATGTAATATAATCCGAAGCAATCACATCACGCATGATGTCCGGCCCTCGAACTGTTGTGTAATAGCGTATGTTGCCCTCTGACAAAAAAGTTTGGAAACCTTGAACTAGAAGACAAGCAACTGACGGACGTGTGGACGTAGAACCAGGGTTTACAGGGTTGTCCAATAGAAAAGGACTGCACCATTTTTATGCCTAGAATCTAGGCCCTAGATGCTTTTGTGATCGTGGTGCCTATTTCTACATTGCAGTTTCACATTAAAATTATCATCAAAAGATTCTACGATGGCAAAGCAACAAATCACAATTAAGTGGGAAGACTAGCGTCCTGTTCACGCTAGATTAAAATATCAATCATCTGCACGTTATACCAGCAGAACAGGTGTCTGTCGCAAAATAGCCTTATCATTGTCTAAAACGCGAAACGATCATTGGAAAACTACAGTTACTATTCCAGATACCCGTATGTTTCGGACCATGAGCACACCGGATTATAAGGGGCAGTATCAAAATTTGAATGCTAGCTGTTCTTTTTTAATACATAAGGCGCAAGGCGCACTGGATTAAAAGGCGCATTAAATGAAGCAAAACTCAGGTGACACAGGATTGAGTTTAATCGGACATATTAAAACTCCCTTGGATTACCGCACATACGAGGGAGTTTAAACTGTTACACATACCTAATCCGCTAGGCACAAATAAAACAAAAGTTGTGCACAGGTTTGATTCGGTGTGTGACAATGTTGTCAGGAGCCTCGTGGACAGGGCCCCGACAAGGGGTGGCAATGACCCCTGGAGGGGTACTTTTGGTGAAAAGAAGGAACAGCAAATGGTCTTTACCACCACCTGGTGGTGGTAGTGGTGGGAGGCACTTTTCGACTCACCCCGGGGTGGCACTTCCCCAAGTCGGGGCCCTGCTCGTGGAGTAATATGATGTGTGATATGTGCTATAGCTACTGTGTAGGCTGCTCATTGCAATTGTTGTTGGTTTATTACGTAACACGATGGTCTGTTTACAATAAAATCGTATCTAGCAATTAAATAAATAGCACCATTTACCACATAAAATTGGTTCTATGTGAGAAAGCACAACTAGATCAATACATTAGGCGCACCACATTATATGGCGCACTTTCGATTTTTGAGAAAATTTAAGGATTTTCAGTGCGCCTTATGGTCCGAAAAATACGGTAAATTGGAATCGAAATCTGATCAAGTTTTCTATTTAAATAAGGAGTGAGGATGCGTAATTTTACGTGAAATCGATTTTCTTTTAAAAATTCGTTGATCGATTCCTTGCTTACACCCACTGTGGCGAGTACTTACTTGATCCAGATTTGTGTACATTTAATTTTCACCTTCGGACCAAACTTATAATAGATGAAAACATCACGGATTTCTGAATCCCTGCTGCCTGCGCGCACAGCTGAACGGACAGATTTGAAATTTTCAAAGTTACATAGTTGTAACAGTGCTTTGAGTTCAAACAGCTCTTTTCATAAGCTTTCCTTTTTATCCCAAATCAATACCCCTTCAACATTAGCAGAAGTTTCAAACGGCAATTCATCGTGTGCCATTGGTGGCTGCAAGCGATGAAGCTACGGAAACAAATACCCAGGATTCTCATAAGTGCTCTGATTCCTTCACAACGAATTTGGTAGACCAGTATGAGAGGGGGAGCTCAACAGAAAAAGATTTAGTGACCGTGCCATAAATAGACCTCAGTTCAATCACGCCATGAAACTTGTCAGGACACATTCATTAACATTCGATTAATTTTATCAACGTCTGAACAATACGAGGAGGAAAGAAGCACTAATATAGCAACCATTTAAATTTCCTTTTTGGAACTTTTACTTTCCATAAGAAACTCTGCCGAAAATGCAGTTGACTGCAGCTTTCTACATTCGCAGTGGAAACACCAATAAGGCGTAACGGGTATTTTGCAGTTTAATTTACGACAATGATCCGGTAATTCACGAAAGCTCTAGCAATCATCGCTGAGCGAACAGCAGAGCAACCGCCAGAGAGGGGATAGTTGCATGGCAATACCTGCGGTTTAGACGTCAAGAATAAATGTTCGTTGAGTACTTCGATTTCCTTGGCTCCCCATTCTCCCTGACGAACGTGTTTTTTTTCATCTACGATCAACTTCTTGATTTTGGTTAAAGTATCAAATTCCAGTTTGTACTGAAATACACAAATATGAATGTTTTATGCAAAAGCAGGGCACGAGGTCGGGCTTTAGAAACATACTTACCTTTTTTTCTCCACCTCTCGTATAAACTTTTTCAAGATCGGCCAGTCTTTTTGTTAAGTGTTCAACATCTTTCAACCTAAGTTCATCTTGAATGATTTCTATATCTCTTACTGGGTTAACGTCTCCCTCCACATGCACCACCTGCCAACATATAAACGTCCAGCATGCAAAAAGTCAAGTAGCCAACAAAGAAATGTCATTTGATTAAGCGTTAGCGTTGCTCTACTGGTGTTTCAGCAACACATTACAACGCAAGCAAGAAAGTAAACTAGGTTTGGAGTGTGCTATAAAAAACAATGTATTCTGCAACAAAACGATTCGCTTACGAACTGAGCATCTAATAGAACACGGCAAGAGGACTTCTTTTACGATTAAATTCGTGTAATCAGAAGCAACGCTTACTGGGAAAATAGAGATCAACACTGCACAATGACTTGTAAAAACAAGCAAAACAAGGGTTAATTAATTACTAATTCTTAGCTGTTTGACTAAGAAAAGCAAATTACTTTCACAGACATAGCGCTTGGGCTATTCTAAGCTATATGAACCCATCTGCCGTACACACAACACTAACAATTTCTTCTAATCAAATGAATTTAGGACAAAACTAGCATATTTTCTCAGAATACATCGCTTATGCTCAGCAACTGTTACCCAACAGCTGATAAATTTGTGAATGAAATGTTAGTTGAACTCACCACTTCTCCATTAAAATTACTGTCAAAAAGGGCAATTGAACATTGCAAACAAAAGCAAAAATATCCAGGTAATAGTGAAGTGCGTTAAATGGCTTAAGTACAAAACACTGAAAAATTCAAATGCAGTGAGTAGCAAAAACTGACAACTACGTAGTGGAATAAGATAAACATTGCTAAAAAAGCATTTATCCAACTTTATATGGCATTTACTGTTTCTGAAGAATATCAATAGAGCACATTGCATTTCATTAGCCTGAAAAAGTTCTGAAACTTACAGAAAAAACAGAAATCTAAGTTTAATTTGTGAACCTGATCTTGCTCAATTATAGGTCTTTTTTCATGCAAACTATGCCAATTTGCTATCATTTACATAATGTCATAACAGCATTTAGGAGATTATTTGGTGTATTTACACTAAATGTAGAGAAAAAATATATATTGACTATCATTTTGGCTAACACCACACATAAGAGAAGCAATGCTTCCATAGAATACCAGCTCAAATTCGCATGAATGGTATCAATGTTCAAGCAATTTCAGGTATTGGGACCAGTAGACCATATGCAAACTTGACATACCCTTGCCAATGAGATGAAAACTTCATGCTTTCATCTAAAAGCTATGCCACAGCACACTCACATACCTCTGAATCATCAAACGCTCTTGTCATGTGAAATATTGCATCACACTGGTTTATGTGCGAAAGAAATGCATTTCCCAAACCTTGGCCTTCATTGGCTCCTTTCACCAATCCTGCAATATCAACAACTGACAGAAATGCAGGCACCTGGAAAAGACAGTTTACAAGGAGTTTGATATCAACCAAGTTTTGGTACTTGAATCGCACATTCTATAACCTGTTTCTGTGCCATAAAAATCAACACAATATATTTTCACTCGATCAAAAGTAAGCACCTATTTGCACCAAACAAATCGTTTTCTAGTAGCATAATTAAAAAGTGTTAACACATTTCATAGCAACTGTAAAAAATATGTGCAATTTCAACTGCAATTATGCCAACAAAATTAAGTTATTAACTTTCTAACTTGCATCAACACATTCATTCAATTCAATCCGAAATACCTTGCTGGCTGGCTTGTGATGTTTGCACAGCAACTCCCACCTTTCATCAGGTATGGGAACACGATTCTCGTTTGGATCTATGGTACAAAATGGAAAGTTCTCAGCTGCAGCCTGCAAAAGGAAGCTAATAAATTTTTACACTAGTTGGAAAAAGTTGGCTATATGATTGCAAGTCCACACAAACTTTTCTATCAAATGAACAACTTAATGTCATAAAATAAATAATAGTTGTAGCAGGATTTAACATTTCTTGCACATAATGAGCAACTTATGCCAGCCACTTCTGCTGTGCCTCAAGGGCTATACTAGCTAATGCCAAGGCTAACAAAGGCATATATTTACTAGACAATGAGTTTCTTACATAGAATATCAGACGCTTTACCTCAAATAAATTAAGTAGAACAGTTGATGCTGATCATCACATTAACGTACCTGACTCTTTGTTAGCACATTGAAAAAGGTTGATTTTCCAACATTTGGTAAACCTACTATTCCAATTTTAAGGGAAGTTCCAAGTCGCCCCAAAAGAAGTGGAGGCTTTTCAACTTCCTTTTTCTTTTTGGGGGGCATGCTAACCAGTCAAATTAAACCAAAATTCAGAAAAATTAAATTTCGGCTAAAACATAAGCTGTTCAGACAACAACCTATAAGATCGACTTCATGCAGTCAGCAGAAACCGATTAAACAATCTAAAAATAAAACGCAGGAGTTTGAAGACATGTGGATGCTAGATATAATGTGGTAGTGCAGAAAACTTTGGTGCCAAAACAAAAATATTTCATTGCTGCTTTTCAAATGCTGGCAAAGATAAACTGATTAAAAAAAGATATAAATAGAATCTACTCATTCTTGGATCAAACAAACACTGTAGCTATTGCTTTAGCTTATTTATTGATGAGCATAAATGAATTATGCTAGTGAATTGTCAATGCAGAAAAAATCATTGAGCTATCTATGAGCAACTACCATTAGTGGTGTATGTAAAATGCTCACACTTAATTACAGAGATCGTCATGCTCATACTTGATTAGAGACTGTCCAATGACCAGGTGGCTGTTTTATTCGCTGAAACGTTTCAGTCATTTTTTGCTGAGACATTTTGGCCACTGAAACATTTCGCTCATTTGTCTCAAAGTTGTATTAAAACTCACCATAACAATGTTTTTTAGCCTATATTTTCAAACATTCTGACTGAAAAGACTTAATTTTTCAGTCATTTCAAAAACGTTTTGGTCTGTGACTGAAAAAAAACCCAACTAGGTGACATGACTACATCTCCGACCTTGCTTGGTCTTGTCTTGGTATGGAGCCAGCAGAGCTATCTGAGATTGCTGTTGATTATGAGGTACTATATTTCAAGTCTTCCTACAGCTGTTACTCCCGCAACCCTCCCCAGAGGAAAACTGGGCAAGAAATGGATGATCTATGGTTGTGTAGCCACAGCCTTTACTGTCAGCTATTTTGCCATTGATTGTGGTTTCATTTATTTTTAGGTAGTGTCTATTTTACCGGTGATATTCTGGTGGCAACAGATCAGCTGGAGCTATTGTGCTGCCAGTCGAAGATTCAGTCTCATGGCATGGCATAATACCAAGAAAAAGGTCACTTTGTCAAGAATACGCCGTCCTGCTTGTGGTGCAACGGTTGTGTGTTACGGCTGCTATGCCAATGGTTTTCGGTTTGACTCTCACCTTGCCGACTTTCGTTTTGTCTTTTTTTCTTTGCTTCTTTTCAGGCTCCGCTTAGGTGTTACGTTTAGGGGTTAGTGTTAGGTTAGCTTAGGGTTAAGTTAGCTTACTGTAGTGTTAGGTTAGTGTTAGCTTAGCATTAGGTTAGCCAGACTGGAAAACGTGGCAGTTGTCGACGAGACATCGTGTGTGACAAGGAGATTTTCAGACGTGACATTCATACGTGACTGCTTTTCACTGAAATCATAATGGTGCATTAAATCTCTTTTCAAAAAAGCTTTTATGAATAAAAACCTTTATCAGGTTTTTTTGAGCAGCTCCAGTGCCTCGTGTGTTCAGTGGCGTTACTAGAGATGTGATCCAGGAGAAAAACTTAACTTAAAGGGCCACTGGTCATTGTAGGGGGCCTACTAGCCAAACACTCAGAAAAATACTTGAGAATTTAATGTGATTACGGATGTAGACAGCTATATTTTGAAACCCCAAATAACCAGAAAATACTCTGAAAAACGCAAAAAAGCAACCACCTACTGAAAACCAAAAGAATACTAAAAATGAAATATAAGCTTATGGGGAGGCCAGTTTTTACATGTAGCTTGGCAGGTGGGGCGATTCTCCCCTCTTACCCCATCAGTTACATCACTGTGTGTGTAACCTTGAAAAGCCATAAATCTGTATGTGTAACTGTTTGTCATTCCGAACAATATCAAAAAACATATTCGTACCACTACAAAGTTCCATTCCCGTTGCCACGAGGTGGGGGGGTTGTGGGCTAATCTCCCCCAAACAAAACTTCAAGCCCCAAAAAATTGAAATAACAAGCACTACAAGTTGGGAGTTTTTGTCAAAATTTTGGATGTTAGCCCCCCTTGCACAAACGTAAAGACCCTTATTGAAGATTTTCTGATGGCAGTTCTGCAAAGTTCCATGGAAGACAGGAAAAAGTTATTAATTCATCTTAGAAGCATGTGGATGACAGACCGCATCCGATATTTTCTCGTTGCTCAGAAACAGTATTTCACCAACATTTTACATTCCCGTCAATGTGGAAAAGATAGTTGCCATCTACCATCCACCTTTGAAACAACAACTTCTTATAATTTTTTTCTTGTCACAGTGAATTAGTTAGATGCAATCTACTGTATTATTCACCATTACAAATATTTCTAATAGCATAACAATTGTTAAAATAACCGGCTGGCCACTTTTACTGGTAAAAACAGCAATTTCATGTGTTTTGGCAGTTTTCCTAGGTGAGGGCCCCTGAGCAATATTCGGTGTTAGAGTTCGGTCTTAACCTAAATCAGGGGTGTAGTGGGGTGAAAATGGCGTTCCCACACCTATTTTTGTAGCACTACACCCCTGATTACCTGGCAAAAACGATATCCTACTTTTTCATTCAAAATTGTTTAGGTGTGATTATGACCACTACAGTACTGTTGCATTTAGTAATGCACGAATAACTTTGTGACGTAAGGATGTGCTGTGTTTGTAATTAGATATCTGATTGTGGTAGCTAACTAGTTTTCAATGAGTTGTGCTGTGGAGTGATTTGCATACGGCACGGGTCTGTCTCATTGATGCTGCCATATGCATTAGTTAATAAATGAGTCTTTGTTAAACATAGTGATATCGTACGTTATTTTTTAGTCATTGGGATTTTCTATTGTGCAAACACAACTGCATTTCATATGTATGACTAGAAATTTTTGGAAGGGGGTCGTTAGGTTAAATTGTGTTGCAAAATGGGTCACTGTATGGAAAAGATTGAAAACTACTGCCCTAAAGAGTACGCATACCCCATTTAAGAACCACTGATCTATGCAATAAGAAGTGTTTGCAACGATATGTTGACTTTCTGAAGAATGGTACTGTGGTAGATGGAAGTTTGCTTTGGAACCATGGTATGCATACTGTTATATATTATGTGCGAATTGTTGGATAGTTAATAAAGAAGGACAGGGTCCAAGGCACAATTTTGATGCAAGATTTTCGCTCAGTTATGGAAAAATGTTTGTTTTCTTGATATAGCTTAGACCAGTGCTCTTCAACCTTTTTCGTTACAGTGCACCCTTAAAGATGTTTTGACGAACTCATGCACCCTATTTACTTCAAAACTCAAACTAATGCACCCTACTTACTGACACTTCGCCCGTGTCCCCAACATAGACTAATAAGCACCCATGTCTGCAAGTAACCTGGTCTAAATACGCAAGTCCCCTAATTCAGTAACTCAGCTACTTAATTCAATTGATAATGGCTCGTAGTCTGTTGCTTATGAATCACAACTAATCATCTAGATTTAGCTTGATGTGGTGTGATGCTTATGCACCACACTTTAGAATCGGCAAAGTCTCGGTTAAATCCTGAAAGTCATTGGTTGGTTAATGGTTCATTTTTGCTAACAGAAAGTTTTTGTAAAAATTATCTGTTTAGTGTGACATGTTTGTGATGCACCTTTGTGAACTCTTTCTTAGTGGTGCACCCCACGCATATTTTAGTGTAGCCTAGGGTGCACCGTGCACACCAGTTGAAGAGCACTGCAGTAGACTATGTATGGTGACAGAATAAGCATACTATGTTCATGTTCACATTGAAGCCTTTCTTAGTGGTGCACCCTACGCATATTTTGGTGCACACCGGTTGAAGAGCGCTGGCTTAGACCAGTGATTTTCAACCTGGAGGTGGCAGGCCCCACTGAGGTTGAGAACCATTTGTGGAAGGGGCACCAGAAGATATTTTATGTACATTGCTGTATTACATTTGCTTTATCCATGTTTAGATGGGGGTTGTTGGGTTATAGTGGGTTGCTACAATGGGTCGCAGTACAAACAGGGTTGAAAACCACTGGCCTAGACGCTTCAGTCAAAATAACGAGTGACGTTTGGACCCACTCCCCACAATATTGCTGTGTGGCGTTAAACTTTTAAAAATACATATGTGGGTTGCGTCAAAATGAGAAACTGTTATTGAAGGGATCAATATCATAAATTCCCCAGCAAGCAAAATATTTCAAGCGCATGTTTTGAATCACACTGGAGGAATCACTTGAAAAACCACTGGTAAAAAAATTTTGACTTCTCTTACATTTTTGATTGGAGATTGTGGATGAATGGTTTTGTTAACACGTTTTTGAGTGGCAAGTGCTGGTATCTTTTCAGCGAAACACAACCTCAATATCTATACCGGAAAACAGTTCGGTGTTCTCGGAACTTTTTCATAATGGTCCGAGTACACAAAAAGCAAACAATCACAAATAGGGAAAATATAATGATTGTTCTACTTGCCCATTTCCAAATTATATGTCATCGAGTAGTATGTCGATGTTGCTGAGTACTATGCATCACCACGAACCTTTGTAATGAATGGAACAGAATTGTGTGCTTCGGTCTTTGTGGTCGGATTTATACCACACATGCTAAGATTATACATTTCAAAATCTTGTTAGACTTTTTGTTAAAAAATAAATCTAATGAAACTCTAACTGTGAAACATTGCTTTTTGGAAAAACTTTTTTAATGTGATCAAAATTCAACAAAAATGTTTTTCTGATGGCTTTTACAAAACTCAGGTGCGGAATTGTCAGCTTATTATAACAATTAGAATTCTGCCTAGTTAGTCTGGGTCTATCAGCTTACTGAAAAACGTTTAAATAGAAATATGGTTTTCTGAGCGAAAAAATGTATGGAGCGTGACAGTTTTTGCAGAAGCGTGACACGTAAATTGAATTATTTCTTGCCACATGATACTAAAGGTCAACTAAAAAAATCGTGCGTGCGCTTGTAAGGGATTCCAGACTGGTAGGTTAGCTTAACATTAGGTTAGGGCAGTGGTTCTTAACCTTTCTACCCACTCGTACCCCCTGAGATTTCGTTGAATTTTCTCGTACCCCTTTTCTGAAATCAAATAGTAATTGATACTAACACAATTTGCAACGATATAACAACACAATGAATTTGCAGTAAAGTACACCAACAATCAAACATGGCTCTTTTGTTGTTTTTTTCAACGATCATGCTGCAGTGAAGCTCTTTGTTTGAGGTCGCCA
>JGI24159J19872_10011461_pt1 | contig 11606 bp, 7 predicted proteins | sample Ectturendosymbi4_FD_19872 | JGI IMG/M metagenome (IMG submission 19872) | reverse complement strand
TCAATGCAACATTCCTATCTAGAGGCCTTATTGTGGAAAAATATGTACCGCTTTCTTGAACGCTGCAGAAATTCTAACAACGTGTGGTTTCGTGCTTTGATGCAGTCAGATTGTTTATATTCGTCCTTATTCCTTGAACACTGCAACCGCATTTTACTTTGTGACTGAGTGCTCGGACGTTGCAGTGTTTGATTGTTTGAGGGCGTGTGCATGCCACAATACTTCCGTAATTTACCTGGCCTTGACTAGGGGTGGACTCAGTGTCCTGCTCTGGATGTGGTGATGTACCAAGTGGTACGGGTTAGTAAACAATAGTGTTAGGAAAGTGTCTGTAACCCGGTTGTTCTACCTCCAAACGCGCTATGAATTGTTCTGTTGAGTATGTTTTTACCAATCTGCATTGTGGAGACTGTGTGTGTTTGTACTCTACGCACTGAGCAGGGTTTTTGCTAAGGGAAATGTTAGGTAACCGGTATGGACCTGTACGGTCCCGATTTCTCTGAATCTAGGGACACGATTTTCAATTCTAGGGGCCCAAATCGGGTCCCTAAAATGCCTTAAAACCCTGGACTTAGTGTTTGTTACAGAACTTTAAAAATAAACAAATTCACCAAGAAGATACATTTGTTTTACAACTTATTTAACGTAAGGGGGGCATGAGCCAAAGGAAAATTACTTTAGGGGGGGCGTGATGGAGAAAAGGTTAAGAACCGCTGGCGTATCGAATAGAACAAAATTGAATTGAATGAGTTACCAGCAAAGGCGACAGTATTTAACGACCGACCACTAGGTACAGAGCGCGTAAAACAAATCAACGTGCGGCGTGGCATTAATTATTTGCCCGCAGAAACATCAGCGCCGCGGCATCTGAGCCAAACGTGCATGAAGGAAAATTCGAGAACACAAAACTCCAACAGGGCCTCAAGATCTAAGGGGCGTTCCAGCAAACTGTGGTACGGATAGAGTCAATTGCCGTTATTACTGTATATGATCAGTTCGATAAATAAACATTCGTCAACGATTTATGTTTTTAATTATATTCATTTCAATCAGATTTTGTGTCGATAACACCAGGGTCTTCCAAGGAGTTTTCATGGATCTCAACATGACCTGTGGTCAAGCCGGATGCCGACTGTAGTGGCGACATACTCAAAGCACTTTGACTGCATCCTGTGTTTGGTGCATCATGTCGATTTTTGCGTGTGTATTAGGCGAAAGGTTCGATACGCACCTGATCAAAGTTTAAAGGTGATACTGCAGATAAGAGATATGTGTAAGGCTAGCATTATCCTACAATAAAAACACAGTTGCTTTTTCTGATCTCGAGCAATACAGCTGCTTTGTTTGCGTTTCTGGTCAGTCATTCAGAAATCAGATTGCCATTGAGTGGACGACTTGCGCAAGTTTGTACTGCTCCCATGCTAAGCAAGTCAAAGAAACTTTCATGAGCTTAAACAATAAGCAAAAGTCACTTTGCCAAATGGCAACCACATAACTCTACCCAGGGTACAAAGAGTAAGCAAACTGCAAGAAAATGACAAAGGAGCGTTTGGGTCTCATGCCTCAGGTTAGTTTTTCTTGGTCTATCCAACCACGTGGAGTCTAATTTCTTAGTTTGATGGTCTCAAACTGCTCAGGAGATAGGCTTTACTAAAGATTCAGAAGAATTAAAAATAAATTAAAGGGTCGCAATTCTCCAGGACATGTTGTCCCACACTAAGCATTCGGTGCATTACTGTAAAAGCGACAAACTTAGTCAAATAAATTTTCATGAAAGCCTAGATAATTTTGTTATGAAGGCCAGGACTCAACCCTTTTAATTGTTTACTGTGCTCTGTTCAGCCTGACTTGATTCGATGATTGTAGCTTTTTATTTCTTAACATGTATTTCAATAATGATAGCATAAGGCTAGGTGAAGTTTAAACCTTACATCCTTTCGCTCGACGGTTTCATTGCTTTCGATTCTTTGCAGTCTGAAAAAGTAACAAACAACCGAATCGTGATCCTGGTAGTTGCGACTTGCAACTATTTGGGATGTTGTAGTAGATGTGGTTTGCTAAAACATCGCAAGTCAGAACAAGCGCAGTCATCGTGGGGCACTCGCAGTAAGGATTTACAAATTTTTATTGACCATACGTTTAGAGCAGGGATTCCCAACGTTTTGTTTCCCATGCACCCCTTAGTCATTCCGACACATGAGCAAGTACCCCTTCAGCATTTCGACAAATAAACATTGAACATGTTCCCCTAAAATCTCACATGACAAAATATTTTATCATGGTTATTCATAGATATTTTTAACAATATGCATATGATATTGATATATGTATAAATATTTCGAAATAAATGTAATGTAACTATGTTTTTCTCTTATATTGCTAACCTCAAATGCACTTCTTCAAATAGGCAAAAGCACCCCTGCTGTACATGTACCCCAGGTTGGGAACCTATGTTTTAGAACGTCAGTATCGTCATTTTCGGCTTAGCGTTTTTCTGTTTTCCCTAGTAACAGTGGGAGATGGTACCTTACAATTGGATTAGCCTACTAGGGGCATCGCATCAGCTAAATCCGCCTTTGAGTATACTGAAGGATTTAAGTGTAACAGACAACAAAGCTATGTTGATTCCAGAAATGAGTCAAAACCATTTTGACGAAGTTTGTTCTATTCGGAGATGTTTAGAGGATGATATTCTTTCTGCTTTTGTGCTTCAATTGCAACGTTGCATCGTCTAATTGCATTATTTCTGCTGTATAGCGAACCGCCTCATATGCTGTAGATTGTGCGACATGAAAGAGGGAGGTGAGGGGCAAAAATGAAAAGCGAGGACAATCTACAAGGAGATAGCAGTTTTAACGGTTTGCTAAATATGCTATTCCTTGTCTCTTCCCTTGCCCAAGTTGCAAAACATCAAATGACTGTGCTCAGCCGGCTCGGCGTTCGTATCTGTACAACTTTCTGGGTCGAGTTAAATGTGAATAAAGTTTACATATCGCAAGCGACTTTTTTCGTGGCAGTTGCTGCATACATCCAATATTGTATTTAAAAATGTGCCCCCCTTGTGACTTTTGGTCCCCATGCTGCGACATCCTGGCGACGGCCCTGCTGGAAAAGCGCAGAAATATTCGTCTTGACCACCATACTTTTCGGCCCACAATTTCTTTTCAGCCAACATTTTGAACAACTTGAGCGCAGCTTACCTCCTTTTTGTATGGATGACACACAGTTTTCACGAATCTCTTTCAAATGGTCGCATGTGTTTGTACAGCAGAACAATGCTCAACGATAAACAGACTGAGCATACCTTCAGCCCCCACATCCTTCTAAGGAATGTAGTCCTTTTTAGCCTAACGCGCTCACTAAGCACAGAAGCGAATCATATAAGCTTCACCAATTTTTGCTCAATTAACTCCTTGAATCAGCTTCGTTGCGTCGTAATAAAAACTCGTTATGATTGAAAGCAGGTGGTTGTGCCTAATACTGATGTTCATTTTGCCTAATTTAAAGTGGCATATGTAGAAAATAAAGTAGCCTATATTTTGGTGAAGGTGTAAACGTTTTCATCCAAAAAAAACGTTGAAACATAATTCTGGTCAGGAATTTGGTACCTGCTAAACCTGCCAAACGTTTTTTAAAATCCTGCTAGAAAAATAGCAAACAGCTAGATCGAAAATTTAGCAGAACAGCGAGAAAATCCTGCTACATTTAGCAGCAAATCAGCTAAAATGGCAACATCACTGTTGCCACTCTGTTGTTACAGAAAAGTACTATTTCATGATAAAAAACACTCGAGTCACCCAAAAAACACTAGATTACAAAAGCAAACTTACGCACAGTGAAAATGCCTTGAAATTGCGTTGCAATGCCAACCACAGACACTGTGCAACTCATTGTAAACTAGAGACAAAGAAAAGAGGAGATAGCAGCTACGCTTGTGTTTGTTTGTACAGGTCAGTGAAACTCCTAACAGATGACCACGAGGACTTCGTTTACCTCCACACATATTATATTGCCTTGCGTAATTTAATATTTCATTAGGTATATTTTTTAGCAAATTGCAATTGCACTAAATCAAAAAGTCTCAATTGCAGTCAAAATTACACAAAATTGTGCAATTAATTACATTCAGCTGACTAATAAAGAAACACTAGATAGCCATAAAAAACACTAGAACACTACATGAAATGAAAAAACACTAGATCTAGTGAAAAAACTAGGAGTGCACCACTGGGCTACACTGGTCGTAATTCGTAAGCGGCACAGGGCAAACAGAGAGACATTCAGTATTGTTAAGGCACAATTAATGATTTCATATTTGCCCGTATTTTGGCTGGCTCATTACACTTCGGTGAGTGTGTGACGTGACAATTGCACCAAGCATTGCGTCAACATCAACAAATAAACTTTGCTGAAGCAACTATCCTAACAAGATTCACTACTACAGTCATTAAAAATAGAGAAATTCCACGGTTGTTCTTTTCAAAGTTACGGCAAATTATTTATTTTCAAAATACCGGCTTCGGTCACTGTTTATCAAAATACCGGCCTTTTACCGGCCTCTACTGAATTAGCAGTAAAATATCGGCCAGGCCGGTGAAATGCCGGCCATCTGGCAACCCTAGTTGAACCTTTTGCAAGATAAGGTAGTATGGCTAACCCTCTTCTTTCATGTTCTTCGTTCTTAGTTTTGTTTCCAGGTTTCTTTCGATAGAGCAGTCTGTCTGCCATACTTACTGACAAAATCAAACGATGCTTGACAATCCACAAAATACAAGTCGCATCGAAACCGGTGAGAAAGTTGGGCAGCCTTCTAACTTCTATCAAAGATCCCGTGGCCATGAAGTCTCGACAAGGTGTTGTTTATTCCATTCCATGCCGCGACTGCAATAAATGATACAAGGAGACACCAAAACAAGCCTTGAAACCCGTCAAAAAGAACACAAAGCGAACGCGAAAAACACGTTCCGGCAAAAGTGCCTTACGCAACACACGTTTGATCTGAATCACGGAATGGTTTGAGATAATTCAAAAGTTTTGGACTTTGAATCAAACTATTACACACGCCGATTCATCGAATCGTTTCACATAAATAGCGACAAATACACAACGAATGAAAAAATATCGGACTTGTTCCCCGGCATTTACCAGTTTATGTTATAATTGTCTACATTATAATCTTCTAAATTTCCTTCGTGCTGTCCACCGCTTGAGTCGTCATACTGTTGTTTACCGTCTTATCTTTAAATCAGCGTTTCCCGCCTTCTGAGTTCTTATCAGCGCGGTGCCACCTGGAGCGCGCACATTTTATAACATCCGTGCTCGCATGTCACTGGATTTCGGTTTTAGCCCTGATGAAGACAGCTCCATCAACTGTCGAAACGTTGGCAAGTTTTTAACGTGTTTTATGTTATGTTTTTTTACCGCCAGTAGAGTCTGATTAAAGTTTGAGTGTCACAAGTACATTTTCAATACAGTACATTTGCTTCCGAAAGACCTCAGATTCGAAGCTCACATCCCTCAAATATTAGTTACATCAGAACATAGGTGTCGGGTCAGTCTAATATAGCATTTATCAAAAACGTTTTGTGTTGCCGAAAAAATGGAATAGTAATCTTTTGTTTCAGAGGTAAATTTTTCAGCGTAAAGAACAAAAAAGGAGCCAAAAGGCCAAACAAATTTCTTAAGGCCAACCAACTTGAGATGATGCCAAACGGTCAAATAAGATTTTTTAGGCCAACCAATTTGAAACGAGGCCAGATTACTGACATTTGGCCTGAAAAGGCCAATCTGGCAACCCTGACCTGCCCTGCAGACAACGGAGCGGGCACGAGTGATCTGCAATCTCGTCATAGCATAACACCAGAACAGTGAACCTGGCTATTGTGCAATGTGAGTGTCGTACTGGCTAATAAGCTGTCATTGCAAGAAATAAATCAATTAATCGGAATTGAGCTAGCGACGTCAAGTATTCTAGAAAATTTTGGTTCTTGCAATTTCCAGGGAGGGAAAAATGCCCATGGTTTTGACGTACCCCGAGTTCAAAACTGTTTGCTATGTTCAGTGTAAAAGGGCACCCATAATTGTCATTGGTTTCGCAGTTACATGTTCAACAACAATGCTGACTCAAAACTGATAAATGAAATTACAGAAAATAATTCTAAACTCTATGTGTGCGCGAATAGCTGCAATAAATTTCTTTAAAGTCGACATTCTTGATAAATCACGAAATTACTTATGATACTGTTATGTAAGGTGCAGGGCACCTATGCCCTCGTTTCGCCATTCCCCTTTCAAAGGGCAGGAGGTCAGTGCCTCCGTACTGCACCCCGTTCCGGCGTCCCTGTTTGTTGGGTAAGGGAGCTGTACCACTATTGCAACGGTTTTTAGTTTTCAGTGGACCAAATCGTTCTGGAGCCGGAGCAAAAAACTTCTATATCTTGGAGCCGGAGCCAAAAAACTCAAGATGCCTGGAGCCCGAGCCGGAAATTTTAAGTTTCAGAACTATGTAACCTTATCAATGATTATTATTACGTCACACTGCTGTTGGGGACCCGTTGCCCAACATGAAACATTTGGAAATGAAGCAATAGTCAAATATAAAATATATGAAAACAACGCAATAAGTTCCAGTATGCCAGACATCAAGAAAAGAAAACTAAATAGTGAAACAGACACCTACAACAAAAGTTTAAGTGAAAAAGATATTAACACCGAGCAATATAATGACAAAAGAAAGCAAGAAGTAAAATAAGTGTGAAGATGAAAGACTAAAAGATTACAAAAGACCATGGTTAATCAGAAAAATCCACAACCAGCTGCAAACAAACGATGATCAAATGACAAGAACGTGACTGACACATGACAAAAAGCGTGACAAAGACCTGCCTTGAAGAAGCGACTGAGCCTGATAAACCAAGGCCTCCTGTTTATTTAGGAGGCCTTGGATAAACGCCTGTCAGCCAGCGTGACATACACATGTCAAACGTGTGGTATAGCATTCCCTATAGAAGTGTGCAAGAGCGCACGTTCTGATACAGATGTGCCAGAAACCTAGTAGTCAGTATTTGTAAAATAAACAAATACCTCTGGAAGTGGAATGCATTTGAGAGATTAAATGCATTCAGCAAAATCCCAGTTTCAGGACCTGTTTATTTCTCTAAAGCGGCCTTGGCGGGTGCGGTGTTGGCACATTCCGCCAAATTTAATGATGGACAGACACGCCCAATCAGCGTTCCTGGATCACGAATTCACCAGACTCCACTGGCTGATACACCGAGTATCGGCAGCAACGACCGGTTTCTGAAATCTTTGAACCATCTCAGCGACTTACATAGGCACTCTGTTCACTTGCATATCGTCTTATAAACACACATAAAAATGCATATTTAATATTCACATCTTCACAGCGCAATATTTTTGTTGCATTTGATTGTTCACACTAGCTTTGCCCATTACTGTTATACACCTTAGCGTCACACTCCTGTTTTAACTTATTTTCTCTCTCTTTAAGTAATACACGTCATCAAAGCATAATGCTACAGCGTATTTCGCAATCAACAAAATTTCTCACTCCTTCCTCAGACCGAGATTCTACACCATACGTCCAGATGGGCACGCATGCTCTTCATTTCAGTTTCGGCGTGTCATTCGTAGTCATTCTAGGGCGACACTTTTACTTAAATGGCGTTTTCTTATAAGTTTGTTATGTTATTATGTGACATCGTGTCGTTGCTGACACTTGATGAACTTAGCCATCGTTCAACAATTTCTTTAAATGGCTCCTGGCTTTCTCTTCCTTCTATGTCTATGACGTATCTTTTCCACTACTCATGTGTTTGCGTTGATTCTTCAAGAAGCTTGTTCATTTCTTGTGCACGCTCAATGCTTTGTGTAATTTCGCTCTTTGTTACGTATTTAATGTTAGTCTTCGGTTTCCAAACATGCGTCACTTCACCAGGTTTTGATGGCTCTTCGTAGCAGTAATGTACATTAATAGCACGTCTGTTGCCGTTTAAAACAATACGTGTCACGCTTGTTTTCTCCTTAGTACGTACTCNTAGTTCCAAAAAAGTTGGTCTTGCGTCACGGTTTGCGAACCAACGTAATNTTAGCCTTAATGCGACTTCTGGATCTTTGTCCAACTTTTGAAATCCTTCACTCATTGAAGTTGAACCCAACAAACTTAAGTGTCGGCGTACATTTGCTTTCAGGCCCACGTACTGCTTTCATTCTTCCAGAAGTTCCATCTGCAATACAGGAATATGCGTTAGTAATCACATAATTTTTTTGCTTTCAGTTAAATTGCCACTTGGTAATGTAACATTTTGCTAATTTAATTTTTGCCACCACTTGTGCTTTTTGTCCGTTAAACACGAGATTAATTTCACTCTTTAATTCTAGATGCGTACCATTCATTCTAACCAATTCTTGTAACCACTCCATCATTTGATTAAATACGCCTGTGACTTCTTCAGGTATTTGATAGTTCTCTATCTCTCTAAAGATATTTTGGTGACACAAGNNGGCCCGTAACGAGCTTGGGACACCAAGGGGAGCGAAGAGTTTTCTGAGAGGGGCCCAAATTTTTTACACTATGTCCAATATATTTGAACTATGTCCAAAACATTTTTCCAGGAGCGGCGAAAAATTTTCTAGGGGGGGCTTCGCCCCCCCTGGTTACGGGCCTGGACACAAGAATGCATGATACAGATCCAGGGTTTCAGTAAACTTTTTCATTCTTTTCTAAAAAATAACATTTTACAATAATATGTACACGTTTCATTATTACGCTTTCTAGTAAATGTTATAAATAGATCATGTACCCTCGTGTGATTCCTTACGGCACACAACAACACATGTAATATTTTCATATGGTTCGTTGCATAGTGTTCATCTTTCTCTCAAAACCAGACAACGAGGAGCCTGCTTGTGATGGACGAGGTGTCTCTTCGAATTCCGTTATTTTGAATTCGTCTTCTCAGTGCATAGCTTACTTTCCTTAGCATATGTGATGAGAGACGGAGTTTCTTCAACAGGTGGACGGATCACGGCATCTGTATTTCAGTAAATAGATTACTCTGTCGGGATTAGTTTTACAATTATTGCTAAACACACTCAACCAACTGCGTTGCACAACTAACTTCATCTTTCTATCTGATCAGCAAGCTGAGCAGTGTTAAAACTTTAGTCAGAAGCAATAAAGAAAATGTACTTTTGTTCAATACAAAATACGATAAGATTACCTAGGTAACCCATGATAAACTTTGCGCAAAACAATCTCTGCATTGAATACACTGATAAAGTGCAAGTCGCAGTTTTGTACGGCCACAACTAGGCATGTAAGAAACGACGTTGAGCACTGCACACAGTGAATGCGAGGCTTTGCGTTCAAACGCGTTTATTACATCACAAATGAATAAAAACGATCAGGCAATATAAATTCCGGTCAAAGAAAAAAGTGAGGTAATCTGCCCTGCTTCTCCATTTTTTCTGCAAACCGCGACGATATCGCCGCAACGCAATTTCAGAAACACTTTGGAAAAACTAACTTGAACGACTGAACTGAACAGTGGTGTAGGAGGCGGGAGTGCAGGGGGTGTAAGCGTACCCACAAAAGTTTTGATTTGTCGAAAATCTGGGAAAAATTATTGAAAATCTATGAATATCTGGGCAAAATCTATGAAATGTTCGCAAAATACCCGAAATTCTGGACAAAGTGCCTCACAATACAATTAAAAATGTCCCCCAACGTTGTTTGGTTTTGAAATGTTCATTCTCCCCACGTCAGTGAAATGAAGATTTTTGTTGGAGGTCATCCCAAAAATGATGAAATACTGGCATAAAGAGTTGCCCGAAAAGGTTTCGGGCAAGTTTTGGGAAATTCGGGCAAAAATCTTTCGAAGCCCCAAAAATTTGCCTGTTCCTACACCTATGGAACAGAAAACGGATAGGCGGAAAAAGTAACTGTGTTCTGGTGCTTCCTTTTACATTTTAGAGGGTTTCAAACCTAGTTAGGGGGTTTTAAGCCCCCCAAAGCTCCCCGTGGTGACATAAGTTCACTCAAGCATCTGGCAACCCTGGTTCCTTGGGTTATGCTGGACATTTTGCAACAGGTTTAAGTGGTTGTCTTTCGAGCTGATGTAGCTCAATTTTGGGAGTGTCTGGTGGGGGTGCTCTACCACTTGAAATCTTTGGCATTGGTCGTTTATCATTCGTGGGGTTATGCTGGACATATTGCAACAGGTTTAAAGTGTTTGCCTTTCCAGCAGATTTAAGTCAATTTTGGGAGGGTCATTTTGGGCGTCTGGCGGGAGTCCCCGACCACTTAAAATGTCTGGCATTGGTGGTTTACTATTCCTGGGATTATGTTGGACATGTTGCAACGGGTTTCAAGTGGTTACCTTTCCAGCTGATCTAGTTCAATTTTGGGGGTACAATTAATCACCCCCATAACAACACCCACCAGATGTGACACGGCAGACCACCGATTCCTTGTACAGGAAGCCATAGCAGATGATGTGATGCCATTAGAAATTGGTTACCGTTCCAGCTAACTTGGACCCTGTGGGCTCCCGGTCTTGGCATCTCATTAGTTGATATACTGGTTTGATGAGACCGAGTTTTGTGAACGCAACTAAAACGAAGCGATATAACGGAGAAAAGGTAAAAAGTGGAGTAACTTTCCCGGAAGTTTGAGCCTTCTACAGTAGCCTGCTTAGCTGTTTTGAAAAATAAAAAGTAGGTTTAAAGTTATTCGAAGATCTACAAATCACTTTCATATTTCCATATAGGTTGTGTGGTTGCGTATATCAGCTGTGGATGATATTGAAAAGCAGGTGATTCCGCGTGTTTTGACATGAAAGAGGGCAGTTATACACTTTTCTGAGATGCATGAGTTGCTGTAAAGTTTGCCTGTGGACTTCGCTTATTTTTGGAAGGCATTCAGCCTTACGCTTTTTTGTACCAGGCGCACAGCCCGTAGAATTATAGAAAATTTACTTTGTTGGTTTGCACTATGGATAGTTCGATTCAAGCGGGACCGAGTTGTAGGCCAAAGAAACAGTCATATAAGAAGCAGAAACGATCAGTGNATGGGTCCTTTTTGGGGAGATTTGGAGTTGNGGACATATTTGGAAAGGCAATTTGTGTAATGTGCTCAAAAGAAATCGCTGAAGAATCACTGAAACCTAACAAATTGCTGAGACACATGAATCCTCACAAAGATGTGGCTTCACTAACAGATGAGGGAAGGAAGCGTGTTTTTAAGCAGCGCTTCGAACAACAAAGTGCTAAGCGTTCTTGAGACGATCTCTCACAAAGAAGCAATGACTTGAGTTATTTTCATACAAGGCAGCTTATATTGTTGCTAGAGAAAGGCAACCATACGTGGAGGGTGAGGTCGTAATAAAGTCTGTGCTTGAGAGTTTTGTTGAGATATTTAAAGGTGAGATCTTTCAGAAGACAGTCAGCGATGCCACTATTGGAGTTGCTCTTAGTAACAATATAACTTGCAGAATCGAAAGTATGGGGAAGGATTTGAGAGAACAGATTTACGAAGATTTTCGTTCTTCACCTTACACAGCATTGGCCATCGACGAGTCCACTGA
>JGI24159J19872_10011460_pt1 | contig 11607 bp, 4 predicted proteins | sample Ectturendosymbi4_FD_19872 | JGI IMG/M metagenome (IMG submission 19872) | reverse complement strand
CCGGCCTTAAGCCAATGCAGCTGCATCGGGCCCCGCGCCTCTGGGGCACCGCGCCGTGGTGTTAGGGTAGATTGTTCATTTTTGCCAGATACACCTTGCGCTTGAGAATTCAGTAGAAACGCCTTATAAATTTCATTGCTAGCAAAGAACGCTCTCGTCAGAACCAGCAAATTTCCTCTCGAACCTTAGCAAAGGTGCTCAGTTCTCGTGTTAGTGCTGCACTGTATATCTTCGCTCTACCACGATCGTAACACGGTTGACTGAACACTATGACGTCATAAAATCACTGCTCAGAAGGGCCCCGTGCCTAGGTCTTGCATTGGGCCCCGCGCCCAGGTCTTGCATTGGGCCCCGCATCTGCTAGGGCCGGCCCTGCAGTGGATCAGTTTGCTCTGCTGACACCTCATGAAAAACTCGTCTTAGTCGAAACTGTGTTCCACATAGGACAGTGAACTCAAGGGCATTTTCAATCTTACAATTTATGGAACTCTCTGTGAACCACTAAAAATTCCAGGTGTAGTAAAATAGCGGGTGACCACCAGTGTAGTAAAATAGGGAGTGTCCCTTATACTTCGGTCCCCATTGAAAAATAGCGGTGGTTCCAGAATCTCCGATCCCTTGTTTCGCCACCAATAACTCTTACAAATATGGAATTCTGTCCTGTTATCAAGAAATCATGGTGAATCCGGATGTGGATGGCTGCAGTAAAACTTTAAATCACCGTAAAATATTCCGAAAACGCAAAAAAACGCAACAATCTGCTGAAAAACGAAAGTATACTAAAACCGACATATAAGCTAAGCTGGGGCCAGGTTTTTACATGTAATTAGCCAGCAGGGGCGATTCGCCCCTCTGCCCCCGTTAGTTACGCCACTGGCCACAGGTTTACATTGTCAGTTTCCACCCTTTGTTTTTGCAGCCATTGGTAATGCCCTTGGAAGTCTTTTTGGTGTCAGCCTACAAGTTGCAAGTGACGTTGCAGACCAGGCGAAGCATCGACAAAAAGAACTCGGCTTGATTTTGTTGCAAACTTAAGCGGATATCCTCATTAAGGCACAATGAACGAAGCAGCTCTTTACACACTTAAAGGCGTGATCATGATTAGCACCATTGGTTTTTTGGTAAGTCATAGCTTTTATCGTAAAAACTGATTTGTTCACAATTGTGAAAACCAAAGCTCTGAAAACTTTCAAATAAGCGGAATGAGATATGTCTCCGGTTATTGATAGAGGATAGCTGAGGACACCTGAATATTAACACAGGGGTGCTAAGAATAGGCCTACGGCCTACTTTTGGGGAAGAGTTTAAATGCATGACTGAGAAAAGCAACCAGCTCTTCATTTCGGACGGGGGTTTTCATGAAATTTCATTCGATGACGTGATCGAGTGTAAAAATTAGTAGCCTAACACAAACACTTGGTTCCATACTCAACTAGCGCAGTCATGGCTTCAGTGTGGCAGATGTATAGGCTACTAGTAAAACTGCCTAACGTTTCGTCTTGTTTCAGCAAATTCATCAAATCCATTATGAAACTTCAGTTGAATATGTTTGTTGTAAGATAATTTCTGCAGACGATGTTGCGAGTGATGAAGTTGTCAGATACAACAGACTGGTATAAATGTTACAGTAGGACATATTTAATCACCGATGCTATTTTTTTGATCGTAGATACGAGACTTTGTGTGCTAACTGAAGCTCTCTTGAAAGGAATGCAGCTTAACTCTATTATGAATGGTTGGGCCAGCAGGTTCGCCACCAGATGTGGGTGGTTCTCGTGACTTTTGCCAGGACTACATAAACAACACCTAATAACTTTGAGGCCCTTGTGAAATCCGAGTTTCCCTTGCGACGTTAGAGCTTGCCCCCCTGGTTGCGCACCTGCTACATTCCAGGCACAAGTCCTTTTACAGTTATTAGCAAATGCCCGAACCCAATGCCTAGAGCAAATTCCCACTGCCGTCCGTGAAGCAAAACAAAAAACACTATTACGCTTACATTGTGAATACCGAACTGCCTGTACATCTGCCGCGCAACATCCAGAAGCCCCATCCCAAAATATCTACACGCTGTTTCTTTTTTCAGCAAGATTATAGTGAAGTACTTGTCAATTTGCGAGTCAATATTAAACTAATTTTTGTGGGCTTGGCAAGTTCAGCATATAGTTATGCCATAGCTTGTGAATAGATCCTCTAAAAAAGGGCACCCGTTGCAGCTACAGCATAAGTCCACACAATAAAATATCATGCAGAGCAATAAGGTGTTGATTACTCTTCAAGCTGCTAAGCGCTTCTTTCGGCATTGTTGTTAGTATTGAATGTTACGACGAGACATACCTTGTTGAAAATACAGCTATGGTTTCAAAAACGTGTAATAATTTATGGATTCTAATTTCTACAGTAATTAACCTGGAAAAACTCTTGTAAAAGTTGGCCTCGCTTTCATAAATCTTTTAGGACTAATTTCCCCTTTCAGGCGTGTACGACAAGGCCTTGACAGCACAACAAACGTTGCCTGATTTATGTCGAGTTGACAGTTGCTCGCAGTTTTCTTTTATTTCTTGTTTAAATTCGCAAGCATGCGGCGTGGCTATGTGATGAAAGCATTTAATGATGCCTGCTGTGTTGATGTAGGGCGGAGGCATCGGATACACGTTTGCCTGGAGTGCTTTTATAACTTCTTTTGAACTGTTCAACCCGCTGCTTGGCCAAAACGCACTTACGCAGTACGCCAACACTTCCCTCTACGCCGTGGGTGGAGCGATCGTTGCAATTGCGATGTTCGGGTTCACCTCCGCATGGATAGCAAAGAAGTTCCTTCTAATCATGGTAAGAAGAATAAACGTATACCACCACTTAAATTCAGTCATTGTCAAAAAACTGAGGTCTATCGAAAATTCTAGCCCACGAAAACAAAAAACAGCGGAAACAGACGCTTTGTCAAACGGATTGTTTATCGGAAAGAGACAACATTGCGTTACGAGGACAACACAGAAGAGGATTTGCTATTCTGAGTGATTTTCTGCCAGGGTTTCAGACAGTGCCAGTTCTGGCGTTAAATTGGGGTAACAATGCCAAGCTGGGGCCGCCTAAATTTGTGGCAGGCAAAACTCAAGCCATTGGCTGCGCGTCAATTTATTGCTCGCTTTTATGCTGTTGCGCAAAATTTTATTGTACCATCTTTCTCCCTCTCCATTAAGCCGAAAACCTGTCTTAAATCTTAGTATACCTGCGACAGTTTGCATATAAGTACGAACATTTCGGCAATTTAGCTGGCTACAGGCCCGTAGCCACGGGGGGCATTCAGGGGCACTGCCCCGCCGATTTTCTTGTGCCCCCTAATTTTTTGTTCCCAAAAAATTTGTTTTCAACATCTAAGAAAACCAAATATTTTTCCCCCAAACCTGAAATCTTGGCTACGGACCGAAAGGTTAATTTCATATACGGTCACTGGCGTGATCACACACCTTCAAAACAGTTGTTGCGCTACACGGAAACTGTCAGTGTTGTTGATGCTGCGGATTACATGTCGGCCGTCAAAGTCATTGGAAAAGCCGTCTAAAACTATTAGAGCTATGTTATTAATTTTTTATTGGACACTGAATTTCTTAAAAATACTTTCACTGCTTTCATCTTTGAAAAAGGTCTATTGCATGAAGCTCATGTGACAGGAAGGGTAACATTGATAAGTGGTAAGTTGTACAGGCACTCAAACGCCACGCTTGTCAGGACTTAAGAACGAAATCAATTGCTCGAGCGATGTACAGGTTGTTCAGCCTATGTCAACAGCAAATTCTTCACTAGAGAGCTATTTGACGCTTTAAATAATGCCATTGATTGAGTATGCATATTCAAAGTCTTTCAGGAGTTGCTCTGACAGCAATGCTCTGCCTCCAAGACAAAAGGATGAAATCACTGCGAATACAGCAATTGAATCTTTGCAAAAACGATTGTCTATTTCGCTCATGAAGTGCATTTGTCCTATGAAGGTTTAGGTGAATATTTTCCGGCTCTCTGTGGTTCAACCTGTACCGAAAATCTGAAAGGTTGCAACATTTTTGCATGGGAAGAAGTTATTTAGCATTTGACAAACATTTGCAAAAGTTGGCAAACCTTCACGAATTTAAACTTTTTAACAACTACTAATAAAGACTATCTGCTCTGTTATTTTACTTGATTCTTTTTTGCGACAAATATTTAAGCAATACGGCAAGTAGGTTATACAACATTTGGCTATTTGAAGATGCGTTGATACAACAATTCGTCTACATTACAATTAAAATGAAAGAAAAAGCTTTCTGATGTGGCGAATCGCGTTTCTATTGAAAAGTGTTGTTCGTTGTTTGGATAAAAAGATTTAAACTCTAAAAATACTGTAAAAAGTAGAACACGAAATTTCAGATGTGTAAAAGAACGCTTCTTTGACAGTGTACTTTGCCTCAATGCCATCGTCACGTTTTAATATAATTTACAATCGTTGTTGTTCACCAGTGTTATCGAGTTGAATTTGTTGATTCAAAAAAAGGCATTTCACCTCAAGTCGAAGTGAAAGACAATGGGACATTGAAAAAAAACTGCAGACTTGGTTAGGAAATTTTCCTCCATAGTTTTAAATTTGATGATCAAATTGTAATTCAATTTAGGGCTGTAATGAAGTTGAACGAAGACAAATCTCACATATGCTCTTTGAGTCCTTTGGACGATCAACACAGTTGAACATACGGTAAATGCTGGGTCGCATCCGCTAAGTTATATCGTTGCATTGCTCAGTTCTTCAAAGGAATCAGGTGTGGTCAGAGCCGGCGCTACCATTAGGCGAACTATGGGGCTGCCTAGGGCGCTGGGCCAAAGGGGGCGCCAAAATACCACTGTAGGTTCAGGAAGTGACGAACGTACGCCAAACAAACGGAATGAACACGATGAAAGTGAATGAAACACAAGTTCACGCAATTTATGAGAAGATAAAGGTACTACACTATTTCAGGCTTGCTGCAGAAGGGTTATTGTTTTTCCTATTAATTTCAATTTCACATATACCAGGCAAGCTATGTCTCAATTTGGTATGAACGTTATTCTTGTAATAAACTTTTATAATGTACAAAACGTCCTTCGTATTTCCGTAATATACGCGATGAGTAGAGTAAGGATCTTTGTATAGGAGAGGTGGGCACTGGAAAGGATCTTGCCTAGGGGGCTCACAAGTCAATCAATGGTCTCTTGTCAGGACCAGCAAAGCATGCCCTCCAGGCCTTGTTTTATCAAGCTCACTGCAAAAGTTTAGCGGTACCACCTCTGTTCTTTTCATTTCTTGGTTATTGTGTTTTTCCTGGCTGCGCCGATTTTACCCGAGTAGGTTTATGTCGAGGCCTTCACTAAATCATGTTTCAGTCATCAAATGTAGTCAGATTAGGAAACGCTGCCGAAACGCCAGCATTATTGGCGTTAACAGCCTAGTCCATGGCTTCTCAAACTTTTCCTTTCTACGACCCATTTAAAAAAAAATTTTTATGCGACCCTCAGAGCCATAACTAGAGGAGGCGTAGGGGGCAAAGCGCCCCTGAATAATTTTTCTTCCTCCCTGGAAAAATGTGTTAGACATAGTTTATAACTATTGGATATAGTTTTAAAATTTTAGGCCCATCTCAGAAAACTCTTCACCCCCCTAGTGTCCCAAGCTGGTTAAGGACCCGGACCCCCTTGATGGATAACCTAGTTGTTAATGATACGTGTAAACGTGCCATTACAAGGCTCAAGAGGCATTTTGTGTGTGGCGAAATCATACAAATGCACACAATCCTCAAAAGTAACTGTACAGTAATAAAACTACCACGTAACAGAAATTTTAAGCCGAAAAACAAAATACAATTCAGCTTATAGAAGTTATCAGACGCACCTAAAGGAATGGAAGTACTTGATGATTTTCACACAGATCATCCATTCGTAGATTGACACATGACAACGCAGGACGAAGGACATTCTCAACCTTTTTCAAAAATGATCGGTTTTTGGACTCGATGATTGTTAATTTTGAGAACGCAGCTTCAAACAAATATGTTGTGTAAAATGCTAAGAGTCTATGAATAGATAAATCAGAAATGACTGGGCATTTATTTCTTGTTCCTATCCAAAAGTTATATAAATTCTGTTTTGAAAATTCCAGTTGCAAATTTTTGCCGTTCAATAACTCCACAAACTTATCCTGGACATGACAGGTCTGTGGCTTCCTTAAATTTCAATTGTGTATGGTTTGTGGATTCAACTTTTCCTGAATGAAAGTCCAAAGTATTTATGAAACTGTGTATAAAGCTTTCAGCTTTAGTCTAAAACTACTCAGTGTGCTCTCAAAGCACTGAACTTACCCCCTAAACCAGATCTAGAGTTCTAAACGCAAGCATGCGTTTGTGTCGGAATGAATGCAAAAGAGGTCAATATTGGTCAGTAGGCTACGTTAAAACAATCATGACGTGACAACGCATAACTTGTTGTACTTATAGTTGATTCTTATCGTTTGGCAGCTCAGGCAAACATTTTAGTAACCAACCAACATCATGAAGCACGGTATTGCCCCTAAAAATGCAGTAGAAGTAGATCCACTGAAGGCCTACTTTTAATTTTCTTGTAAAGAGCACAAACACGTTTATATCTGATTTGTGAAGCCAATTTGTTTTCGCGACCCCCAAAATCACATTTTACGACCCAAATAGTTTTGAGAAGCCCTGGCCTGGTTAACCAGTAAGGTTTAGATTGTAGGATGTAGCACCTTAATTTATAACAAAGGGATATCAGCTGGTACGCAACATCACCAATATCGGTGGCCTTCGCGAAAGTCAGAACTTTGTTGTTCATGCAGAACGTCGTCGATTGTTACGACACCAGTCTGTAAAAAAGTTTTTGAGGCCTATACTAGAATTTTTGTTTATGTGAATGCTCTGACACCTGTTGCTTGTGCAGATAATGTTTTGATGAATTTCGTCTTCAAGTGAACTCAGCATGCATCGAATAAATCAGTTTGGTGTAAAAAAGTCGTCCTTGAAAGGGTCTTATGGGTGGAGGGGTGCTGAAATGGACCTTGCCTAGGACGCACCGGCAAATTTTAGGTGTACAAAGAGCAAAGACAATGTGCTTGTTTACGTTTAAACACATCGTGCCACGGTTGATTGAGCAGGATGACGTCGTAAGCTATGGGGGGCGCTGAAAATGGATCTTCCCTAGGACGCTGGAATAGTTTGGGCTCGGCCCTGGGTGTGGGAGAGTTATTAAAACACAGCTACTTTTTTCTTACATTGTTGAAACAAATTTCAACAAAGTTTTGCCACGAATCTGCCCATGTTGTCAGCGTGCGCACTTCATAGCAGAGATCAGCTGAATATTTGTTGAATAGCTACTCGCTCATCTTAGCAAAAATCTTAAATCTGATGCGAAATCACGGTTGACTGCAAAGAAATCGCTGCCCAAAAGTTTCTGCTTTTCAGGGTTAGTTTGTTTCGTTTCAGAAAATCTTAGTGATTGTAGATGGCGCTACAGCCTAATCCATTTTCATGCAACAGCATCTTAACTAGTTAATAAACCATTGCGATTTTTCAACACGACGATTCACCGGCTTCCTATCTAGTTCTCTCATTTCATTTCAACACTTAAAGTGTTCAATTGCCTGAAGACAGTCGTTTTTTTTTCAGTATGTGCTGGTGCTGACGTTCGCGTTTATGATNAAGGCCATGATTTTAGTGGTGGGGTCTGCTGTTTTGCGAACGTCGGAGAGCAGAATAAGGGTCCTCGCCTCTGTGGCAATTCGACGATACGGAACTGTTGAAATTCTCAACAATTTTTTCGACGAGGCGCAACTTAAGGTGAGTTCTATGTAGTTCAAACGCAAAGGAGCAATTGATTATAGGCGTAGCCAGGGGAGGTCCAAGAGGGCCATGTCCCCTACAAAATTTCTAGTATATCATGTTGTTCTGTGTTATGAGGGGCAGTGTCCAAGCAAGATACTGTTCGCTTAAAGTTAAAATATTTGTCCCTCCAAATTGTGGGTTGGCTACGCCACTGCAACTGTTATGCGTTCACCGAAATAGGTCGCGTGACGAATTTCAATTTCGAGAAAGATGTTAACCGCAGTGACTAACTTTAGTCTTGATTTGTCAAATATGGCAGTGGCTTTGCGGAACACGTGTACACGCACTGCAGAGGAAGAACAAATACTTTGAAAGGTATTGTCACGAAATGCGTCAGAATGTAGGAACGGTCGTTCGTGAAGTAACACTGCCTAGAACAGTGTTTCTCCAACTTCTTCAACCTGCGGACCAACTTTTACTGAAAACTCTTTTGGATTCCCTCTTTTGGAACATCAAACAGCTCGAATACCTCTTCCGGAAATCTCTCTCCATGGTCAACCATTGGCGCAATCGATCTGGTTTCAAAATCTCTACATCCAAAACCGCTGCAGTTCTTTTCACGAAAAAGAGAAAACCGGAGCCAATCAAATTAGTTTTTCAATCCACCACAGTCTCACTACGTAAAGAATATAAATACTTGGGAGTCATCTTTCAAAGTAATGACCTCTATCAGTTACAAATATACAGCACGTTCTTGACAAATTTCAGAAACGATTAAACGTACTCCGACTACTTAAAGGTACTTCTTGGGGAGCAGCCATAGCTCCTCACCTGACCATTTATAGAACCTTAATTGGATCAGTCGTAAAGTGCGGTATGGAAGCTTACTTCTATTCTTCCAGATCATCATTAACTCCCTTGTTCAAGGTACAATCACATGCTTTACGCCTGTGTACCGAGGCTAAGCCCAGTACCCCTATCGTTTGTTTGTAACACGCTTGCCACGAGATGCATATTAAATACAGGTTGCTCTGTCTCCAAGATAAAGTCCACTTGCTTACTTTCCTAGATCACCCTCGGTTAACTTTAGTCACAGACTGCTGGCAAGAACATTTTCCGGACACACGCAACTTTTGCTCTTTTAAAACATGTTCACCAAACAAACTGATATACCTTGCCACCTCTGTGTACTGCAGATTCCTAACTTACCTGCCTGGTCCTTGCATGAGCCCTCGATAGACCTGTATGTTGTGGCCTTTATACGTCGTACGCAGTGGCGTAACTGACGGTGGAGGACTAGGGGGCGAGCCGCCCCCCTGCCAAGCTAAATGAAACTACTGGGCCCCCTTTAGCTGGCATTTTGATATTTAGAATTCTTTTGGTTTTCAGTAGGTTGTTGTTTTTTGCATTTTTGATTTTTGGGGCGTTTTCGTTTTTTCAGCCAGCATCGACATCCGGGTTCACCATTATTTCTTAACTTTTTTTTCTGAGTGTTTGGCTAGTGGGCCCCCTACGTTGGCGAATGGGCCCCCTTTAAATATTTTTTGCCGCTCCACCCCAAAACTTTTGGTTACGTCACTGGTCGTACGGGCTCCCGCCTCATTGTACCTCTTATTCAATCGTACTTACATGAGCACTACAGCCAACATGTACATATTTACACTGATGGGTCTGCAACAGCAGGTAGCGATGTTTACATCGAGTCTATCAATAAACGTTGTGCAATAACACACACGCAAACCACCTCGTCTTTTAGTTCGGTATTATACACCATTCTCCACGCTCTTTATTGCCTTTTTACACATAATTTTATGAAAGCCTAATCCTCACAGATAATCTCAGTGCATTGCAGGCCATTGGCACAGGGAATTGGAAACACGCAGCTTTACAAATAAAATATCTTTCTTAAGTTCCAACCTTCATACAGAAGGACATGACGTTGTGTTCTTGTGGGTACCGGGACACAGTGCGATCCCGGGAAATGACATTGCTGACTCTCTGGCGAAATTGGCTTCATCCTCAAATCCACCACCCGACGTGCATGCCCACCGAAAAACTGTCCATTCTACTCTGAAGCAATCGAATATGTGTCCTCTCATCGCTAACCATTGTTTAAAATTATGGAATAATTGATATGTGAATAATCCCCATGGTTCCACAAACAAAAATATTTTCCACAAATCACGCAGGATTATCACATTCAAAAAATCCATCTCGCTTTTTCGACTCAGCAGGACAGGACATTGCAAGTTGAACAGTCACATTTTACCTTTGGACTCCATTCCACTGGAACGTGCGAGCATTGTCACGTGCAGGAAACAGTCAGTCACTACCTCACCAATTGCCGTGCGTTCTAACCACAGCGTTTGAAACTCCAACAGGCAACGAACAAGTTAGGTATCCGGTTTGATTTTTTCCACAATATTAACTCATAAAGATACTGCTGAATTAATAGAAACCTTCATTAGAGACACAGGGAAACAAATCTAATCAGAACAACCCAAAAAACACATTAAACAGTCGTGGCGCCACAAAACCGCGGTTGTCATATCGCGCCACCAACCTTCATCACCAAAAAAAATTGAAGTAATCGTGGTTCGGGGAGACGCTGTTTGTTGTGGCCATCTTGGTGGTGGTGAAATGTTTTTTTAACCGATTCTTTTCAACAATTTATGGCGGAGATTCTCCTTCATGGCTCTGTCTGTAATACGTAGAGTGATCGTATCTTCTGGGCGTGAATGCTCAGGGACTCGAGTGAGCTTTTTTGACAGTGAGTGCTGATTTGGGCGCGAGTGCGCAGTAGTTCGTTTAGTTGCTTTCTTTTTGTTATTAAATCGCGTTAAAACCTTTTTTGCCTACTGTTACTTGCTGTAACATGCAGTTATGAGACGAAAAAAACAGGTGACATATTTAATACATTGTTTGACATTTCATTTTTCTCACGGTCATCAATAATCACATTTTATTTAACAAGCTGTCTAGAAAAAAATATAAGTTATAATAACTTCTATGAAATTCACGAATCGCAGGTACAGAAAAATCTTGAAATGTAATTCTGATGTTGTGCACATTTTCAGTTACAAAAGGCACAAAAATATTTTGACACATATCAAAAAAAGTAAAATCATGCATTATGAAAACCAACTCAAGCAAAATAGACACAATCTGGCAAAACTTTAAACCATACCTCTTCAACGATGATGCGACTGTACTTCTATCTCATAAATGTTTGAATGGTTTGAAAAGTTTGATGAATGCAGAACTGACCTAGTTGCAAATTAAGAAATTGTCACTTAATCTCCAAAAAAACAAATTAAATTCTTTTCTCTAAATAAACCTAATTGCCTTCACTTCAGACATCTCTTGGTAAGTAACACATTAACCAAGTAGACAACGTTAATCATGAAATTGTTTGGGTCTTAACAGAAACTTTTTGTAATGAAAGCAACAACGCTGATAGCTGTGGGACTTCATTTCTTTTGGTATGCTATTACATCATTTTGCTCCTTTGTATGCTGAGTGACGTTGTTCAGAAATTGTTTTACATCAGGCGTTCCCAATCTGGGGTACATGTACCCCTAGGGGTACATTTGCCTATCTGAAGGGGTACATTTAATGTTAGCAATAGAAGGATAAAATATTTTTATATTATTTATTTCCAAATACTCTAAATCAGTGGTCCCCAACCGGTGGGTCGCGACCCCAAAGTGGGTCGCGGAGGAGTGGCTGTGGGGTCGCGAACAGCTGCCTCAGTAGTTTGCTGAAGTCTCGAATATTT
>JGI24159J19872_10011459_pt1 | contig 11609 bp, 8 predicted proteins | sample Ectturendosymbi4_FD_19872 | JGI IMG/M metagenome (IMG submission 19872) | reverse complement strand
ATGAAAAAATGCGTGAATGTTCTGGTAAATGAATGAAAATGAATATGCGTGAATGTTCTTGTGAATGAGTGAAAATGAAAAAATGCGTGAATGTTCTCGTAAATGAATGAAAATGAATATGCGTGAATGTTCTTGTGAATGAGTGAAAATGAAAAAATGCGTGAATGTTCTTGTGCATGAATGAAAATGAAAATGCGTGAATGTTCTTGTGAATGAACGAAAACGAAAAAATGCGCGAATGTTCTTGTGAATTAGTGAAAATGAAAATATGCGTGAATGTTCTTGTGAATGAGTGAAAACGAAAATATTCTTATGCCGTAGAAAGAGCAGCGCTGGGCGGCGAAACCGGAAGTGCACTCCTTCGTTGTCGAACGTGAATCCGCCGAAGCAATCATGCGTATCCCGAATGAGGACAACGGAGAGGAGCATTGCATCTGGGAAGTACAGACCTCGTTGCTGCGAAAGTACACCCGTGTAAAAGGTACAAATGTAAGTGGATCAACAAGCTTGACTGATTTGTCGCTTACGCTAGTTATTGCTGGTAGTTAACGGTGAAAAAATACTTCGCAAACTGCTCTGCTTTGGGAACCTCAATATCCTTGTCGTGTGCATAAAGAGACACAGGCGTTAGAAGCTGAAGTTTTTTTGCAGCTTCTTAATCATCAGGTGTACTACTGTAACTGCCGGATTTCTCGTCGTTTCTGTCGCGTGTAAACATTCATCTTATTTTTTAATATCAGACGAATTAACCCGTTTCTTGGCACCAAGCGCCTGCGAGTGCAAAGCGATGATTTGTCGTCGTTGCTGCTTTAGCGTGCGAAGCGTAACGTGTTGTTTGAACTGCTTCCGTGCGAATGCCAAGTCCCTGGCGCTTGTCGCTGCTGCTGCTGCTACATGTCTTGTTGTCGTGCAGCACTTCCAAGCAACTTCGAGCTACCTTGGCAATTTCGGTGACGTCAGAGACCGTTTTCTTCCCTTGACCGTTCAGCGAACGAAAAGGAGCGAAGTCAAGCTTGTGCGGTTGCTGGGAGTTGGCCAGAGGTGCGACAACGCTCGTAAAGATAGCTTTGTGCCTGCGTGACACTTCACTCGTTTGGCAAATGCGAGAACCTCAAGAGTCCGTGGCGGTACATAACCTTAAATTAACAGGAAACAATGCTTATAAGAAAGCAGTTGTTTGCAGATACTCTGTCAACACGGCACGGGATATCAATCTCTTGTCATAGTTATCGCCTTTTTTGAAGTAGTCGTGGTTTCCAAAAGTTATGTGCTTATGTCGCATTGATCACGTTGGTAAAGCAAGACAAATATTTTAGTCTTCCAAAGAGCAACGCGTTAATGCGAAAGCAAAAAAAAACTTTACCAGTGTATTTTTGGACTTCGAAAAACCGATAGCTGAATTATGGCCGTTTTCAGTTTTGTCATGCCAATGATTGAATCGAACTGTTGCGCTTGTTCCTTGGTACAACGGCTTAAAATGTGCGATGGCGTTAAACACCTAACTGAACCGTTCGCATTCGAATTCGTCTGCAAATCGTGTGAAATAGTTAAACCTTTCACACTTAATCTAGAAATAAATATCACTGTTGTAGCTTTCCGCGCAGCCACATTGAGCGCCACCGTCGGCTTATCTTCATGATTTTCTTTCAGTGCGGTGTCAGGTGTCAGTGAAACATCAGAGCAAAGTCCGGTGAGTGAGATCAACGTGATAGATGCGTAATTTCTCGCGATTTCCGCCTTGAAAATTATTCATGCAATTCGCTTTCATCGAGCAGGCTAAAAAGAAGAGAGGTCGACCCCGTGGGACTGCCAGAAGCGTCAGCAAACCAAGACCTGCTAAGCGTAAGTTTGGTCGATAAGTGAGCCGGGCGTTCAGCTTACTGTTTGTATCCAGTCGCGCTGAACATCGGTGCTACTCTAATCAATGAACTTTAACCTCGTTTTTTCTGCTTGAATCTCTTCCGTGACTTTGAACCTGATTGCCGTTCATTGGCGTTGCATGAACATTACTGACCGTTTCCATGCGCGGCATGCACGGATTAAATCCGTGGATATGTTCCAGTTCGTTATTGCAGACGCGCTTCGTAAGGTTTAAAAACCTTAAAAACCGAAGTAAAAAAAAACAAGTTTTTTTTTGTTTTGTTTTTTTTTGTTCGGCGCAGGAGCGTCGAGGAAGAGGCGTAGAGGTCGCGGGAAAAGACAAGACGCGGCGCCGGTTGAAAACGACGAAGTGTACGTTGCGTGGTTTTATCTTGGGTTGAACTTCTTGCCCAGTAGCGGAAAAAGTCGTCAGTGTGTGATATGAACTGCATGCTGCGTAAATCACTTACGCGTCTGATTGCGGCTATCTCAATCACTGTAGCGCGTCAGTTTAAAGGAGTGAGTGGATTGCAGATAGTTAAGTTTCTTCTGGTTTGTATAATCAAGTCACAAGCTCACAGTTAACTTCACGCGAGTCTGGCTCCGACTAAATACTGCTTTGAAGCTACTGGCTGCGTTGACTAAAATAACTTGTGACGTAAGTCCTGGACCTTCCAACCTTGAAGGTGCGGTCTTGCAAGCCTGGTTTGTTTGCCCTTGCACATTGCAGAATGAGTGCTCGTTCGAGTCGCACGACATATAGCGTTTTTTCTGTGCCATTCGTGCGTTTCTTTAAGCAATAAAAACCTGTTTCGCAGTAATCTCTTTGGTTTTTGCTCAATATGTGTGTTCAGCTGCCTGGTGGTGGTCTTAAGCGAAGGGCCTGTCTTCTGCGGATTTCAAAAGGCGTGCCGTTTCATTATCTGTGGTTACGGTGCTTATCGGCAGTTCTTAAGCATCAGTTACGCAGTTTTACCTCAGACGGCTCTTATTTTAATCTTATTTTCAGAGTTAAACCAAACGACGCATCAGTCGAAGATGTCTCCGCGTTGCCTGGACTTGAAGAACGCCCGTCGTCGTGTGCGATTGTCAAAGACTACGTTCGGGTAGGCAGCTTGAAGTCCGCGTGACCGTCGCGAAGCAATACGTTGTTGTTATCGAACGCGTTGTTGCTTGCAGGAGATGTTGACGACTCTGTCGCTCGAAAAAGACCGCGCTGATGTCGAAGGTGAGCGGAGCGTTTGGCTGCAAAGTGCGCTCCGAAGCTTTTTCGGCCTTGTTCGCAGTGTTCCCTCTAAGAAAATTTTATACTGAGCAAATGTTTGTTTCAGCGCGCATGCAGCAGCGCAACCATGTAGACACACAAACAGTGAAACGTATAAGTGTTAAATGGGCTATCCAATATAGGCATATATATACTGTATATACACGATATTAAATTTAGAATGTTCGAAGTGCGCGAGAATGAGATTTAATTGCGCAAACAGTCTTGCGGTACTCGCACCTTAAAGGGAACATTGCTTGCTCGTCCATCGTCCCCCGTTTTCTTAACTTGGATATTTGCGCTGACTGACTGCCACAAGCAAATGAATGGATGACCTCGGTTCGCCGGAGCAGAGCTGACGCTGTTGCTTGGAACTTCACAGGTGAAGCGGCTCTTGGAGCGCAACTGAACAGCCTCCAGCAGCGTTTGCTCGACGACAGCAAGCTGGATCCGGATTACTTGGTACGCGGCAAATATCCTTAAACGCGTCTTTGTGCGAGACTTTACTCGAGCCGTGTGTTACGCTTGGTGCAAATGCGCTTGAACATCGTGCGGCGCACCTTTCTACTTCTTGTTGACATTTGTTTTTTTTCAGTCGTTTTCGGGTCATAGACCGAAATGTTTTTGAAATGGTCGAAAAAAATTAAGTAATTTCAGTCCGAAAGTCGAAAAATATAGGCTCATGAACACTGTGACGGCGATTTTAATACAACTATGAGACAAATGACCGAAATGTCTCAGCGAAAGAAAAAACAGGTCGACATTGCCTCAGTCCCCTCAGCATTCCCCCCCGCACCGGGTATGGTTTTGATGTTTTCAGGCTTGCCTTTGTCAGTATTCTCTCATGGTCGTGGAAAAATGCAACGACGACCGCGACTGCCAGGCCCTGCTCGCTGCCGACCGTGTTTCCGCCGACCGAGCGATCTCCTTCCTGAACAAAGGTACGAGACTCGGTTCCGGTTTTGTGCATATCTATTCGATGTTTGTCGCTCGCGCAACATGTTGCAGATCAGTAGTTCTTAACGTTTTTTTCGCCCATTCCCCCCACCTTATCACCTCAAATCCTGATCGCTCGTGTTTTCGGTGATACGTAAACCTGATGATTAAAAAAGTGCAATCCGTTTCAGTTAAGAAGCATAAAACGCCGATTCCTTGGTTTAAACAAGCTTTGGACCCACACCACGGCGGCAATGCCTCATAAACATCAAAATGTTGGGAAACACTGCTGTAGATGGAAGAGCAAAGCGCGACTTTGTCTTCCGCCGAAAGGGCTGGTTTCTTTCACACCCTGTCTTGCGAAGCAGTCCGCTGATCAATTCCAGAATCTGTCTGGCGACTAATAAAGCGAAACACGGTAAAATCTGCCCAGATCGACAATCGCTTTCGCGTGCTTTGCGCAACAAATTGCCATCGAACATGTCGTACAAGTTAATATCCTGACATTTGTGGACACGTTTGGGGGCAAAACTCGTAAGGGCTGCCGTTTCGCGCTCGCCTTATGTTCGCTGAACTCAACGGCGTCTTCGTCGATGTTCAGAAGACGAGGACGGAGCAAGAGTCAAGTTCTTCGTCTGCCAAAGTGTGGGCGAGCGGAGCAAGATGTGGCACACGATACACAACTACAAAGCCGACATTTTGTCAAAATGCAAGGTCAAGCTTCTGGTAAGTGTTACTGTGTCTCGTATTAACTGAGATATTGCCCTCAGCAATACTTGGTCAAGAAAACCTTTTTTCGACGCTGGCGTTGTTTGCCGCACCTCTTCTTATTTGCCGATCAGCCAGTTGACACCTGCTTGACAGTGATGCTGAAGATGCTCGGTCTTCAATTCACTGATGTTTTTTTTCGCTGCGTTCAGTCCATTAACCCCCCTTATTTCGTGCCTGCGTTTGGCCTTGCTTCCCGTATGACGTTGTGAACGTCGTGTGCCAGGGTTGTTGTAAAAAAAAAACGACCCAAAAAAAACCACCTGGGTTTTTCTAAAAAAGCCCACTTAAAAAAAACAATAAAACCCAGCAAAAAACACTTTATTTTTTCTTTGAAAAAATCTACTAAGAAGTAAAAAGTAAAATAGGCAGGACACTTGTACAGTTAACTTTAACTTTTTTTAATCGAACAAAACGAACAGCAATGAAACTTGAAGGATTTGAAAAAAAATTGAACAGTTTGTAATGGTTATCTTCTCAGCTCTGCGCAATCAGTATATTTTAAACAATATTGCTGCCTTATGTGCATCTATCAACTCTTTCTGATTTTGGACTACACCAAATCATGTTGAAAAAAAACACTCTAAAAACCAGGGGTCACCAATGTGGTGCCCAGGTCGCCCGCATAGGCCAAGCAGGTTGTCTGTGGGCGTAGGCGTAACCAAATGGCATGACCCCTAAAGTTCTAGCATTTCTTGTCGTTTTGCGCTTTGAGAGGTGTTGTCCCAAACAAAATACTGTTGCTCGCTGAAAGTCAAAATACTTGGCTCAAAAAGAAATTTTCAGGCTGGCTACGCTACTGTCCGCAGGCCTGCTCTAAAAATAACGTTATCACGATCAGTGTCTTCACATTGCGGAATATCTTAATTGTTAATACTGAAACACTTAAAGGTAAATTGAGCAACATTTTTATTTCAGAAGCGTGCATCAAACTGGTAGCTCTTTGCATTAATCGGCACGTAAGAAGTAGCTCTCAGCTTTAATAAGGTTGGTGATCCCTGCTATAGGTGCTGAAATAGCAGGGCATGCAAATAAACTTGACATAAAACTGCAGACTTTGTGTGAAAATGTTTTTTCTTTGTTGTGCACATCCTTGCCAACACCACTTTGGAGTGAATTGACCGAAACTTTGCAAAAACAAAGATGGGGTACATTTCTTTACCCTTGAACTTGAATGGCATAATAGGTATAACAAGTTATTATTGTGTAATTCTGAAAACAATGATATTGCATGATGCAATCAAAAAAACAATTGAGAGTAAGGTTTTTCTATTTTCCTCAAAAAAAGAACAAAATTTTGTTTCTTTTTTAAAAAACCCAAAANAACGTTTTTTTTTTCAAAAAAAACAAAAAAGNCCAGGTGGGTTGGGTGTTTTTGCAAATTCCCGGGTTTTTCTCAACCCTGTCGCGTGCACGTCCCAAAGCCTACGTCAGCGTCAGTTTATTCTCGGTTTTCTAATTGCGTCTGGGAGTGGCTGCTGATCGGTAAAAACAAAATTCAGCGATCCAGGCGTGACGATCCTGGTGTTGCTTATTTACGAGTTGCTCTCAATCAAGCGCGAGTTTTCTTTCAGGACTCGTGCAACTCGGCCAATGCTGAGCTCGAGCCGCTTACCGACTCGTCAGCTACCGCAGCTGAAGCTCCCGCCGTTGCAAAAGCTGTGCTCGGCGATATCATCGACAGAGTTGAAGCTGACGATGAAGTAAAGCATCTCCCTTCACTTTCTTCCGACGCTGCTACAAATATTCAACAGATTCTAAACGACCAGACGTGGATTGGTCAGGTACTTCCGAACAAACTATTCGATGCATTTTGGTGATCGTTGACTTAGTTTGCCGGCGGTCCTGCTGATAAAGACGTCCTCGGACGGTAAAAGGCGCTGTACACCAAGCGCAGGGCTTGTGCTTTTTGCCAACCTTATTAATATACAATGATTGGTTGTCATTTGCACTACTATGGCAATATTAAATTTCGTTAGTGTTCGGGCTTGAGAAAGAAAATAAACATTTGGGCGGCGATTAGCTCAGTGGTAGAGTGTCCGCTTCCCAATTAGAAGGTTGGGCTTTCGATTCACGGCCACTAAGTGAATCACCGTAGCGCTCCTTGGACAAGAGCGTTCACCGCAACCGCCCCGACAGAAAACATCATTCAAACTTCGGCCTGCCGCCGATTGTCGATAAATAAATCCGCCGCGTTGCAATCATTCGAAGAAGCGACAGAAGCAGTTGCGGGTGTTGTCAGAACCTGGCGCTCCTTATCACTCTCCCTGTCACTGCGCTTTGCGTTGTTAGAGTGTAGCGCATGGTGTAGGAGTGCGTTGTAATTACCGCTACAATTCGCACAAACCGTCTCAGGGCATAACTCGAGAAGTCTTCAATTTGCATTTGTATTTCACCGTTTAAGCTGCAAGCTCAGTACGAGGCAATAGTCGCGGCGGCCACGAGTCTGCTGGGTTCGAATGTGGACTGACGCCGGTCACCGATCGCATGACCTCGAATGGATCTTCCTCCTCCAATATCTCGAGGCGAAACGCTCTTTCCAAGTCCACGTCACTGCCATTGGCCGCCTGCGAAAAGAAATGATGAATCGACCATTCATGGCCCCTACGCTGATGACCCAACCATCCTGGGTTCCGTCAGCTCTGCGACCCGCATCTCGTGCACATCAGGAAATGACGTGGTAATCGAGTCGGAAGTTGACTTTATCTCGAGCCCCGCGGGAACATGGTGGTTTAATGCGGGCAACTAAGAAAAAGTTCAGTGAACAAAAATCGGCTGTTCATTCAGAACTTGAACGAACTCTTGTGTTTTCAAATTAAACTTTACGACGAAACTTTTTCATTGAGAAAAATAGTAGATATTTGGAACAGTAAGACCTGCATTGCCAAAAATTTTCCTTTGCAACAGCAGCGTATCACCGCCAAGGATACTGCACCTGGCTCAAACTGATTTACTTGCTTGGCCTTTTTTCATCAACAGATTTACTTGCTTGGCCTTTCATGCAAGAGAAACATCATCATCGGCCGTGGTCTGCTGTATTAGAGCTGCGAATGTTGCAATGTTTTTCAAATAAAATTTTTTCTTTTTGCCTGAATTTTTCAGTTGTCTTTGGCTTTTAGAAGCACGTTATTCTTAAACGTAAACGTTATTCTTCGTTTGATTTTTCAGTCAGTTTGGTTTGGTTTCGTGTCCAATTGAAATTTCCTAGTTTGACAAGAACCCGTTTTATTCTCCAAGATCTTTCAAAGTGCCACCGGCAGGTTGCCATTGCCTTCATTAGTGTGTGACTGACCTTTGCCTCAAGTCCAGATGCTTTTCGCGACCCCAAAACCTTTCCTTGCCATTTCTCTATTTTTTGCCTACTTCGAATCTCACTGGATTTGACTGAAAATTCATGCTGCAAGAATTGCAGCATCTTGTTCTCAGTGATGTGCGTTAAGACTTTTTTTTTGTATTACTTTTGCTCTTCGTTCATTTTATTTTTGGGATGATTGCTTGAACCTAACTGTTTATCAACGCTTAATCTCGCCACATTCGTTTCAAACCAACTATGTCCAGCCAGGGCCGGCCCTAGCAGGTGCGGGGCCCAATGCAAGACCAGGGCGCGGGGCCCTCTGAGCAGTGATTTTATGACGTCATCGTGTTCAGTCAACCGTGTTACGATCGTGGTAGAGCGCAGATAATAAAGCACTAACATGAGAATTGAGCACGTTTGCTAACGTACGAGAGGAAATTCGCTAATTCTGACGAGAGCGTTCTTTGTTAACAATTAAATTTATATGGCGTTTCTACTGAATTCTCAGTTGGAAATATATCTGGCGAAAATGAATAATCTACCCAAACACCATGGCGCGGGGCCCAATGCAGCTGCATCGGCTTGAGGCCGGCCCTTTGTCCAGCCCATATGCACCGTGCGGCCCAGTTCAAAGTTTTCGTTGTAGTGTCTGTACAAGGTAATGACAACCTGTCCTTAATTTTATAATCGCAACTTTGACAGTTTTAGATGCAATGTTCCTCAGTGCCACTATTATCACGTCTGTTAGTGCGTACTGGAAGATTTCCGTGCAGGTACAAAGAAGACATTGTAATACACATCTGTTTTTGTGGGTGACGACAGCATGCTGAAAGCACTTGGGCTTCCTCGAGTGGAACGTAGCAGATGCCACACGACTCGGTTGGATTGTATTCCACGCATGTGCTGATGAGCTCATTGCTTTGCATGACGTCATCTTTCAAACGCGGACGCAACGTTGCGCAGGTTTTCGTTTTTTTTTTATACGCATTACTTGAATATTGCAGAAAGGCTTCGGCTGCCGCACATTTAATCGATTTCGTGTTGTATTCCATTCTGTTTATATTGTTCAGTTAGGCAGGGGACTACTGGAATGAGGATTTCTTTGCCAAGAGCGTGCTGTAGAATGTAGATGCCACCGGCAGGGAGGCCGCGCAGTTCGCAACACGAAGATGTACGAGCAGAGCATTTAGAGAACATGTATGAAACAACAAATAGAAATATAGCTCAGTGCTAAAGTGTCCGCCTCTCGATCGCAAGACTGGGAGTTCCATCCATAACCACTGAGTGACTTGCCGTCGCGCTTTTTGGGCAAGAGCGTTCACCTCAACCGCCCCGGCAAGAAGCACAATTCAGGCTTCGGCCTACCACCAATTGCCGTCACCGAAATTAACAAAAAAAATATACATTTAATTTACAGACAATGAGTTCATCAATACCATGACGAATTTCTTCTCAAAACCATGGCGGAAAAGGACGTTGCAGACGCAGAAACCCTAAAACACTTAAAAATATGACAGTAGTGAACGGTTGCAAACCTTTCAGACTTGGCCACAAAGCCAAATTCAGTGTTTGCTTTCAGCTTAGATTTTCGAGGCCAGTGTATGTTAAAGATTGTTTTCTTTCAGTTTTTTTGCGAGAAAATTGTTAGTTGTTCGACAGTTGCATGCTGGGAATAGAAAAACTAGCCAAAACTGGAATGATGTCCAGCGAACAAGCTGTGAAAAGGCCCTGCTGCGTTTCACAATATCCACTTCGTATTTGCTAGCTCGGGGTTTCCCCAAATTTCGATCTGGGAATTTGTGAAGATGTGACTGAAATAAAAATCGAACATGTATATTGTACAATCCGCATTACAACTAATATTTCCCTGTGCCACTACCTAGGTACCTACATGCGTGAGACAGGATTTTCAGCGCTTATAAATATGAAGACTGAATACAGGTAGTCTTACCGTGAATTCTGACCTACAAGTTTCCTGTCAGAAATAGCCAGGCCCGTAAACAGCCTGGGACACCAGGGGTGGCGAAGAGATTTCTGAAAGGGGCCCAAATTTTAAAAAATATGTCCAATACTTGATGTCCAAAACATTTTCCAGGGGGTGCGAGGCGAACGACCCCTGGTTACGGGCTTGGAAATAGCTCCGATAATTGACAGAAGTGTGGGCAATCCATCCGTCCCACAGATGTCGGTTTCGTACAATTAGTGTCATTTAATTTACAGTTTGTATCGTCTCTCCGCGCTGGATGGATGGGAAAAATGATGCGCCATAGGATTGTGGTCCGAGAAAAAACAGATTCACGAATGGGTCCGAGGCTCAAAAACTTTGGGAAACCCCGACCCAATGAGGATTGCCACGCGGTATTGAAAGTATTGAATTGTGAAATCGGTTTTCAAGACATTGAATAAGTATTGAATTTGGTCAAAATGTGCATGTAGTATTGAAAAAGTGTGAAAATTGCAAATTCAACCATCTATTTATTCAAATCTTGTTCTTTAGTTTTGCTTTGCAGACGTTTTTTGCATTGTGTTCCATGAATAAACTATTTGAAAAAACGAAGATAAGTGATAGTACTGAAGTTTTTTCATTTAGTATTGAGAAACTGTGGAAAATGGTTTTTGAAAATGTGTAGGAACCCTGGCCAAGTCCTGTACTGTAATTATAGTGTGTGAAATGACGTATATTATGAGCGTCACTATCGGGTACATCAAAGAAGAGGTTTGCTGTAGTCAATTAGACTGAATAGGGGCGACCGGGTAGAGTTGTTGCAAGGGTAAGTTGTTACAAACCCCATAACTTCGCGGTTGTCCGCTTGAATTAACACAGGCAATTCCCACATCTAAGAGCTACATGCTCGCAAACAAACTTTGATTTTCAACAAGTTACGGCTGTGTTAGGATGATTTATGTGTTTTAGGGTATGTAAAGTAATTTTTATTGGCTGGCTAAAAATTGTTATTAAGCTGTTAAAGGCTTTCACTTCGACACATTAATCTGGCTTAGAAGTGTTTTCCATGCAGTTACTTATGCTAACAACACTCAGAGTCATATCTAAGTGGTTTTCTATGAAATCGTCGATGAGTGTTCCAAGACACGTTTGGGGCATGTTGTTACGCAGTGTACCACCATAGCCCGTGTCTTTTGTTGCATGGAAACATGCCACCAGGTGTCGTGACATGCACGTGTGATGATCCATCCTCATCCTAAAGCCGCTCCAAAAGTAAAATAACACCATCATAACGAAAACTTCATTCGGTTATCTTGACATCACTTGCTGCGAAGATGCTGAAAGAATCAAAAGAGTTGCAGAAGTTTTTACTAAACTTCGATGAACAAGTCTGCCAAACAGAGAGAAAGTCATGCCTGATGTCCATGTTTCAGTCTCTAGTGCAGTGGTTCTTAACCGGGGGTACACGTACCCCTTGGGGGTACGAAGCACTAAAACAAGGGGTACGAAGCACCAAATTGTTTCTGGGATACACGCCCCGA
>JGI24159J19872_10011458_pt1 | contig 11611 bp, 7 predicted proteins | sample Ectturendosymbi4_FD_19872 | JGI IMG/M metagenome (IMG submission 19872) | reverse complement strand
TCCTCCACTTATGACGTCACTCACAAAAAAACCACACCCCCCAGGCAAAAAAATTTTTTTCGAGTGCAATCTACTAGACTGGCCGATCCGTTTGAGCTGCTGAACAGCTCTCTAGCGCAATCGGCAGAGGAGCTAGGGCGTTGGTAAGGCAACCGAAAACTGCTGTTTTTTTTGCGAAAATCGTCAAAACCAGGCAGCTCTAAAAGTGTTAATGACGTTCCAAATGCATTTGCAAAAGTGTAAATCGGTTCATAACACGGCAAAGTTAATTCAATGTCTAGTTGAACAAACTTTTTGGGAGATACTTCCATTGGAATTAAAAAGAGAAAAAAAATTTGGGCGATAATTCTAACTTTAGCACTATATTAAGCTGATTTAAAGTGAGCAGTACTACGTGGAGCAGTAATCTTTGATTTAAGGTTTTAGTATAGCCATCCACATCCAGATTCACCATCATTTCTTCAGTTTTTTTCTGATTGTTAGCTAGTGGGCCCCTCACAGTGGCCAGTGGGCTTCTTTCACCTAAGTCGTCCCACTGGCTCAAACCTTTAACACAAAAATTGCAAGTAAACAGTGATTTTTAATTTTTCCGGTGCTTAAGCCTTGCAGATTGGTAATTTCACTTATTGCATTCATTCATTTCGTATGTTCTCTAAAATTATACTTGCGTGAAACCACGCAAATGGGTTTTGTTTTCTTTCTGAGAATGTTGCAAGACAATTGTAATCGCCATTGTAATCGTGATTACTTTCAATGTAATCATAATCGATTACATTGCTATTTTGTTTATTCGTAATCGAAATCAAGCAGGTGGCAAGTAATCATAATCGATTACATTTGTGCTGTAATCGCCCCATGTCTGATCTATATATGCTTAAATAGTTTTCTCAAAGGTGAAGGATTTTAATCCATCAGTACATTTTTTAATAGGAAATTGATTTCCTGTAACACCACGCGTCCTCAGTCTTGTAATGTTGCTCAAATATAAACATTTTTAAATTGAATAACGTATTTCAATGCATCCAAAACACCAAAACACTCCTAGAATTAACAAAGTTTGCAAGTTGAAGGAAAAATGCCAAAATCTATTACAAAATTGTGTGAAAAAATTTTTTTACAGAAGTGAAGGTGCAGATTTGGAAGAAGTTAACTGCATTTGTGTAGAAAAAGAGCCTATGCAGTTCCTACATTACGTTTTCTTTTATTAATTTTTCGTGTTCATGTTTTCCAATTGTACACGATTTAATTGCTTAGGGGACAAACCTTGGGATTGACTCGACACACCACATTATTGGGCCACTTCTGCAAACATGGACTCATCCAAAGTCTTTCTGGATAACATTCAATGAAGAACTGGAGGCCTCAGCTACACTTTGCTCTTACAGAACTGTAAGTGTTTTGCCTGATCAAAACCAAATTTACTGATGTAGGATGCCTTGCATTGGTTGGTGTCAGCATGCTTCACAAAATGTTTTAAAGATTTTATGATTCTGTTGCAACCTCTCCAGTGGCGTTGCATTGATTGTGTGATTCACCACCAACGGGATGTGCGTGAAGGACAACACCATTATGTATGTAGCGCAAGCAAGCAGTAGTAAGAAAGATTGCAGTGCATGATCTTTATGGTTGCTTGCTGCCACAGTGCGAAGCTTTGCGCAGATGCCGCTCATGTTTCCGATCGCAACAAAATGGTGCTGTGACCAGGATGTGAAGTCGTGCCGAGTTCAGCCTTCACACAAACAACGTGCGATCAGTGTGGTTCGTTGTTAAAAGGAGGGGATGTGCGTGAAGAATAACACCATTATATATGTAGCGTGAACAAGCAGTAGTAAGAGAGATTGCGACGCAGGATCTCTATTGTTGCTTGCTGCCACAGTGCGAAGCTTTGCACACTTGCTGCCACAGTGCGAAGCTTTGCCGCTCGGGTTTCTGATCACAACAATTCCAGTGATAAGGCTACATTTCAACTTGTTAGTCCATAATGTTTTGATTGCACTCTGCTGTAGGTTCCCCTGATCTTTTAGTTTAAGAGTTCAAGCGAAAGGGTGAAGTATGAAAATTTTGCTGTGCTTTGCCAACAGCCGTTTGACACTATTACTTTTTTTTCATGACAATGCAACACTACACTGTGAGCTGGTTTCATGTTGCTGAGTAGTGTTCTCAGACACGAAATTGGCCAATGCAAGTTACATTGCAGGCAAAGCTGCAATTTCCAGCTAGTTGTCTGGTCAGAGCTAGCACTTTTGGCTTGAAAGACAGTTTTGCTATGGATGCAGGTGTTTTGCTGCTGGTGGATACTAACAGTAACTATGCAACTAAACTTCTTTCAGATTGGACTAACTATGGAATTAAACTTCTTTCAGATTGGCGCGTGCCCAGCTCTGAATGTACCAAACTTGATTGCCAGTCCAGATGTATGCAGCTCTGACTTCGTGGTGATGTGGCAGGAATGTGCCTTACAATGTCAATCTGGAAGCCAGTTTACTGGTATGAAGCAGTTTTGGTTAGAGAAAACTTTATTGGACCATTCTTAATTATGTGAAATATCGAAAGTTAATGTAAGCTCCACTTGAACACAGTGTAAAACTGTGAAGTGCTTTTCAAAACATGGTCTAGTCTAGCTTTTTAACTTCATCATAACATCCTCACAATGACTACTGTGATGTATAAACTGCAAACCGATGATGCCTGCCATACCACACAGTTATAGGTGCAATGTCCTACTGTTGTCATAATGCCCCCTGTGACAGAGCAAACATTCACACATTTTATTATAAAATGGTTCCCACACAGTATTGAATTGCAAAATCGTTTTTCAAGACCTTGAAAAAGTATTGAATTTGGCCAAAATCTACATAAAGTATTGAAGAAGTATGGAAATTCCAAATACAGCCATTTCTTTATTTAAATTTTGTTTTTCACCGCTGACGACAGTTTTGCTGAGTTTTTTTTGCATTGTGTTTCATTAATAAAATTGTCAAGAAACAAAGCTAAATGTTGGTATTAAAGTCTTAATTTTGTATTGTAAAAGCATAGAAAATGATTTTTTTTAATTGTGTGGGAACCCTGGTTTTATTATGCGCTGGCCGTGCACACATTCAAGCACAATGGATTTAACATGTCTCTCAAATCTGTTGGTGTGCTTTGCCACACAGGCAGATGGAAAACGACAGGGAGTTTGTTTGATAAAATGTAGCAAAGGCGGTGGTGTAACTGACGGGGAACAGAGGGGCAAGCAAAATGTAAAACTTGGACCAACTTAGCTTATATTTCAATATTATATTTGTTTGGCTTTCAGTAAGTTGTTTTTCTTGCGTTTTTTAAGAGTACTTTCCAGCTATTTAGGGTTTTAGTACAGCCAACCATATCTAGATTCACCATCACTTTTCACGTTTTTTTCTGAGTGTTGGCTAGTGGGCCCCTTTCTGCTAAGTGTTTTCCCCTCAAAGATCAGACATCTAGTTGCACCACTGGCAAAGGAAAAACAAGAGCTTGAAATAACAAGTCAGAAAAAATGCAAGTCACATTAAATAATGAACAAGAAACAATGTAAACACTGCTTGCAATCAGTAATATATGGCACTTGCTGTGGACAACAAAACTGTTTTCATTTACTTTGTCCTGTGGTACATGCTAAAAGTCAATGTTGCAGTGGTGGCAAAGTCACTGGAAACACCACTCAAGTATATTTTTCTTGGACCTATTCATGAGCATTTATTATGATCCTGATCATTGTCAGGTGCTTCTTCTTGGTCGTTTGAGCCTGTTGTTACTATTCACTGCTTGACCACACTAAATCGTGGGGCAGATGTTGAACAGCCATTCAATTGTCTCATAATCGCAATCTGTCAGGCCATGCAGTCCATGGGCAAGACAATGGATTTGACATTGGAGAATGACAGGGTCAATGCTTTGTTCTTCTGCACCACACAGGCATGAGCAGAAACATCTGACACCAGTGTGGAGTTGGTTAAGCCAGACCCACACTGTTCTTGGAAGGGCAATTCCAGGAGGATGGGTACTGGTGTCAGGGATGAAAGTACAGAGTTTTGTAGTATTGGAGTCTGCGGAGTCTCCCAGTTTGCAGTAATTGGACACAAACCATTGGTTGGGGCTTAGCAATTGCAACAAGGAAGTTGGCTTATAGTTTTAAATCAGTAAAAACATTTACTCACTTACTTCAGCAATGTCAATAAAGTTACTGATCAATATCTTGTTTTGGCACACAGCTCCGAGTGGCTTGCTCTGCACATGCAAATTTTTTGAGTTTGTGAATAGTTGCCACTACTGCTTCAATCTTCCTACATTTTTAATTTGGTGTCGTTTCCTTGTCTGTTATGAAAAGAAAATGATTTTCAGGTGAGCCAGTAGAGACCACCAAATGTTTGCCTGCTGGTCTCTGGTCAAACAGTGATCAGCTTATGTGTTCGCGCAACTGTTCAGCGCTTCCTTCCAGTCCTGGAACAGTCTACACACCATCCAGGTTTGAACCATTGTTTTCATTACGTTGAATCAGTTATCCTGGGGGATATGTGGATCTTTTACTTATTGAATTAAATGTGTTTTGTATCAACTGTAAAAATGTTAAAAGATTATGTTGCGTATTTTTGCCAAAGGTTTATGGTATGAATGTTTTGATGGAGTTCCTTGCGTGTGTGTTTTCAGGAACATTAAGGTCGGTTGGTTTGCATGTGAACATTTTTATTTTTAGTTCATACCTTGTTGTGTGGTAAGTTGACAACAAGTCAAGGTTGGCCAAACGTTTTGACCCGAGGGTCGAATTCGTGCCTGCCTGGCCAATGGAGGGCCAGATACAGTGCGATTTACGTGATCTATGCAGAAATAGGTTGTTAGAATGTATTTTAGTGCAGTAATAACAATAAAATCACAGCATTTTGTTTACACCACGGCCTACTTAAGATACGGCCGGATATGTCACATTTTGCAGGCCATTGTTAACAGGCCGATTTGGTTTGTTTCAAAATGCAGGTAAACTCGATCACATACATTTGTTTCATGATTGTAGCAGTAGTTGTAATAATATTAGCAGGTTATGGGACTTTTTTTAAAGCTTTGCCTTTTTTTTTTTAATCATGCATGGTCTGAAAAATGATCTAAAGCTAGAATGTGTAAGGGTTCTAGAAAATGTAAACCATGCTTTCTATATATATCTACTTACAGCATTACAGACACTTTTGCAAACAACCTTCAGCAAGCAAAATGCAACACACCTCTGTGGAATAGTGCAAACGTTTTGCTACCAATGTGCCCAGATTTGCTTTAAATTATAACAAAATGTCAATACAAATCATTTAGCTTCACAATATTTCAAACAGCTGATTGCAGTATTCATAAAACTCCTTTGGTTTAGTTAGGCGTACAATTCTTAATGAAAAAAATTTTTCTCACATGCTCTACTGTGTTAATTTTGAACATCTAACATGAAAAAAACATGATGAAAGATGGAAAGTGGGATATGGGTCCAGGTAACTGCAAAACTGAAGTGGCGCACGCAAATGTTCATTGACTTTTATGGGTTTTTGCATTGATGAAAATCCTGTCTCCTCATTAAAAACAACACTGTTAATTATTATCCATGCACTTGTTTTCTTGCACACAAGCAACCAGATGGTGAGTTCGAAAAGCTCAAATCATGAAATGACTTACAACTTCAAAACTTTCATTTTTATCAGTCTGATAAATTCTCTGCTAAGAGTATTTGTTGACAAGCTAGCAGTAGCCAATGCTGAAGATTGTCTTGATGCTTTTTCTGGGTGTGTTGTTGAACTGGTTGCATTTCCTTTTTTGTTTCATTCTTTTACCATTTTTTAATAAAATCATCCTTAAATGTTTCATGCATACTATGGAGTTTTTGATTGGCTTCCATTCAGACTGGTTGTCACACTTGATCCACTTTGTTAATGAATCAGGTTTGTTGAAAAGAAAATCCAAGCACTTCTTGCTGTTTCTTGTTATATCCAGAGTTGCAACCGCAAACCAAACACTTAACCATTTTACCATGTACAGCTGTCAAAGCATACAGTATGTAGTAAAACTGCTACATATCAACAATTCACATTGCAGTTCTTCTTTCATGATGTGCAAGCATGATGATTAAACCAGAAATGACATTGCAATACTTTCTACTGGTAGATCATCATTGTAACATCCACACCATCTATTCATTAACAGCAAAACAGAGCACAAAACCAAACTTACATTTACCTTGTCTGCAAAACATGTTTGCTGAATCTACCATATATTTTTCTATGGTGCTGTTTTGCCTGTGGGACTAACTAAGCCAATATGCTTATTGCTTGGCATTTCAAATATGCATTTACATTACACAATTTCTCATTCATTGTTGAATACTGTCAAACGGTGTTACTCGGGACAGTTTTAAAAGTGTTATTTATTTTTTCAAAGTACAATAGATTATTTTGAAATTTTCTAACAATGAAAGGACTTGTAAGTATGTGAAGTTTCTAAAAACACAAGTTGTTTTCATATTTGAAAGTTAATAGTCCCTTTTTTCAAAAAAATTATTGGTAACGCAAATTACCCTGGTCTCACAGGGTAACTTGAAATGCAAAGTTTTTTGCATGTTTTCTTCAAATATATGTAATATCCATAATTGTGGCTAATGGGACATAACCATTGTTTAAAATTTAAGTAGTAGTGAGGTTTTGCATGAAAAAACATATTTAATCAGATGAAACAAATCTTATGTTATCAGGATAAACTGGAACACACGCAAACAGGATTTTGATTTCAATAATATATCTTTACACTTTTCACTAAGCTCAAAGTTCGAAATCAAATACTAAATAGAAGAAAAATTAATCACAGAAAGAAAACCTGATGCAGGTACATCGAAATCCTGTTTTGTTTATGTCCCATGTTACCCTGGTAACTTGAAATTGTTATCAAATCATTTTCACAAAAGTTGTGAAAGAGATATTAGTCTTGTTTTCTGAAATATGTGAAGTTGAGGTAGGCCTGCTGAAATTAAAACTAGCCAACTCAGAAAAGTCAATTGTACTGTGCTAAATAACCTTTTTCAGAACATACTGTGCTAAATAACTTTTTTCTCATTTCTGCACTTCAGAAAATTAAATTTCTACATTCTTTAACTAAATAGTTGTAATATGTGTTTTGTGATTCAAAGTTTTGTTGTTTGCTGCATATATATATATATATAGAATTATTTAGTCATATTCCAAATCTAGCAACCATATATCAATAGTCAGCAATAATTGTGCTTATGAATATAGCAAACCAGGTTGAAACCTATTTCTCATAAACAACCTGTCCTATGTAACCTTGTTTAGCGGCTTGTACTTGTAGCCTGTTCATGCAGGCTACAATCCAGCAGTCTCATGCACTAATGTTTTCAACCACATCAAAAGACTAAATAGCTGTCAGGAGAAACGAACAGGCAACATTAGCTTTTAAGCCTAAGCAAAACTTGATGCAAACTTGACTGGCAAAGCCGACGTGCATATCATTGACAACTAAAACTTCCAGACATGTCAGGCTTGGGTCTGGTGCAGTACTGTATACTCCCTGTAATAGCTTAGCAGGCCTACGGCTCTGGTGCTAAATACTAGCACATGCTTCAATATGTACATGCCACAGTAAGATTGTTTTGCAAATACAGTGGCTGAATGGACGAACTAATGCCAAGTTTTAAATATATAAACTCAACTCACGGAACTAACCACTTATAAACACACCCCACACCCGCACTCAGTCAGACCTAGCAGGCTGACAATCAGTGTGTTAACAACAGGCGGGAAAATGTGACATATCCGGGCTTATCTTTTGTAGGCCGTGTTTACCCTTTACGGTTCTGCTTGCAGCTGAGTGCTGCTGTGGCAGACAAGACAACAAGAGACAGGAAGTAGCCAATGCTGTTGCACTGCTGTCCACAGTGGAGCTTGTACAAAATGTGCAAGACATTTGGTGTGCCAGATGTGGCCCACAAGGCATAGTTTAACCACCCCTGGGCTAAGGAAGTCTCATAATATTTCTAGTGCGTTTGTTGACAAAAGAGTCCTTGAGGCTCCCATGCACGTTTTTCTTCAATTTCTTCCTTTTTAATGTAGTTAATTGATAGTCATGGCAAATTGACAGTCCCATCAAATAACATTTATGGTTAAGCCAGTTGTAAGTGCTCAATTTTGTATTCATAAAGTAAACTGATTCAGATCTTAATTATAAAATATAATTTATGCAGGAGTATTTAGCTTGTTCAGTTTCTTTGAATCTTCCTATTGACTGTTAGTTTGGTTTGAAATATATTAAAAATACATTAATGTATCTAGAAACGCAATTTGGTTCGTAATCAGTGGTATTCACTAAATATTGATAGTTGAATACTGTTCTGTTCAAATTACTTGTTGCATGCAGTTGTTCATCAGTTGGTGCTCGCTGGTGTGTTGTGTCCTGTGCTGATGGGTACGCCTTATCTAACGGTGAACCAAAGTTGGACTTGTTCTGCGAAAATGGTGCATGGTCTCCTGAAAACATTCCTTGTGTTCCTCAGTGCACAACAGATCCACCTGTTCCTGCACATGGGTCTGTAAATTGTACCTCGGAGGTAATTGTAATATCAACCAATTATTTCTGAAATTGTAATTTTTATCCTTTGTTTCTTTAAAGATTGGTCATTGGGCTTTTTTAATCAAGCACAAAGAATAGTTTTGTTTGAATTCTGCCAAAATTTGCATGTAAGTTTTCACAGCTGCTATTCAGATTTGGCCATTTTTTTTTGCTGCATATTTTTGGAGATTCTCTATTGTAAGTGTAAAGTCCATCTAGAAACTAGTCTTCTTTCAGTTGTTGTTGATGCACTGGCTGCGTTAGTTTTATTTAAACTGCATGACAATGATTGAAAAAGCGTTTACATGATGAACACCACATGGTTCGCAGTCGCAGAGTAGAAACCAACAGGCAGTATTCCAGCAAGTAACGGTTACTTGGTCGCAAACATGGGTTACACTCAGCAGTATTGTGTCATAATGACAGTCGATGCCCAACCACATGAGAGGCAGTGTTAGACTGTGTATAGCTGCTAATGGGGTGCTGGTCCTCCTTGTGAAAATGTGCATGGACAAGTTAGCGGGGGCCTGACATGACACACAAAATGACGACAATCACAACCAGACATGTTTGGCAAGGTCACACCAAAATTCATGTGTACAGATGACACACAAGAAAAGGTGTAAATACATGCATCGTGCAAATAAAAACAAAAGATGCAACAAATGCAACGCATCAGGTGACTGATAGCAAGTAATGAGTTATGGCAGTGTAATTCCTGGGAAATCTGACAAGCTCGCAGGAAATCTTAATTTTGTAAATTTGTAAGTAGTTAATAAAAAATTTGTGGTCACCCGTATCGACTTTGAGCGCAACATGTTGCATTGCTCGGTTTTTGAAAGTCAAGCCATCTGATTCAACATAGACTCCCTCCATCATGATAAATTACCAAAAGTCGAATCATTTACTCAAAGCGTACTTCCTGCACAAATCACAAACAGTGGTAAGCCCTGCTGCTACGTTGTTGCATGCGGTCATGCTGAGTAACCTATTTGTCAGTTGGGTGGAAGACATGCTAGTCTTGACAAGACTAAAATCAATAGCAATTTAGTCGTAATGTGATCGCAAGGCACCATGCAAGTTCAGGTGCATTAGTGAACTGCTAGCCTGTTCTTGGTGTTCTGGCATTTATTATTTAATTGACATTTAACCTTGTGCCATGTCACACCAATCAAAATGTGTGATGGGTATTATTAACCCCATGGAAAGAGTGCTGACATTATTCCTGGCGTGGACTGACAGGCACTACTGTACTAACACTTTTGCACTGGCCAACATAAATATTCATTTTTATCCGTGTTTCAAAGTGGTATGCAGTCCAAAAATGTGATCCTAGGCTGAGTTTATGTAACTTCAGGTTGTGGAATGAGAATCCTAACTCTTTGTGGTTCAGAGGCTTTGTAAATGCATTGCCCTTTTGAATTGGTACATCTAGGTGAGACCAGGGTCTGGCAGCAGTGTCTGTGATTTTGTGCAATAAGTGCTTTGCTATGCTGCCAAATGTCAGGAAAGAATGTAAGGATATATTAGAAACGTTTCTGTAAGCGTGTTTAGGCATGCTGTCTAGGTTTTATTGCTTGGTGCCAGTGTATAGCTGCTTTTGTCTCAAAAAAGTGAAACTTTTCCAAAAAATGTGTGTCCAGTATGCCCAGGCTTGTTGCAGTGGTATGGATCCTGAAATGTTTTGAAATTGATTTGATATGTTGCCAATTGGTGATTGTAAAGGCAACAAAACATTTGCTAGATTGACTGTTTTAGCCTAAACCTGGTAAATACCTAATAGTATCTGCCTTCTGCAGAAAGAGACAGCATTTGAATTTCCTGCCAAAACCGCTTGGGAACTGTGGATATTGCCACAGGGAAACCACCTGGGATCGAAAGTAGTATTCGAAAGCATTGATGAAATCATTAGACCTGCGCTATTATGTCGAGTGCCAGGCCATAACAAAAGAGCCAGAAACCTGTGTGTCAACATGTATGGATGCCACATCAGTGACTGTAAATCTGACAAAGATATGCATCAAATATTGTTTACTAGGTCTGATCTTCATTTGGGAGCAGAGCATGTTCTGGAACATACAGCCCACATACTTTGCAGCTATCCACCAGAATCCGTAGTTGAGAATAGGGGTAGTGTTTCTAGAAAAAAATTGAAGTGTGTGGTAGGCCTAGAATTTCTGCAAACAAGAAAAACTTAAAAGATATGGGCGGTGAAAACTTCTTATGCTGGAATGGACCAAGCATCAGCAAATGTGACAGCGTTGTCATGCAGGAACTGAACTTTCACTTCAAAAGTGGACTTTGGCGCTTCACCTCTAGCGATGTGTGATCACAAATGCACAGTGTTTCTATGGTAGTGGATGCATGAAACCTGTTTTGACCTTCAGGCCATAGATGTGTGAGTCCTGCATGGAGCAGGTTAACACGCATNGATTGCAGGTACCTGCATTTGCAGGGTGGGTTGAGGAATCCACATTGCTATGCGTGTGGGTGCAGGCAGGCGCAGGTTTAACTTGCTGTGGAGCAGTAGTGGGCTGTACTCGGTGCGGGTGTGGAGTGGGCATGTGATGAGAAATTTTTCATGCGGATAACTGAATGTTTAACTCAAATAATCGGTACAAATTGCAAAACAGATGAAAATAATCAGCTCAAAAATCGCAAAACATGTGGATGTACTAAAGTTGTTTGCCAGCATTGCGCTTATGCGAGTAGGCCGCCAGCAATTATTACACTTTGATGCAACAACCCATTGTTGCAAAAATCAACTCAGACTCTTGCCATGTGGTAGGCAAGTGACCATTTCCATTTTCCAATGCTACCGTCATACTTGGTGAGCAACACTGTCTAGCAACCCTTCTGAAAGGATAAGACAGCACTTAACACACAACTGGTCAGTGGTCACAACTTGACTGAGTTGAGTTGATTTTATTTGGCGATAATTAATATTCAGCTAGAAAAAACACAAATCAGTGCAAGGACGCCAGGGCATTGAAGGAACCGGAAGATT
>JGI24159J19872_10011457_pt1 | contig 11611 bp, 8 predicted proteins | sample Ectturendosymbi4_FD_19872 | JGI IMG/M metagenome (IMG submission 19872) | reverse complement strand
CTTTGGCTTGGCAACTTCAAGACGTCAGGTTGCTTAGTTGGGAGACCGACCTGTGCTCCTGTAACAACTAGGTTAACCCCTCAACCAGTAGGGATCTTAGGGATCTCCGCAATAACCTACAACCCCAGTCCCTACAGTATTGTATTAATTTTCTGCAATACTACCGCCATGTTCTTTTGTGATGCGACAATGTATATTCATGAAGATTCAGCTGCACTGGAGCCACACTATTGTTGAATGTGAGAATACGTTTGTACAGTAAATGCGGCTTGGCAGCTACAGACCACCATACGACGTCGACGTCTCGGCCAAAGAAAGAGTAGCTTTGCTTTCTGGCCATGCCAATGGCGATACTCAGCTGCTTTATCTCGGAACAGTGTCTTTTACTCACGTTAAAGCGGCGCGGAATAAATATTTAAATCTAAAAATTAAAATAACATTTATATTGAAATATCCGGTTTGTGCATTAACCGTGTTTTTTTACACGTTTCAATGGTTTAACCCAGTGGTTGCCTAAGTGGGGTAATATACCCCCGGGGGTAATATGCGATTTTTTGGGGGTACCGCGGAACCAAAATGTTGTTCTGTATTATGAGCGATCGCTGCGAACTATCAAGGGTAATAAGACATAATCGCTACCTTGACTAGGGTTAGGACTCGAAAGTGTTTGGGAACCACTAGTTTAACCGATTTGCAAGTAAAGTAATCTGTATTCACTCTGCGAAGTAGTGTGCGGTGGCAAAGCCATGCAAAGTGAATAAAAAAACAAAGAATTTGTAAAGGTTCGCACAAGTCAAGAACAAACAACCGCAACACATCAAGCATGCGGGCTAGAGTGGGAACATCCGTATCTGTGACTACCGGTAAATCGTGGACAGTGTCGCTTAAAAGAAAGCGTTTTTCATCTAATGCTGCACAATAATGTTGCACCAAATATTCGCCAAAATTGTCAAACAATCAGTGGCCTAAAATTTTGGGCGCATGGCTCTATACAACTTTCCGTGGCGAGCGAGTGTTATTAGCCATCAGGTTCAATGCAACATTCCTATCTTGAGGCCTTATTGTGAAAAAATATGTACCACTTTCTTGAATGATGCAGAATTTCTAACAACGTGTGGTTTCGTGCTTTGATGCGGTCAGATTGTTTATATTCGTCCTGATTGTTTGAACTCTGCAACCGCATATTACTTTGTGACTGAGTGCTCGGACGTTGCAGTGTTTTTTCGTTTGAGGATGTGCGCATGCCACAATACTTCCGTAGTTTACCTGGCCTTGACCAGGGTTGGACTCAGTGTCCTACTCTGGATGTAGTGTTGTACCAAGAGTTACGGGTTAGTGAACAATAGTGTTAGGAAAGTGTCTGTATCCCTGTTGTTCTACCTCCAAACTCCCTATGAATTGTTCGGTTGTGTCTGTTTTTACCATACTGCATTGTGCAGAGTGTGTACTGTATGCTTGTATTCTACGCACTTAGCAAGATTTTTCTCAGGGAAATGTTAGGTACCTAGTATGGACCTGTAGGGTCCCGATTCCTCTGATTCTAGGGAACCGATGTTCTCTGATACTAGAGACATTTTCAATTCTAGGGACCCAAATCTGGTCCCTAAAACGCCCTAACAAAACCCTGGACTTAGTGTTTGTTACAAAACCTTAAAATTAAACAAATTCACCAATAGATACATTTGTTTTAAAACTATTTGAAGTAAGGGGGGAGTGATTCAAAGAAAAATTACTTTAGGGGGAAGTGATGGAGAAAAGGTTAAGAACCACTGGGTTAGACCAAGGCCTCCTTGGATTTTAAAAGTTATATTTTTCTATTAGTCATGTAATAGAAAACGTTTTTCTGTTAGTGTTGAGTTGGTAAAATGAAATTTCACGACGGTTGGCCCCACATGGAAAAATACGTTTGGTCATCACCTGGAACAACCACTATTGGCCCCCCTGGAAAAAATCTTTCAGACACACATTGTCACCAGTGGTCTGCGGCGTCCATCTCGATTTGCTTGCGCCGCATGCCATACGCAGCTACTCGTACTGAATGATGCGTTGGTGGCAGTGCCGGCACTACCATTAGGCGAACTAGGCGGCTGTTCACGGCGCTGAGCCAAAGGGGGGTCCAAAAAATACAACTGTGTGGTTCAGAAAGTGACGAACGTACACCAGAAAAGGGAATCCGGAATGAACATTATGAAAGTGAATGNAACACACGATCATGCAATTTATGAGAAAAAAATCAAGGTACTNCATTATTTCAGGTTTGCTGCAGAAGGGTTAATATTTTTCCTATTAATTTCAATTTCGCATATACCAGGCAAGCTATGTCGCAATTTGGTACAAATTTTATTCATGTAATAAACGTTTCTAATGTACAAAACGTCCTTCGTGTTTCCGTAATGTGTGTGATGAGCAGAGTAAGGATCTTCGTATAGGAGGGGTGGGTGCTGGAAAGGATCTTACCTACGGTGCTCACAAGTCTATCAATGGTTTTCTGTCAAGACCAGCAAAGCATGCTCTCCAGACCATACTTCATCAAGCTCACTGCAAAATTATAAGGGTACCATCTCTGTTCTTTTCATTTCTTGATTATTAGTTTATCCTGGCTGCGCCGCTTTTGCGCGAGATGGTTTTATGTCTAAGCCTTCACTAAATCATCTTTCAGTCATCAAGTGTAGTCAGATTAGTAAACGCTGTCGAAACGCCAGCATTATTGGCGTTAGTAGCCTAGTTCATGGTTTCTCAAACTTTTTCGTTCTGCGACCCATTTTAAAAAAGCATTTTTTATGCGACCCTTGATGGATAGCCTAGTTGTTAATGATACGTGTGAACGTCTCATTACAAATCTCAAGAGGCATTTTTGTCTATGGCGAAATCATACAAATGCACACAATCCTCGAATGTAACTGTACTGTACAGTAATAAAACTATCACATAATGGAAATTTTAAGGCGAAAAAGGATTAACAGAATACAATTCAGTTTATCGGAGTTATCAAGCGCAACTAAAGTCTGGAAGCACTTCATGATTTTTGCACAGGTCATCCATTCGTAGATTGATACATGACAACGCAGCACGAAGGACATTCTCGCAATTAGTCAGAAAGAATCGGTTTTTAGACTTGATGATTATCAATTTTGAGAATGCAGCTTCACGCAAATATGTTGTGCAAAATGCTAAGAGTTTATGTTTTATGAATGACTAAATCAGAAATGACCGAGCATTCATTTATTGTTCTTATATAAAAATGTCATAAACTATGCTTTGAAAATTCCAGTTGCAAACTTTTATCGTTTAATAACTCCACAAACTTATTCTAGGCATGTCAGGTGTGTGGCCTCTTTAAATTTCAATTGTGTAGGGTTTGTGGATCCAACTTTTCCTGAATCAAAGTCCAAAGTACTCCTGAAACTGTGTATAAAACTTAACTTCAGTCCAAAATTACTCAGTGTGCTCTCAAAGCAGTTAGCCTGTAGTCCCTAAACTAGCCGTAGAGTTCTAAACACAAGCATGCGTTCCTGTCGGAATGAATGCAAAAAGGTCAGTATTGGCCAGTACGTTTAAAACAATCATGACGTGACAACGCATAACTTGTTTTTCTTGATTATTATCATTTGATAGCTCAGGCAGACATCCTAGCAAACAACTGACATCATGAATCACGGTGTTGCCCCTAAAATGCAGTAGAAATAGATTCACGGAAGGCCTATTTAATTTTCTTGTAAAGCTTACAAAAACTTTTATATCTGAGTTGTGAAGCCAATTTGTTTCGCGATCCCAAAATTACATTTAGCGATCCCGAATGGGACCACGACCCATAGTTTGAGAAGTCCTGGTAACCAGTAAGATTTAGATTGTAAGATGAACCACCTTGATATATGTAACAAAGAGACGTCGACTGGCACGCAACATAACCAACATTGCTGACCTTCGCGAAACGTCAGAGCTTTGTTGTGCATGCAGAACGTCGTTAATTGTTACGATACCAGACTGTGAAAAATTTTTTGAGGCCTACCCTAGAATTTTTGTTTTTGTGAATGCTATGACGTCTGTTGCTTGTGTAGGTAATATTTTGATGAATTTGGTGCTCAGATAAACTCGGCATGCATCGTAGATATTAGTTTGATGTAAAAAAAATTGTCCTTGAAAGGGTCTATTGGGTGGAAGGGTGCTGTAATGGACCTTTCCTAGGACGCAACGGCAAATTTAAGATGTAAAAAGAGCAAACAGAATGTGTTTGTTTACGTTTAAACAGATCGTGCCACGGTTGATTGAACAGGATGACGTCATAAGCTATGAGGAAACGCTGAAATGGATCTTGCCTAAGGCGCTGAAATGGTTTGCGCCGGCTCTGGTTGGTGGTGTTGTGACCATGTCACAATAGTGGCAAGTCAATGGCAATAACGTTCGCGAACTACTTCTCTACAAACACAAATTAACGCCGAGCATGAGGCTGTGCAAGCCATTAGAACCGTTTCTCAAGTCCGGTATGACACGACAGGGAATAGAACCCTACCTAACAGCTGCAGCGGCGTTTGATGAAACCCCTGTACCGCTTAGTGATATGCGTACCCCTGAAAGACGTATTCGATTTACCCTGGTCGTTATATTTGGTTGTTCCAAAGCAAGGGCATATACCTGTTTTCAGTTTCTCAACTTATTGACTGTTATTCACTTATCTTCATGACTTACCAGTTGTTTTGAAACGACTTTTACGTGTTTTATTAGTGTACGTGCAACAAGCACCTTGTATAATTTGGTGGCTGTGCTAGAACAAGATGAGACAATTTTGCCAAATGTACGGACCATTAAGCTGGGAATACAATCAAAATGCGAAAACCTACAGTCGACGTAAGTCCCAACACCTATCTGATATTGAGAATATAATGTAACGCCACATGCTGAAACTTAGCAAGATGTACTCTAACTTAAACGTTTCCATTTTTGTACATACATCTGCCATACTTTATATGGGAATTACTTGAAAAGATGGAGACTTGGGATTTCAAATTCAACTCAGTCAAACAGTCCACGAGCACAAACATACATATGTGTTCACTTTCTATTATACCCATATGTACTATAATATAATATTTACTATAATATAATCAGCATTCCACTTTTAACGTAGTGGGGTTCAACACACAGCGCTGCGCCAGAAGAGTAAAATATTCAAGGCAGCGACAAGGGAGCAAAACACACGGAAAAATGCAACAGTGCAGTTCACAAACAAAAAAAATCACTTCACGTTAAAACAGGGTCTACAAACTACGGCCCGCTGACCAAATCCGCCGCGCGAAGCCATACCATCCTGCCCGCGAAGCCATTCCACCTGGCCGCAAAGACATGTTGTCAATAATGAAAAAGTAATATTGTTACGAAAAACTTGTTGATTTGGTAGAATGTAACATATCCCCAACCAATCATACTACGGTCTGTTGTGTAATACAGTAGCTTATGTGGCTCTCTGACAAAAAAATGTTTGGAGACGCCTGCGTTGAAACAAAGCGGTACTGACTACTGAGTAACTTATAAATAGGGCAACCAAAAGTCAAAAAGTCAAATTTTTTCTGCCTTTTTCAAAGTTTATGAAACGTCCACAAACCAAATTTCCCGCTCATACCAAAAGCAACGCCCAAGTTATTAGGTCAAAACAAATTCAAAATTTATAGTTAGGTCATAAGCATCTTGCACCACAGTTATTTTCTCTTCATCGATATTTTATTGAAACTGCAACATTAGATTTTAATATGCTTTTGCAAGTTTAGTTGCAATTCTGTAATAAGAGTGGGTTTGTTGCGAAATCTGGCATAACAATTTGTTTGCCCGCTACTGGACGATTGAATATTACGTAGACTGTGCGTGGTAAGGCAAGAAACGTATTCTCACTCACAGCAGTTTGTTTGATAAATACTCAATCCATTATGCATATAGAGTTTCAATTTTATGACGTTCTCAGGTATAACTCTACTGTAGATAGTAATGTTCTTATCAATATATCATCCCTAAAGTTAACAAGCAAATTTTTCGAAGTTCAGTGCATGAATAAACTTTGAGTTAACCACAACACCTACGGCTGAATTATTTTGCAATTGCAAATGCAGAGAATTTATAGGTCAAAGTAAAGTCAACATTTGCAAATTATAAAGTCAAAATTTTACGTTTTTAGGTCAAAATATCGGTTGCCCTACTTATAAATCTATGAGCAAGCCCGATTATTACGGCATAATAGGGCGTTTACCAGTGGTTGATTAACGCGACTTGCAATTGTAGAACTGCATGGTACTGCCTCTTTTTTCTCCATCCTTCGTTTATTGATTTTAGTCGAGGCGTTCACTGGCGAGAGGTGGAGAGGTGAACACTTTGCTATTGTTGAAACCCTTCAGGCGCGTAGTTCAAGAGTTGCTCAACCATGACAAAAGCATTTAAATCAAGGCATTTTTTTAAATGAGGTTTTCCTGGCATATGAATAGACATAATCACAGAAAAGCCAAGGAAAAATCTTCATTCTTTATCATTTCTGAATAAGCGAAATTCGGGATGCATTCCCGACAGTCACAATAACCACCTGCCACATACTCAACACACTTTTGGCATTCAGTGGCGATTCTAGAATTTGAAAAGTGGGGGGCACTGCGGGGCCATGGAAATGTAGGGTACAACATAAATGTCTATCTTGCATGGTGATTTTTCGTTGTTTTGAAAATTAAGTTGCTATGATTAACCCTATCAAATCCAAGTTAATAATAATAATAATAATATTTTAATGCGGACTCATGGTCCATATCACAGACGCAATCACAGATACAAGAGCACAAAAAGTGGTTAGCTATACATCAGCGCGCATTACAGAATCGGTGTTTGCACGTGACCAACATTGAGAGGAGCAAAACACTTTGTCATCACCACAACTGTATCGTCATTCACCAGAGCACAAAAAACTGATAGCCATACAGCACCGCATTACATAACCGGTGTTAGCACGGCTGCACGTGTCCAACCTTGTGAGGAGCAAAACACTTTCCCAACATTTCTTACTTTTTTATGCTTGGTGTGTGCACATTGTCCACATATTTTTACTACATGAAANCAATACTGATGAGACGCGAACACCGAAACTACTGCATTTGGTCTCCATCGTACAGGAGCGNTGAATAATTGAGGAAAAATGAAAATTTATTANAAGCATCAGACATTTNAAGCGATCGAATAAAAGTTGGATGAAGATGCGCATCGTATAAAAAATCGATACAAATTGTTTCTCAGCAGGGCATCAAAGGTCCTGACACAATGGCTAACCTGGTGTGGGGGTATTTATTGCATAATTGGGTAGGCATTGTTATATGCAGCCTCTGCAGCACGTTAAGCGCTTCATACTGGTCTGTGTGTATTTGCTCCACAGCTGGCAAGTATATCTTGGCATGCACGAGACACGAAATAGCTTGTTTTTTATTGCAGGAGAGCACTGATCGAAAGTGCCTCTGAGTTATTTGCTGCACAGTATATTGATTGCACTTGTTTCTGAATGTGATCATCATCCTTCAGTGATGCATTTATCCACACACCAAGGCATTTCACTTGGTCAAAAAATTGTACACCTACACCATTTAGTAAAACATTTGATGTGGAGTTTGTTCATACTGTTTTGGGCAAAAAAAAAACACCAGTTGTTTTGTTGCAAATAAAAGTGATTTCGTGTTTAGTAGCAGAATCACCACAAATATTCAGAAGACATTGCGGCCCACTAATACTGGGGCTGAACACACATATATCATCAGTAAACATTAGATGATTCACAACCATATTTCCCCCGCATACCACCCTGGCTGAGCCCAGTTGCTCTGAGAGTTCATGCAGATAAACAGCAAATAAGTATGGGGGCATAACTCCCCTTGCCTTACCCCACTGGTTACAGTAAAGGGGGATGAGTACTTGGTACTCCATTTCACTTGCATGGTCTGTTTAAACATGAACTAGCGTTTTTATTCACTAGAGACACTTCAAGGCCGCTGTAGATACAAACACACACGTGTACTGCTATGTCGAATATTCTGTGCTAACCATGCAAGTTCCACAGCACTACACATGTAAAACGAAACGCAGTTTTCGGTACACAATTGTGCTGATCCCACATGAACGAAAACAGCTCCACGAAAGTGAATACAATTCACATGAAAGCGAAATGGTTCCACTTCTAACCATCTATTCCATATTGACACAGAGACAAGTAGGCTGTTGATAGCCAACTAGTTTCGTCAAAATATTCTTACTACAAAACACATAAAAAATGAGCCATTTGCCAACGGATTGGTGACTACTGACTAATCCGCTTTTGTGGTAGCTTATGGACATTTTGTGACCGTGGCGTAACCATAACAATGTTATGCAACTACTAATGCCCATCTGCAGCTTGGATAGGGTGAGGACTATTCAGTGCAGTATGCAGTTAACAACAGCAAGGTTTCGGCACTAGTTGCACCTACGTAGCATAGCAGCGCCGCAGATATTGTGCATCGGCGTTTTAGGGCNTGTGCCTGATAAGATGTAACAGCAGACGTAAAACTTATTNTGCAGAATATTCCCAACAAAGTCGTTCATTTTAATATTCACACTGAACTTTCCTCTGGCTGATCCTCAAAAGCTGACTTTTCTACCCCGCGTTGATTTGTGACTGTCTTGTCATGAGCGAAACACGCACTAACTCTAAACCTGAAAAGATTCAGGCAAATAGACAATGAACAACATAATTCTGACACAGACCCCGCGCAATCCCCGTTAGAATTTTATATCATCATCACCTCAATGTAACTTAATCCTTCGATTTATCATGTCGACTGTCAAATTCATCGACGAAATCATCTAAATATGTTTTTCAGCTCGTAACTTTCAATTTAAGTATATCAATGTTACCCAATCTCTCGCTGGGTTATGGAAATTCGGGGAAATCTTGTCACTAATTTCATTTTTGAAAAACTTCTCTCGCATTAGGAGCTGGTGACGGCAAGAGTTACAGCTACCAGTAACAAACAAACGCAATTTTTTAAGCAGCTATAAATGAAACAAATTGTTCGAGCCATGTAGGCAGCTTCGACGCCTTCCGAAGAAAATTCCTTGCCAAAGTTATTTCATGTTTTAAATCATTTTAACTAAATGAGTTTGATTTGCGAATTCTTTCAAGTGTGTTTCTGATAGAAATGTTTGACCTCCGGGCAACGAGCTGAAATACGCGAAAGAATTGCATAAGGTTGCAGGACATGTGGGTAGAGTTAAAACTGTCGTCATGAACCACTTCCGTAAGATGTTTCGAAGTCGTATAAAAAAGGCAGCAGAACGCAGTACAACAGCCAGTATAAATTTGGATAAATTAACTGAAACCAATTCTTAGTGCTTTCACAAATCTTTTCGCTACTGGGAATCTGCTGAGAGTAATATAATCCAGCTCCATCTCACACTGAAACGCACGAAAGATCAATCTTCCTATTGCTACTGTTTCTTAGTTTCGAAATGAATTTTTCAACACCATGACTGCGATGTGACTAAATTTCACGCAGGATCCGAGTAACCACTAGTGTGTGTCATTATAATCAATTCTAGTTACCCGGCCGTCAAAAATAACAACACAGCTTATCATGCATTTGGAATACATTCAACGCAGGCTATAGGGTTTCAGAATTATCGTTTAAAATATTGCTGGCGGAAATGTATCTACTGTATAGGTCAACCAAACGAAATTATATGGGAAATTACAAAACAACTGGGGAAATTACAAAACAACTGTTGGAATTATAGATCATGTTCTATCTGACAGATGAAACGATACAGGTGAAATGAAGTATTTATAAAAACTAACACCAATGATTTAGCAGCGACACAACCCCTAGGAGCAGATCTCGCATCCCTGGTTTAAGAACAACACTTACATTATGTTACAACACCTACATTCCTTGAAGTATGAGGGTGGATGGTAACCTGGTAGCAGAAACGTTAATACCTTCAGTGTGGCGAGTTTTCAGCGAACTTGTGCGTGGAGTGTGGCGCTGGTTTTCTATTTTGGAATGTTTTTGACTGTTAACTCTAAGCACTCTCTAAAATACAGTTGACTTTGAGACTCACGCCGGTTTAAATGTTTTTTGTCTGGACGCAGATTTTAGCACCAATATTCGGGATATGTCCCGAAAATTCGGAATGTATAGTAGCCCTAGATTATAGTATTTGAAAATATGTTATCCGCAAAACATTAGGCATTCACCGAACGCCTTGAACGATTAAAACATGCGCTTCCAAATAGTTGTATACAAAGTGTGAGAAAGAATAGAAGTTTCCGATGTCTTTCAAACATGTTCATCTCCAACTAATTTTCTTCAAATTCTTTCCAACGTGGGATACCTTCAAAACGTACCCTTACAGATATGTGCGTCGGAAGGATTTTTTTCCAGGGGGGCCAGTAGGAGATTTTCCCAAAATTTTTTCCAGGAGGGCGCCAAAAGTGGTGAAATTTATTTTTTACCTTCGAAATTGAAAAAAACAACGTTTTTTAGCTAATAATTTCTAAATCCAGGGTGGCCAAGCCCCCCCTGCCCCCCCTTCCGATGCCCATGCTTACAGAATGATGAATAATAAAAAATCATTAAAACGTAATGATAGAAAAGTTAGTGTTGGTTGATCATTGACATAATTTTTACTTGAGGATAGATGTGCAGTCACCGCTTAGCTGTGAAAACTCACGTAATATTCTTTATTCCTTCTTTCNNACACGAGAACTACCACCATCTCCAGGGGTTTCGAAACTTTTATGCAGTGGTGTGTTTAAAAGGGGAGGCGAGCGAGGCACTTGCCTTGGGCCCCCCTTCGTGGGGCCCCCCCTTGAGGTCTTACGCGCGTAAATTTTCCTTATTTTTGAGGAAAAACTTAGGCTATTATTCACCCATATAATGTACTACAAAGCAGATCATAAGTAACTACTCTGCTTTCAAAGAGGCCCCTACAGAAACTGTAATGTGCAGGTACTTTGCTTTCAAAGGGGCCCCAACAGCAACTGCAATTTGAAGGCAATTTGCTTTCAAAGGGCCCACCAACAGCCACTGAAATGCGTAAGTACTCTGCTTTTAAACTTCATTGAAGGGGCCTTAAAAAACTGTAATGTGTAAGTACTCTGCTTGCAAGGGGGCCCCCAACCGCAACTGAAAATGTAAGCACCTTGCTTTCAAAGGGGCCACCAAAAGCAGCTGTAATATGTAAGTAACTTGGTTTCAAAGGGCCCCCAGCAACAACTTTAATATGTATGTACCTTGCTTTCAAAATGACCCCAACACCACCTCCAATGAGCAAATAAAGAAAAGCTTAAAACCAACTTCTATATGTAAAAAATTGTGGTTTAAAATTTCTTCCAAAAAGTTCTGACAAGACCCTAACAAGTAAGAGCAAATAGACCTACTTATACCACATGATAATTTTTTATACCAAATGATGATTTTTAGAGATTGAAGTATTTACTATATTGATAAATTTATAGAAATGCCACAGATGAACAAAAAGTCTTTTTATGTCTCTGAGTTGAAAAGGTTAGACAAATTTCTCATTTCTTGTGATGTACTTTAGTGATCATTTCCATTAGAAA
>JGI24159J19872_10011455_pt1 | contig 11612 bp, 5 predicted proteins | sample Ectturendosymbi4_FD_19872 | JGI IMG/M metagenome (IMG submission 19872) | reverse complement strand
TTTCGCCGATTCGTGTCAACTGACGATTTGCACAAATTCTTAAACTTCAAAGGGAAGTAGCGCGATAACGTTGAAAAAATGTGATGAGTTTTAGAATAAAAAATTATGGCTGAGTCTGACCTGTTATGAAGATCGCCCACTTGAACAACACGATATTCTTAGAGTTAACTTCAGTTTTCACCAAAACTTGGTGTCGCGCAGTTTGTGCTGTGTTTTTTCAAACGTCTTTTTTCGTCTTGGCTATTACTGTTGCACAAGTTTACGAAAATTATGTTTTTTAAACCTAGAATCGCTTGTTTTATCTAAAATTCGTGAAAGAATAAATCGTGCCGATTTATTTTCTCACAGTAGTTCAAGAAGGCAATTGCTGCCACTCTGTGTTTCTCGTTCGTCACATACATTTGCTTGTAGCAACCAACTTCAGTGCTTGTGTGAGAAGCAGTCGCGCCAGTGCTGCTTCGCGTCGAGACGCGGTAATTAGCAGTTCTATTGTTTCTGTTGCGCCACATGTTTGCTCGCCAGACATACCACGCTATGTGTACGCAACGCTTCTAAATAAGGAGTAGCCCGTACGTTAAGGGGGTGGTGGTGGTGCCGCGGTGTAGGGGATGAAAATGCGGAGTCTTGTGGGGTTGAGTTTCTGGTGACGTTAAATGTCTGCAATCGTTATGCCTGCTCGACATATTTCTCCAAATCTGAGTCAAACAATTCAAATGCCCTGCTGATGAATTATTGCTGTTTGTTTTTAACTGGTTGGCGTCCGCGTTAAATATATTTCCAAAATAAAGAATGTGGACTGAACAAAAACTCGATTTGTTCAGCTCGCGCTTCACCACGAGCCTCAAAAATTATGTTTTTTGCCGTTTAGTTATATGTATCTGTAGCAGAAGTTGCAACATCAATCCAACCCGTTCGTAAATCCAGGCGTTTCGCTTGGGGTTTGAAGCAGAATATTCCTTTGCGACGTCTTTCGCGTTCATATTCGTTCTCAGCAAATCAAAACTTGAGATACATTTTAAGTAGCGAGAAACCACCGTTACTACGGTACGGACGGGCAATGCCGGCTTTGGGGTCCGTATGCAACGCAGTGTAAGCCTCTGCCGGGGGCCGGGGGCCATGTGAAATGTGCCCTTGGGCCGCACTTTGGACACTCCACCTCAAGAGTCTCTAAAACGCCATCACTCGTTTACGTGTCTTTTTTCCCTTTTGTCAGGTGCATCGCTTTTTTTTCTTTTTGCATACATATCTTTTTTCCTTTTTGCGTACATCTCTTTTTTCCTTTTTTGCATACATCTCTTTTTTCCTTTTTTGCATAGATCTCTCTTTTGCGAAAGTTCCTTTTTTCCTTTCAGGATCAGGCGGAAACTTCTCTCGCGCCACCACCGGCGGAGAACGTCCGGCCTTCGAAGCAGATCTCGCAGCGCGTCTCTCTCTCGATCGAAACCCTCTCGCAGTTCGCCGGCAAGGACAAGAAGCCTCAGCACAAACAGCAGCCCGCTGCCAATCAAGGAACGCCCGTAATGTAAGTCTGCCCGGAATGCCGGAGCTCATTTCCATCGTGTTGCCGTCGCCCGGCCATTGATTTCTGTTGAAATCACCAGGGCCTCCTCGATAGACACCGTCACCCGGCCAGTGTTTTCTAGGAGACCTTGAAATCACCCGCCACCAGTGTTTTCCCCCTTTTGTCATCGAACACGCGTGTTCGAGCTGATGTTTAGTAAACTCGCGTCTTTCTTACCGAACAATGGTTTGTTTATTGGGTGCTTTATGACGTGCGACGTAATGCTATTGTTTCCTTCAAAGAAAAAACGTAGCTCCTCGCGAGGCAAGTACTGTCGCGCCTGGCCCTTCATCACATAAACTTCTGAAGGCGCTGCAGTAGCTCGTTAGTTTGTGGCGAAATTCTGTCAGAAAGTTTTTACAGGGAAAGCGAAAACCTGGCGCTCGAAGATCTTCGCGTACCTTGTGGTTTCGATTTCCGCGTGTGAGTCACGAGTTGCGCGATTCAGTCATCTGTTGTGTATCCTCGAGTCAGTACTCCCCACAGTGGGGGTAAGCAAGAAATCGATCAGCAGATTTTTGATAGGAAATCGATTTCACGTAAAATTACGCATCGTTAATTCTCATTCAAATATAAGGACTGAGGATTGAATAAGGACTGAAGTGAGGATACGTAACTGTACGTGAAATCGATTCCCTATTACAAATTTGCCGATATATTCCTTGCATACCACTGTTGTGGAAAGTACTTCCTTGAACACTGATGTGTGCAAGTTTGAATAAATGAATAATGACAACAAAAGATGACAGCGGAGCGCAGTCGGTTGATTCCTCGAAAGCATACAGAAAACCAAGAGCTTTTAATTGCCGCTCTACTTTCTTATAAACCCGTTGCTGTATGGATTGTTGTTGTTGGTTCAGTCGCAACGCACTGTACATTCCTGACTGATGCCTGCTTCACTGACTAATTCAGAATACCGGCAAAAATACAAGGGAAGCTCGGAGGAAACAGAATCACCGTTGCCAGCTGCAGAAACGATGAGTCATGCTTGGAGAAAGTGCCCAGTCATCAGGTGACGCCGACCACAAAGAGTCTGCAGCAGAGACTGATAGAGCTACAGGTAGCCGACCGAGTTGTTTGTCACCTTGCGTTGAAGTTGAAAGCGAAAATCTTCTGTCTATGTTGGTGTTAAGTCGCCCGGAAAAGGGCACTCGAACTATCACCAGGAATAGCTGCTTGAATGGTCGCGCCGAATTTGTGGCCCAGTGGGTTAGAGCGCGCGCCATTGAAACCGGTAGGATGGTCATATCGAAGAAAAGAATCGAAAACGCTACTTGCGGCCTGTCCAGCCTCGCTTTCAGGGTTAATAGTTGGGTGCAAGGAACAGTTCGCGCGCGGCGCTGCCACTGCCTCTGCCTCGCCACCAGCACAACATTTAACTGCGAAAGTAGCCGCGTGGTCCACGGCGCAAGTAAGCGGAGACGGGCGCCGCAGACCACTCGCGACACTCCCGAAAAGGGCGTGGCAGAGGCGCTGGCTCCCGGGCCACTTTATAAACGGTGACGACATCTGTTGCTGCGTAAGGCAGGCGGTGCCAAAAGCTGTCGCGCGAGTCACTGAACGCAGCATATTTTTGGCGCGAACGCGTAAATCGGAAAAACTCGTGACGTGTGTCTTTGGTAGATTAGTTTCGCAGGCGTGCTGCCTAGCAACGAGGACATCGCGCCGTCCACTTACTCCCACTTTGCTAATGTTCTACCTAAGACTTCGGAGTTGAGCGTCTGGAATGTGATTGCAAGGACGAGTCTATGATGTTACGTTGTGCTCCGTAACTGCCACGTCGTAACCTTTACCTGTTTTGCTTCACGTGGAAAGAGCAGCAGAGGCTTTCTCTCTGTCGTGAAGCCCACTTTCCAGCTTTTTTGGTAAATTTCAAAATAACCTTTGCCCCGGAGATTCTTGCCCCCTAGTATGAGAGACGTTGCCCCACTACCGATCAAACCAGCAACTGGCCTCAAAGGCGACGAAGTTGACTCTATCGACAAATGGTTTCTAATGGGAATCGATTCCGCGTAGCAGTACGCATCTTCAGTCCTGAAATCTTATTCAAATAGAATCTATTTGAGATTGTGATCGCTTTCACGTGACACTAGTTGCAAATAAAATTCGATCAAACAATTTTTATTTTCTAGTAGGAGACATCATCTTGGGCATGACCGTCTTTTAATCTTTGTAATGATTTGCTTTTTCCACTGGGAGAGAAGTGCAAAAGCCAATGCAAGGCTAATAACTGTTGTTCAGACACAACAAGCTTATCTGCCCGTTTTCTTTCGTCGCATTTTTTGAACAGAGACCTCTTTGTGACGCACAAATGTGTCTTTTCCTGTGTCGGTGCTGCAAATCGACTTTCACACCGATTCACGCGCAGAAACACGGATGCAAGGCGGAGCCCGCATCGTCGAGCGTCCGTGGATCGATCGCTGTGAGGCAGAGGGAACTGGACGCGCTGAAGACGTCGCCGCAACCGGATGAAGCCGCGAAAGACGTAGGTTCCGGTTACAGTTCATCCTTGATTATCCGTACCATGTTTAACTGTTTTTCGATTATCCGGCCGGATTCTACATTGGTACGACTTCGCAAATTGACTGCCGAAAAACGCGTATCTTCCCGCAATCAATCAAATTTATTCGTTGTTAGTAGATCTACACTGTCTATCGAAAGAAGTCCTTTCGCAGCAAAGAATCAGACACTAACGATCGTACGGAGTATATATTTCGCCTACCAAGTAGACATCATAAGCTCTTATTCAAATAGAATTAGCAGATCTACTGTTGGAACTGATAGTTAAACCGGAAATTTCTTTGCAAACTGTTGAATTTCTATCAGTTTTTTAACACCGTATATGTGTTATGTCTTCGTTAGCTGCTGTTTCTTTTTCTTAAATATAAGAATTCAATTACCCTTTTGCTTACCCGCTCCGATTTCNAAAAATACTGCCCCAACCAGACCGGGTAACTNACAAAGCGCTATATTCGTTGGATTGCGTTTAGTGTCGGTCATTTACGAGCAACGCACGAGGGTGTTTGATCGATGGGTGAACTTAGCCCCACGCTGGCCTTGTATTTGGGATCCAGGAAAGTTGACAACAACCCCATCTCTCGTTCGACAATTTATGTATTTGATGACAATGCGCTGAAGCGAACATGGATATTTTTTGCGTTCGATACTGTACGACCAGGATTCCCTTGCTGTCTGCAAGACAGTGACCGTTGGCAAAGCTTACTGTCGCCTGTGCAGGCCATAGCCCCCTTGTTCTACCCATGCATAGAGTAGACATACCCCCCCACGAGACTGTTCGCGGTAAATAAAAGTCTCCGCACGATTTCGCAGCCAGCCGGTTCACCCCCACATTCCAAGCTTTTCGCCCAGGGTTGTTGCATTCATTTTAATGCTTTTTTTCACCGCGTGACGTTTCATTCAACGAAGGATGACAGTTGACCTCGCGCGCGAAAGTTCTGACGCACGCAAGCAATCACCTGGCAACAGACCTTCGCGGCCCACAAACGCCGGCCCAGATCGGGCCCCACCTGGCCCGCCGCTGGTCTCTGGTTGTTTTGACTGAGCTCCGTGCTGAGAGACCGTTAACCCCCTCCTGCATCCAGTTGCGAGACGCTTTGTTGTCAGTGGCAACGCGCGCGCGGGTTTCAACGTTCATGAAAAAAATCATAAACTGTTTTGTTTGTGGCGCGACGTGACGCATGAGGTTCGCTCCACGTCACAAACGACCGCGCGACAAGCAGAACACTCACGATCTTCTCAGTTGCCGCGGTGTATTTATAGCCGGGAAAATCATGCGCATTGTGACGTCACACGGACAAGCGCTACTCCCATGCAGTTGTGCGGTGGCCGCGTATCGAGCATTTCGTCGAAAACGTTTCGATTAAGTGCGTTATGAATCCAAAACGGCGGCAGAAGCCTGGGCATGGAAGCTTGCTTTGGTCGCGAAGTCCTGCAACGACCAGCACTGGCGTGTAGTCTTTTCTGACTCGTGCCTTCGTCCGCAAGTGTTCATACAAGTCTGGTGCAGGAAGCGAGTCGCCTTTTGTTCGGTTAACTTCGGTCAGTGAGTGAGGCTTGGTGAGAGCCACAGCGGCATGTGGCTTTGTTGTCATGCAGCGCAGGGCCAGGCTTCTTGTTGAGCTGTGGAAACGCAAAGGGCTTGCGGGCCAGCAAATATTAAAAAAATTAAATATCTGAGTCTCTTGTTAGCTTAGGCTTAGAGAAGAGGCTGGTTTCAGGAAACTTGACATGTGCGTGAAAACGTCTCAATGACAATGGTGTTCAAAGCAAACGACGTAAAGTGCGTTGTTCTAATTTTGTGCGTTGCAAAAGCATTTCCGTTTTCCGTAAACATAAGTTCTGTCTTCCACACACCAAGTTAACCAGTCAGAACACGCAGTCAACAGTAGCTGGGAGGGGGAAAATGCTGCCCCCACCTTTTGTCAGAGGAAAACGGAGTTCCCTTTTGTGCTTTCTTTGTGGCGCCAAAAGTATGGCGCTTTTTTGTCGATTCACGTGAAATACTTCACCAGAGAAGTTTCTAATATATCTTCACCATCAAGGCATGCTTTTGTCTCAGAAGTGTTCCCCTGTTTTTGTTTGCGGCGCAACACCACTGGGCATGCGCGAAATTCACGACTCTGTTGAAGTCGCAATAGTCTTTTTACGGTAACAATACTGCACGTTGTCGTATTGTGACACAACATTGTCTGGTGTGATACTGATCTGCTTGTGGAAGTGACTGATTTCTCAACGGCAACAGTAGTTATGGCAACAGTAGTTGTGGCAACAGTAGTTGTGGCAACAGTAGTTGTGGCAACAGTAGTTGTGGCAACAGTAGTTGTGGCAACAGTAGTTGTGGACAAAAGTCGGATCTGGAGGCCGCGTTGCAAGCGGCGAAGTAAGGATTGAGTCTTCCCGAGGAAAAAGTGGTGCGGCACGCTTGAAAATGCGACTGTAGCATTCAATGGTACCGTTGAGCAAAATGCTGGAACTTTTTCTGGAATGGTTCTTCTGGTTCACTGTCATTACTTCAGGAAATATGACCTGTTAACGGTGAACACCGTGTAGGTTTCTACAGTTCACGAAACCTTTTTTCTTGGCTTTGACCTGGCGCGTTTTGGCACCCGCGAGATTCTCTTCTTTTTTTCTGTCTTCCTGTTTCTAGCCACCTCTAATTCAGTTTCGGCATTCCATGTTAAAAATAATAATGGAATTTTTGTATATTTTGATGCTGTAGCAAATACGCTTAAAGACTTAGGTTATAGTCAAAGTTGCCTCTCAGGCGCGCATGCGCAGTACCATCAGATCATTTACGCAGTGAAATCTCATTCTCGGGCACTTGCAACATTCCAAACGTAATATCATATATACACCCACAAGCCCCTTTTAAAGCTTGAAACGTCACTGTTTACATGTCTACATGGCTGCGCAATGGCATCCACACTAAAACGAACATTTGCTCAGTGTAAATGTTTTCATAGAGAGAACATTGGTCGTAGTATTTGCCAGGCTACAAATAATATCCTTCAAATGTATTTAATCTTCCCGTGACGCAAAACCTGGTTCTGGATTTCTTGGTTACACGTGCGTGCGCGAGAGATAAGGTCAGAATGCGCTAAGAAATGGTCGAAAACAGAACTGTCGACGCTTTAAGCGCTAATGCGGTTTGCAAACAAACACATCACCTGCTTCGTGAGATCCTGATGTCAGGCGCACTGCACCTGCATGTCTTGGCAAAGGTGCTTCAGTTTATATAGCATTCGCCAACAAGACGAGTTGAGAAGGTGTCCGCTCCCAATGATTTGATGGGCGCAGTTACCGGGTTAAGAAATGTCGAAAGCGGGGTACGTCATGATGCTTCCAGATAACTTAGCTTAGAGCAGGGGTCTCCAAACTACGGCCCGCGGGCCAAATGCGGCCCGCGAAGCCATTTCATCCAGCCAGCGAAGCCGTTTTGCCAATGATGAAAAAAAAATCATTATGAAAAATTTGTTGATTTGGTAGAATATACCATATTCCGAAACAGCGACATTACGTCAGACGTCCGGCCCTCGACATGTTCTGTATTAGCTCATGTGGCCCTCGGACAAAAAAGTTTGCAGACCCCTGGCTCAGAGGACCCAGCAGCTTGTAAACTGAATGCAATACCAGACTAGTCCTGCAACGGACATCAGAGTATAGCCACGCACACCTTACTTTGCATGCACCACGCAAGTGACGGGATCGTATTCGAACGTATCACGTAAATTTTTGGCACATTTTGTGCTAATTATTCCGGATGTTCTGTCGGGAAATGACGACCAGTAGTTTAATTGAAAACCTCCAAGGGAATCACTGTTGTTAGCCGCTGTACCACCGGGTTGGATGGCTCGAACGCAACATTGTCACAAAAACACGTCACACGACAACCTTTTGCTTCCCCAGTGGCAGATGTGTCTCAATAACCCGCCTTTGAATTTAATCATTCCCAAACAGTCGGACCCGGACCCGGAGTCGGATTTTTTTGTGGAAATGTCCTTTCTCAACCTGTGCTCACGGAGAGTAAATCACCATGGAAAGCGCCATCGCGCTCGTTTGCATGGTGATTTATTCGCCATGCGCAAAAGCTTGTATATCGCAGGTCAACCTTCTTAAGGTCATTTGCTAACTGTTTTCCACCATGTCCAGGGCCAAGGGCCCCTGTAGTCCGCCTATCTTTCTGCGTGTGCATGCAGTGATGCACGGTGCTTAGGTTGGCTGTGCCTCCGAGAGTTAACAAAACAATGTAGGAAGCACATTTTCCTGTTGGTGGTTTCCCTACGCTGCCGTGGTTGCGTCGCGTTAGCCCTTGGTGCGCTGTCGACTGTAAGTCAGTATCCAGTGAAGCTGCTCTAAACAACCAGAGTTCCAAGCACCAGCTGCTGTCAGGTTGACTGTGGCGGTCGCGTACGGCGACTGTTCTATTTGAGACAGAATTTGTTAGGCTCTCAAAGGTCTGCTGTTCGTAGTTCAAACAAGCTTTGACTGCGCGCGGAGTGTTTCACGAAGGTGCTCGAAAGTTTTTAACAGGTTTTAGTTGATTGTTGTTTGTGAGTTGCGTTGCGCTGGACCCGTGGAAACGTGAGTGCACATTATGCGTGTGCTTCTAGCAAGCCGACTGATGCTACTCAAATATTTGCCTAAAGATGCCATGATTGACAGCTGATGGCTCAGAAGAAGAACGTGATCTTTACCTCAGTTTAGTGACGCAATCGTTTTCGGCTATCCTGTCAAGCTCGGAACGTCAATTGCTGAGAAATACTAAAAATTACAGCAATTATTTTGGCAACACTGCTGTCACGTTTAAGTCAGTCGCTTGCCGTCATACTTATCAAGGAAGAAGTGCTGGCTTCGTGTGCTGCTTATTTTGCAGACCGAAGGTCATACACAGAACTTCCAGTGCGCAGGTCACGGCGTATTAAGGCTCAGAAACACGATTCTTCTATTTCCCGCTTTTAAAGCTTGCTGCACAAGCAGATCGAACAGCATTTGCAATTTCACCTGAGGTAGCATTTCCAGTTCGACGCAAGAATTCGCCCGCAGAGGCTTGAAATTGCTCGGCGTTTGTGTACCTGTTTCACTGTGGTTCATGCTGCGAACCACAGTGAAACTTTGCTGCGATAAGCGTTGCTGACTCAGAAATGCCGCAGCCCTGTTCTGCGAATTCCTGCAATTGCGGCTGGGCTCAAACGTTTCGGTCATTGGAAATTAAAAAGTTTTCTGCTCATTTTTCCCACTCATTGTGCGGGTTTTGGCCAGGGCCTCTGATAGAAATTTAACCAGGGGGTACGAAGACCGATCCAGGGCCTCCTAGCTTCTGGGACCTTCGTAGAAATGTGTATAGCTTGTTTGTATAGAAATCAGAATATAGATAGAACAGTCACCATGTCAAGATATAGAAATAAATTAATTGTTGTAGTGGCAACTGGCTTGCACTAGTAATTTTGGGCTTGACTGCAGAAAACTTAAGGCCAATCTACGCAGGAGTAGCCGCGCACGATTCTTTCTTTGTTTGTTTTATTGCGCCCAGGAGTTGCCGTGCAGGAGCGCAGAATTACCCGACACAACAAAACAAACAAAGAATCGTGCGCGGCTACTGGCAACTCCTCGCTGTAGATTGGCCTTTAGTGTGCGTACTTTCATCCTATAGGGCCCGGGTACGATGTACCTCTGGACTGCCCTGGTTTTGGCCACTTAGTGTGCGGGTTTTGGCGGATTTTGGCTAGGGAACTGATGACTACGTGCTACTGTAGTAGTCAACGCGTTAATTCGCGGATTAGGCCTCAAAACGTAAGATTGTATGATTGTAAGCTGATTTTTCAATCATGCTACTTCCGGTTAAGCTTCCGCCGACAGCGGCGGTGACGTAGTAATCGTTGACGTTCTGTTGTCACGTGACCACGCCGTAATTTGATTGTGGACAGATACGCTTCACTGCGCCCGCGCCTTCGTGCAAAACCGAAAACTGGAAAAACTAAGCGCCTCTCATTGATAACGAAAAGAAAAAGCTAAGTATCTTTCAAATTAAAGTTTTGCGCAAAATGCAGACACATACCTGTCTTCAGTGAAAATTGTGAAAATTTGTTTTGAAATCTCTTGCGTGTCAGGACGTTACGTAAAAAAAGCCGTCATGCATGCTGTGTCAGAGCACAGTTGTTTTTCTCGCTCGTTGCCAGGGATACAGCAGCCAGGTGAAAAGAAGTATTGGCTGCTTTGACATCTTCTCAACCGTTCTCGGTTATTGGCTTCGTTGTCGTTCGCTCCGGAAGCTGATTGGTCAGCGCTGCCCAAACGTCATCGATCCTAGTCGAACCTAAAATAATAGCACTCTTACTTTTACTCGGTCATCCTGTTGCTAAGTGCATAACTGACAGTGGTGTAGGAGGCGGGTGTAGGGGGGTGCAAGCGCACCCCCTAAAGTTTTGATTTGGTTAAAATTTCTGAAAATCCAGGCAAAATCTGTGAAAACCTTTGCAAAACCCTAAAAATCTGTTCAAAATCCCTGAAAATACGAGCAAAAATGGTGCCCAATGTGCTTTGATTTGAAAAAAATAGCGCCCAAACATGCTTTGATTTGAAAAAAATGGCGTTTTTTGGAGGTCATCCGGAATACGGTCTTCATGCACAAAAAGTGACCCGATTTTGGACCAGTTTGGGGGAAATTCGGGCAAAATCCTTCGCACCCTCAAACATTTGCCTGCTCCTACACCTATGATAACTCATACTTCTACTCAGTCACCCTGTTGCTGAGTACAGAATTCCACTTCTACTCGGTCACCCTGTTGCTGAGTACGTCACTCACACTTTTACTCGGTCACCCTGCTGCTGAGTACATCAGTTCATAACAGAATGCGTGCACGTAGACAAGTATTTTGGTTTGCTAAGTCAATAAACACATAGAAATTAACGTCCAAAACACTTTCCTTACATGAAATTCGGCCAGTCCTTCGTGCAAGAACGAGTCGCTCTTTACTGCTTGTTTGTTTTCTTTTAAAGACTGAAACGGACGAGGAAGAATGTATGGCGGTAAGCAACAGTGCTGACAGTTCCATTGTTTCTGAAAGCAAAGAAGACGGACGTCCGCTGACGCCAGACGATGACACCAGTGAGTGATGACAACAAGTTTGGTGCATTGGTTCTAAACCGGGGTTGCCATTTGCAATATTCAGGGGTGCCGCGAGCTAATTGGTTTTCAAATATATGTATCATTAAAAAGACAACTTCAAAATGTCATTCAGCCTTAAAGCAAATTGCTATGGGCTCGCCATTGGGTGGCACCGCAAATTGTATTTACGAAAAAGGTTAGGAAACACTGCTTTTGTGCTTCGCTGGACCGAGATTTCTATTCGAAACAAACTACAACATATATTCGCAATTTTGCTCTTGAACTCGCGATAATTTCTAAGACATCTTATGCAAAGCTTTTTTTTGTGTTGTTTTGTTTGATTGCAAGTTTTGCAAAGTTTGCCTGTGTTCCCGTCCCGGCTTACGAATGGTATGCGGGAAAAATCTTGACCGTCTTGTCGGTGTC
>JGI24159J19872_10011454_pt1 | contig 11613 bp, 3 predicted proteins | sample Ectturendosymbi4_FD_19872 | JGI IMG/M metagenome (IMG submission 19872) | reverse complement strand
GCCTGAGTAACGCCTTCATCATCGCATAGGACAGCGTGAATCAGATTCACAGCTCGTGCTTGTGTGTTACAGAGTGAGAGACACGTCAACAGTACCATACGAAAAATTATTTTAGAAAAATAGCGGAGTGTAGATATTTCTCTACGATGGTTTAAGGTTTAGAATATCTGAAGAGGTTGTAGTTTACAAACAGCCTAATATGATTTTAGCGGCGGAGAGTTGGGCCTTATCCAGCAGATGTTTGTCGCTGTCAGAGCAGTTGTCATAAATAATGCTTCCATAGTCAAAAATCGGTGATATGTTTGTTTTGTAGATAGTAAGGAGAGAGTGGCGAGATAATGAATTTGACAATGAGCGAAGACGATTTATTTTGGTCATTACTTTCTGATGAAGGTGAAGAATGTGAGTGTGCCAAGAGAGACTGTGATGAAAGAATGAACCCAAATGTTTATGTGTATCGGTTTCAAAAAGGTGGGTATTATTGAAACACAAAGGGGAATGGGCATTCCTCTGGTTAGACATTGTCATAACGGCAGTTTTTGAAGGATCACCTGTAGTTGGTTGATGTCTGTATTTAACTTCGCCAGGTCCTTAGCTTGGGCGCGCTGGACCAGGTCCGTTTCTTGAGCTTCGCGTTCTTTCTGCTTCTGAACCTCCGACAACTCGTCCAAGACGTTCTTAACCTATAATGACGAAACAGGAGCAGCTATGACAAAATAAACATAGTGGAGATCATATTTTAATGAATAAAATCGCTAAATTCAATGTAACATGCAACTGTTGGTACCAGTTTATTATTTACAAAGATGCTGACAAGGTATGCGGCCAAACTGGCCAATGTTTGCAGAAGCAAGCGGCTTCGCTGCGTATTGTTTGCTGAGGTTGTTTGACAAGAACAGTGCGACGAAAGTTAATTCGTTAAAAGTTTGCTTTACGTTTCTTGTTGCATCACAATTAACGTATGTTGCATCACAACTATCCTGTGTATTAAATACATTATTCGCTGGAACGCTGCCCTGAATGGAAGTTCATAACTTCTCACTGCGCAACGATCAACCGCCAGCAAAGGTCGAGTGTCGACCACTCGTCTCACCTTTTGTTTTGTTCGGTCCCTTGGTCGACAGCTAGTTTGAGCTTTGGCATCGAGTCGAAGCTGAGTTGGGAAAACCTGACACTTGCAGGTCTTCAACACGCCCAATCTAACTTTACCGTGGTCCAACTACTTTCGACCTAAGGGCCATTTTACAAAAACGTGACAACCTGCGGGCCTCTTCCAACAAAATGATGTATGAAACAACAGAATCGCAACCTTTGAAACTAAAAAAGGGGAATTAAGTGAGATCATTATTGAAACCATTACACAACAGCAAAAAGCAATTCATTACAACTCTCTATCATTGGGATGCCTGTGGTCGAGGCTTCTCTGACACTATCGTTCCTATGTAGTCTATATCATTACCAATGTTAGTGGTAGAAGTCGGATAGTATGGTCCAGTGTTCCGCCTGCCATTTCATTTCTGTTTTTACATTTGACTTGCTTCATAGCAAAAGTGTAATCTATTCTCACACACGTATGTGCTTCTAAACACAGAGTGCATATTTGTTGCGAAATCTCTATTTGGTGACTATTTTCCAGAAGCTCTCTACAATCTAGTTGAGGGTTTCTCCACCTGTGGGCCATGGCTTACTAGCGGGCTAGAAAAGATCTATTGAGGTGTCACGGCCTGGCATGGGCCTGCAGAGGTCTGGTGATGCCCAGAGCGAATACTTGATTGTATGCACCCCTATTCTAGTATTGAGGAATGTGAGAAATACAGGCATTTGAAATACGTAAAAACTAGTGTTGATGAAAAAAAACAAGTTTCGAAAAATTGAATCCATGCAGCATGTGTTAGTAGCCTCGCAATAAGAAGAATCGTCTAGTTACAGCATTTTGGTTCTTGTGATTTCACTTTTTGGATGCCTCTGCCTTGGATGCCCAGGACCGTCGCCCCGTTCACCCCCTCTGCACGCCCCTGCGGCCGGGTACTGTTGAAACTGAGTATGTTTTTCAGGTTGAAATCTTTAATACTCTTGAACTTCAAACGTCATAATACGATCTCTTATCATGATGTGTTGGAAATGATCGTCACAGGAAAATGACCACGTGGCCTATCACTTTGTGCACAATATGCAGTTACTGAAGGCATTTGAAGGCAGGTGACTCTTGTTGCCATGAAAACAAACTGTAGAAGCAGGCTTAACGTGGAAGATTATTTGGTTTGTGCATTATCATGTATTGAGCTTCGAATATGTAGCTTCTAAGAACAAACAAGCTCAGTTTTCGGGTTGATTGTAGCGAAAGTTGTGCCACAAAAAGTTGTTTTAGTTTTTTGTATTTCTGCTCTGTGCATGTGCAACAGTTGTCGCAGTGGAGAAGCTGTACAGTCGTTGGGCCGTGGACCCTGTGTCTGCTTATTGATTGGGCCACGTGCTTGAAGTTGAGAACCCCAAATCTAACGCCGAGATGACGTGTTCCGCCCACGTACGCCCTATTCTAGATCTGTTGATGTGTATAACTTATGCGTGCGATACAAAATTTATGGTAGGTTAGCAATCTTAGTATCTGCCTTAAAGACGATTAAATTGGGGACTAGTTAATACCAGAAATTCTTAAGCATGCGTATTTCGACCAATAACAAGCTCTGTGTGCAAAATTTTTCAAGCAAAGCTTACTTAAATTGATACAGTAGTAGGCCAAAAGTTTTAAGTTTGCGCTGATGAAATGGGCGCAGTGCATAGTTTGACCGCACTCAGATTTGTTTCTTCTGCAACAGTGTTGTCATAACTGCACGGAAGGTTCGATTATGGTTTCTTGCAAATAATCATCAGTTGTTCACATTTGATCACGTCACCTCTAAGCAATCGCCGTTAAGTAAATGACCATGCTTAAAACCTAAATCCTTTCAATAACATTATTACACAGTACTTAATTGCAAACAGCGAGTTTTTTGCGCGTATTTGTGGAAAATTAGTTCAGAGTACAGCCACAAACATACATCACCATCACAAACTCAGCCTAATTCAGCCTGCTCTTGAGAAAGACCTTATGCTAATAATTTTGATAACGATTGAAATATCGTTTTTCTGGACACGTTTCACAGCAAGTCGAGCAAACGTCTTGTCACAAATCTGCATCCAAAAGAAAAAACAAATCAAAGGGCAAGCGACTGTGGAAGTAATCAAGAACAGAGTTCATTAATGACGGAATGCACAGGTCAATTGGTAAGTACATATATGATATCGTTTGGTGTGCACATAAGAGAAAATAGTATGCATTCACGAATCGACACCAAAACAATGAAACAAGTTCACTGTTTGGAATAACGATTCCCTGCTCCTTTATTTTTTCTGCAAACTGCTACAATATCCCTGTAACGCACTTTCAGGAACAGTTTGAAAAAAATAACTTAATCAACTGGACAGCAAACTGGTCGGCGGAAAAAGCAACTGTATTCTGATGCTTCTATTTAAAACTTAGCTTGGCGATTTTAAGCCCCCAAACCTCACTGTGGTGACATGTTTTTTGACATAAACTCACTCAAGCATCTGGCGACCCTGGGGTTATGCTGGACATTTTGCAACAGGCTTCAAGTGGTGGTCTTCCCAGCTGATCTAGCTCGGTTTAGGGGTGGCCATATTGGGTGTTTGGCGGGGGTTTTGGGGTGGCCATTTTGGGGGTGTTTGGCGGGGGTGCCTCACCGCTTAAAATGTCTGTCATTGGTCATTTGTTACTCCTGAGATCATGCTGGACATCTTGCAACAAGTTATAAGTAACTACCTTTCCAGCTGATCTAGCTCAATTTTGGGGGTGCAGTTAAACACCCTATGACCACACACACCAACGGCAGACCGCCAGGTCCTCGTGCAGGAAGCTATACCACATGGCGTGATGCCATTAGAAATTGGTTAGCTAACTTAGACCTGCACTCCCGGTCTACAAGTATGAAGGGTGCGGCCACCGAGAGTGGGTGAAACAGCGGATGTAGCAATACATGACACCAGTGACAACACCCCAGTTTAAACTTGGTCTGGCAGTTCAACTGCATCGCTCGAAATTACAGATACTTTATCACGTGCGAAGACAAATGAAAGCTGCCATCGCTGCCTGATGCGTTTGAAACAGAGGTTGATGTTTGTCAATTGAACAGAGCATTTGATGCGGAAGACATTCCGGGAACAAAAAGCGTTTCTTACTGACTTGGCAACATGGTGGATGAAAAACATTATTTTTAAAAAAATGTGTTGGGGTTGGGGCACCTAATCCATGTTTTAATACAACTTTTTTGTACTTTGTTAACTTCAAGTACAGCAACTAGAAAAAGCTGAACTTTCATTCAAACTTTCTTTGTGCTTATGCATCACGCTTAAAACAAATCAGTTCATAACACCAGTACTGGCAAACAAAACGAAAAACTTATGGAAAGGACAATACTCAAACCATCAGTTAATCAAATTCATTGACACTTTTGTCACGTCACAAAGCTTGCCAGGTTTTTGTTGTTGCGGAGTCTGTTGTTAAAAATTAGTGACGTCACCGCAGCTGTCACTAGTTCAGCTTCTGCAAAAGTGTAAGTTACAAGCACAAAATGGTAAAAACTCGTTATTATTCAAAAATATGTTTTATAACTATATCTACAGTCAACAGCCTTCATATTTGATGGAATTTACCTTTCACTTTATGCCAGTCTACACTTTCAAATTTGTGGCATTCCAACAGTTATGACTCCTGAGTCAGCAAACGTTAGTGATTTCAGTCCACATGTCATTTTTGCAGTTAGTTGACATAGAATCTGTGACCTCACAGAAGCTATGATTGATAAAAATCAAACTGCTTAACTTGTGTCAACATGAGAACTCTTTGCCGTATAGGCTAATATTACTGAAAACCTATTAGAATGCTAATTAAGTGCGCCATAGAAATCACGCAAAGCTTTAAAACTGCATATGATTTTTTTGCTGATTCTTATTGCTTGGTTTAAGTCAAGATTTACATCGCTCTTCATAGTTTTCATACATAAATATACAAAATTTCTAGGGAAGATTACAGCCAGTATCCATAGATGGAGATCTGTATTGGTACTTTTCCCAGTACAACAATATTTGTCCAGTAATTACCAAAGCTATCATCCCCTGCTTATTATTAAAATGTTGCGATAGATTCTTTGTTTGTCCTGCATGTGGAGAGTAGTTACTTCTTATTTCTAACCGTACTAGTGAAGATACTGTATCGCATGCTTGTTGAAGCATCAAATACAGAACGAAGTTGAATCAAAACAAACCCTTTGTTCCAACTGTGTTTTCTGACGTTGTAGTTGGAGAAGCTTTTGGGAGTCAACGTCATTTGTCGACTTCTGTGTTTCCAGCAAGTTGTCGCGCTCTCGTTGCAGAACCGCTATTTGAGCTTGGTACCTGCGGTACATCACCCAGGTGTTACATCACCCAGGTGTTACATCACCCCGGTGTTACATCACCCCGGTGTTACATCACCCCGGTGTAACATCACCCCGGTGTTACATCACCCCGGTGTTACATCATCCCGGTGTTACATCATCCCGGTGTTACATCATCCCGGTGTTACATCATCCCGGTGTTACATCATCCCAGTGTTACATCATCCCAGTGTTACATCATCCCAGTGTTACATGAGTTGACCTCGAAAAACTTTTAGACTGGCCGCATTAGTTAAAAATTTACGAAACTTACAATGAAAACAGGAAACTAAAAAACTATATTAGCACTTCTTGAAGAACCTTAGCTGATGTTCTTCAATGTTTCTCTGATGGTCTGCTTTGGCGTGTTCGTATTCGGCTTTCAGAAACGTTAACTCATAACGGGCTTTGTTGTATTCACTGCGATATTTCTCCACTTCCTTCAAACAAGATGCGTTGAAGTTGAAGCAAAAGTTTAACATGACCACTTCTTGTAATTACTATCACATAAAACTAACAACAGCACTTTCTTTGTCATTGAATATGATGGAAATCAACATCCTAAAAGAAAAGGAACTACTCTTCGAGCTTTATCCGTCGCTCACAAGTAACAGAATTATTGTTAATTTATAAATTTAAGATGCATAAGAACTACAGTTTCTCAACTTTATACTCCATTAAACAACAATAATGAAAGTCACATCTCTGCAAGACTTGGATCACTACTTCCTGCTCTGGTAATCATAACTTGTTTATGGAACAACCAGCTCTTTACCAAAGGTCTGAAGAAGCAGCAAATAATTAAACAAAAAGCCATTTTATTCTGCATCGGGCGGTTAATGTTGAGATATAACTGATCCAAAAGCGAGTTGTTTCATAGCAACGATAAGAAGTGAATGGTATCCAGTATGAGCCTTACCTTGTCCATTGCGAGCATATGCGCTTTCATAGGTTCTTCCAGTTCTTTACTGATCTCCGCCTTCATCGCCTCAACCTTGCTCGGGTTAAGCGCATGGGATCTTGCTTCTTCCAACTGCATCACAAACAAACGAAAATTTACAATCGCCACCACGGGGCGCCAAAAGAGTTCTTGTGAAGAGAGGTTGTCATGACAGCATTTGCGTTCACACCAACGAGACTAGAAACAAAGTGGAAACAGCTCCAATTCCGAAGAAACTACGTAGCGCCTGTGTGCACAGCGTAAATAATAAGCATCTGGCCAGATCATATTTTTCATAACAATGCTTTGTTTCATAATTATTGAATCCTACAGAAATGGGTTTTGTCGTCATCACGTGTAACTTCAACTGATCATTTACGGTCTGTCGCACTGATGAACATCGACTGATCGGAGAACAATCCGGCTTGATGCAACTGCATTCGTTGTGGTTAGTGCCGTAAGAACCCCTCAACCCCACTTTGTGGAGTGGGTTTGCGGGCATGTTAGATAACAACACTCCTCACTTTGCAGTGAGCAAAAAATTCATGCGTTGGAAAAAAGGGGGAATGGATTTATATTGGAATCACTGACACCCTAGAAGCATGAATCCAGCACGCGCATTTATCAATAACTTCATCATTTGTGGGGCGCCACAAGTGGAGCAAGCTTTAATGTTGGTTGGCACACCCCTACTCCCACGATCACTACGGTATGGAAGGTCATATTTTGAAGAGACCTCTTGGCCAGGTGAAGTAGACCTCAGCGTCACCTGAAATTCAATGCTTAGGGTCCATTTGCAAAATCTTAGGCTTTTAATTTTATAATGTTATAACCGCATGGAAAGGTTTTTGAATAAGACAAGGTTTACAAACAATGAAGAGCCCAATTTTGTCCAACAGTTCTGAGCACCAACACAGTTTCAACCCTACTGCAAATTTCATTATACCTGACACTACAGATGCAAACATTTGTCACAATTCAGATGATTGATTAAGATTGTCGAATTCTCGATCATGAACTGGAAGCCACAAAATAATGTTCGAAAAAGTTGAAATGTCATTGCTGAGACATTGATGTTAACACAGTATGTGCAAAAAAGAAATGGAAAGCAAGAGCAATGGAGAAATCTATGTTAACTGAGCAACATTTCAGAATTGATGACCTTTGTTTCCATTTGTTTGTAGCATGGGCGCATTCAAAGGGGGCAATCACCCCCCTAAAACCGGTGATAGTAACCTTATTCAACATGATTTTCAAAAATTCAGAAAACAACATTCGCGATAGAAATCATTTTGTCGTCCATTATTTTGCCACAACTGTGTTGTGCAGTATACTTCATCTCTATTATAGTAGTAAGCCCGTAATGAGACTTTATTACCAAATATCACTGAAATCGCCCCCTAACCTTACTGGCTAGATCTGCCCCTGGTTCATGGATTGTGCATTTGCAATGTTTTGATGTTTTTAACGCCATAAACGTTATTTCGATGTTTACGTTCTCAAACCGTTAACAAACCATTTGAGGAGCGCACAAATTTCATTGAATAGCTCAGTGAGATTTTCGGGTTTTGTTTTTGAGATTAAAGATGACCTTAACTGTGAATTGTTGCTCTTTTTCACATGTGATCTGCAATGCAGCTTCCGAAGCTTGTTTTCTGTGAATTACTGCTGTTCTCCTTCAACAAAGCATCCTCTCCTTTCTTTGGCTATCAATACACCACAGAAGATCAGAGGAATGTCTCGGAGAAACAAATGGTTAGTTAAAAATCTTTTGAGCAATTTCACGTTTGATCAACATAACCTAAAATAGCTGTCCCTACAAAGTTTTAGAAAAGTAAGTTTATTAAAACAAAAAGCGTCCTCGTTGCTCCAAAATAAGAAGATAGGCACAATTTCAATGGGGAAAAAACACTTGAGATGGACCCGGAATGAAAAGTCGATCTACAGGGTTATTGATGTCAGACGTTCTAACAAGATATGTTCCAGTGGTGAATAAAACAATACTGAATGTTACTGGTCAGCTGCTGAGGACCTTTTGCAAAATCTGGAAGGAAACGAAAGGGAAATATGAAATATCACAGTGAACTATCAAGGATTTTTATGGGCAAGATTGTTTCCGCAATAGTGCAGCTTCAGAAAGATATTTTCAATTACACTCTGTTCTAACTTTGTCAACTTCCAAAGTTCTGCATTTGCTTCTTACACGTTTTACCAATGTCTGAGGCAGCACTGTATCTTCATCAAATTTAAAATTATTCAACACCTACTTCAACCCCGTCAACACGAAATGGTTGAAACAGATTCATGCAGTTTTTTCTACACCTATTGCGCTTACTGTCACAAACTGCAATTTTCAGTAGACTCATGCTGGTTTGGTGGAATCCAAAGAAAGGAAAGTACCAGAGAAATAGCAAATACATGCATGAAGTTGAAGAAAAATGTTCCACAAGAAGCCTTGCAACTTTGTTCTTTTAGAAAATACACATAAAGTAAGAGCTTGAGCTGCTCATACAAACATGATCATTTATTTCAAGCAAAAAAATGAATTGGATAGCTAAAGGTTGTTTTTTTTTTAATTATTTCTCTACAGGCAGAGCCCTCCAACATGGTTAACAGCTTACTGTGAGAGGGGTGCAAATGTATTGCAAAGATGTTCAATTTTCTAGAAAAACAGGCCCTCATGAAATCAGAAATCTACTTGTGTTTATGGATGAGGAACTGGAAAAGTAAATAAACTAAAGTAAGCCAAAAAACCTGTTTTGCTTTGATCACAATGTCATTCTGAAGCTTCTTAACAAGCTCCTGATGCTGCACAGCCCCTTCTGTTTCTTTGCTATGAAGGTTTGCCACGTCTTCTTGAAGTTTAATATGCTCATTTTGCAACCTGCACAAAAAGATATGTTCATCTCACTCCTGCTTTACAAAAATCTACTAAGCCAAACAATTCCATAACAGTGTAAATCACATCATAAAACTGCAAACTGCAGAACTCTCAAAGTTACAGTTTTGTAATTGTTAAGACCCAATTTTTTTCTTATCACTTGATAAAGTGTTGATTTCTATCAATGCTGGTATCGATCCAAACAAACCCTTTCAGAATAACTAGAAAAAGTGCACGCACATGCTAACATCATTAAGAAATGCATGCCGAATATTACTTAAAAATAAAATTTAGTTAAATGGCAGTGTATCCCAGGTTAGATTGTCACAAACAGTGTATACACTAACCCATCCCACCACTTTCAATGCATCATGGGTGGCATGTCAAAATTTGTAACAAATGTTGCTGCAGTGGCACGTAGTTAACCACACCATAATGGTAAGCTCAAAGTTAAGAATGGCAGGGTTTCTGCACATTTTAAAAAATCATGTTCCATACATTTTCAATAAAAGTTCAATACTATCTCATTTTTTGAATTTCTTAATCATGAACTCAATTTTACACATTACATAACACTGCATAAAAAATGAAGTGCTTTGACTTCAGTAAAATTCTACTCAGATAAAATTGTTCGGCAAAATTCTGCTCTGATTTCTTTTCCATTAGAATTTCCATACTTTTTCAATACCAAATTAATTTTGAAATTCAATACTTTTTCGATACTTTCAACACTGCGAGGGAACTCTGGAAGAGGCAGATAAAATTTTCACATATTCAGTATGCCAAAACAAAAATTGAACCCAGTTTACCACAGCAAAACACTCAAGCTAAAGCATTCTGATATGTTCCACTTTACTTGAAACTTACATCGAATAACATAATTTTGAAAATTTCTTTGGGCTTGTAACTCCCATTGGTTGAATTGGTCACATGAATATTTTGTCTGATATGTCATATTTGGTCCACCTTTTTTCGTCTATTTTTTGTAATCTGTTACTTGTGACCTTGGTTAATGTTGCATGCATTTACTGTTAACTGTCTGATCGTGTCATTTGGCTTGGTATGGGTTTTTCTGATCAATGTACCATGTTTCCTTGTGATATTCATCTTACATTTGGCTTCTTTTGTGCTGTTTAGCCTTTTTCATTCATTTTACATGTTTGACTCATTGCCCATATTATATATTTTGCTTATTATTGCTGGTATGCGGACACTATCTATGGATAACAAATTTTTGTGCTCTTGTGTTGTATGATTGCGTCTGTGATATGGACAACTTAGAAAAAAACATTTGTAATAATTTTTTTTTGAAGCCTCACCTTAGAACGTTCTCGCAAGGTGAAACATATCACAATGCTATGGTTTCACCATAGGGCATGTGGTAGTCAAGATAACTAAAAGGGAATTGAAATAATACTGCACAAGGGAAAACAAAACTTACAGAAAGTGCAAACATTCAGAAGGCAATGGCTATTCATTGAACAAACAGGTGAGTGCCAGGCAGCAACACATGATACATGAGGCTTACACTATTACGTTTGTTGAACAACCTAATTCCCTTTCTTTGGATTTCTGTGAAGATAAGTGGTATCACAAACTTAGCACACAAAGTAATATTCAAAACATTATCCTCAACGCATAAGATAACTTTTTTGCTTCCCCTCTGCTGACTATTGATGTATTTCAGTTCTACAGAGGGTTGTGTTTAATGTTTCGCAGCCAGTGTGCAGGTATTTTCGTTCACGACAGTAACAGCATTTCCATCGTGCCTGCAGAATCAGAAACTTAGTTGCCATAGCAACCAAAATGCAAGTTGACTGAATCATAATGCATGTTGTTTCAAGCAATTTCGGAAGCCTTGCCCTGCGAGACGTTACATTGACCTGAAAGCAAATTTTTCTTTGGTGTTAACTCTTTGGCGTCCGGCTGCTTTCGGGGATTTTCGGAATAAACAACACCTAAACGCACGTGGCTTTGTGCGGGAATATCTCTGCTCCTATTCCGATTACAGACCTGGTAGAAGCGTCAAAAGACGCAGCAAGTCGTCTAGTCGGCACTCGAAACATTTTTTTGCTTGGGGGTGCGGGTTTTCTGTGAGTGACGTCATAAGTGGAGGAGTTTTAGGCCACCTTGGCCCACTTTGCCTGGCCCTGGGCACCAACCACTAGGTGGTAGTATTTCGCTGAAGTTTTTACTGGAAACTAAGCTACAATCCGAGTTTTTCATACTTTGGATGACCTGCTGGGGTTTCGGGTTCAAAAATTATGATGTAAGTTAGTAAAAATATTTGACTAATTAGCTAATTAATTAATTTGTTTATT
>JGI24159J19872_10011453_pt1 | contig 11613 bp, 4 predicted proteins | sample Ectturendosymbi4_FD_19872 | JGI IMG/M metagenome (IMG submission 19872) | reverse complement strand
AAAGTGAAATAAACTGAAAACTAATCTAAACTTAACTACCAAAGCTAAATGCTAAATTGACTGAACAATGCTGTAGCTTACAAGTTACAATCGACATTCTATTATGACTTCAACAGCATGGGTATCATTATACCGTCACAAATACCACATAGTGAGTTACAATCTAAAAAAGTTGCAAACTAGTTTAGAGGCATAACTTGTGTAATTTTTTGGCTTCACTTAGATCAGTGTTAACTTAGGTCGTTTAAGTCTGAATCTCTCTGAGAATAAATTAATGGGACTGTCTTTGTTCGTTTGAAACGTTATCACATTTTACCGCCCTCCAGCAACGTGCCGCCCCTGGATTTATCAATAAGATCCAATGGGTAGCTACGCCACTGCCGCCCAGTGGCTAAAATTCGGTGATACTGGGCGGCAAATTTTTACAACTGGGCGGCAATTTTGCCTACCTTTGGCTCGCAACACTATACTTGTGGACATTTCAAAGACTTCAAGGTGAGCACTATTAGCATCAAATGCAATGAGAATCTCAGTTAGTTACAAATTTCAGATATCAAATCAGAAATATTACCAAGTACACTATACAGCACAAACACGTCATTAGCACTAGTCCAGAGATATATATACAATTCAGTTGTGCTAAAAGTGCTACTGCTAGGTAGTAGGTATCAGTGCACTACATTGATCATGGGCCAAAAGAAGGGACTGGAATGGATCAATGAAAGTCACACGAATTCGTTAACTTTGATGACATGATACATAGGAGAGTATTGTACCTTGCATCACTGAATATGTCAATGCTCCAAATTCAAAGAAACACGATATATAATTTCGAAGGATGTGAGAAACTCCACTCAAGCAAACTTACCGATTAAATGCCACAATCTACAGTTCCGAAACAGAACTGAAAGTTGCGAAGACGTTCAAAACAAGATCATCACATCCAAATCCGGTTAAGAAGTTATAGAATCCAAACCCAATCCATCAAAAAGCCGAAAATCCCTCGGATCTAAATCCAAATCCATGTTCATCTCTGGTTAACACAGTATGTGTTTCGTCTGTAGGTGTAGGNGTCCTCAGAATCTTGATGTGTATGAACGCAAAAAATAAGCTGAAACTCATCGAGAGAAAGCTAAACATGTCTAAAATGATGAGAAGGTGAANCGTTTGCTGGTTTGTGTTTCACTTTTATGGTCGGCCCCGGGCGGCACTTAGCCTCGCTATGCCCACTGTTAAATTGTACGAAAATTGAGACAAAAATGCTGTACGGAGATCGACGCTTTCTTCCTAGTTTCATCGTTCTGACAAAGATATTCCTTTGTCGAGGTTGTTGTACTATGCAGGATATTGCGATTTTAATCTTGATAGGCGTTTGCAGCCCCACCAACTTCGAAAAACAGCCTAGTGCCAAACGCATTTTTACTCTGATTCGCCCGGCACCGTAAGTGTTAAGAGGAATCCGGTAAACCACGTTTTTGTAAAACTTTGTTCCAGCCATGGCTGGAACCACCAGAATAATATTAAATTGATTTGAAACAAAACCAAAATAGAGCCACATGTCTTTTTTCCTACATCCGCTGGCATGATGGAAGCTGCAAATATATTTGTTGATGAAATTGTTCCATCAAGGAGAACAGTAAGAAGCATATAGCCATAAAAAATCAAACGTTTGAAATCTTCGAAACATCAAAATCTATCGACAAGACTTATTTTTCTGTCTCTTCAGAGGAATGCCATCAGCCTGCGCCTGCTCTCACCAACTAAAACAGTACAAACAGCTTGGTTTGTAACCCTCCTCTAGTCCTTGGTCCTTCGCAGCCTCCCACTCCCCCGTGTATTTTTTAAATCGGTCTGCTTGGAACTCATCGCAGCACTAACTATGCAGCGGTACGAAATTTTATAGCAACCGTGTTGGCGCCATCCATGCTGATGTACTTTCCTAGTTTCACATATCTATGCTTCTGTTTCATCAAAATAATCGTGTTAGCGTATGCTTTTTTATTACCGCCACATATCTATCTTCGTGTTCTTCCAAGTATCTGTACGTTCCTTGTTGCTGCCATGTATACTTGAGTCTATACTGCGTTGCGTGTGGGAGTGCAGACATCGTACAATACAAATATACATAATTGTACATGAGCTTTGAAATGCGTGGTATTCATGGCAAAGCATTGAAAACATTGGTAATGAAATAAGATGCTGAAATTTTTCCATCCGCACTGCATTACACGTTCAAAAACAAAACAAAAGTGAAAAGGTTGACTGAATTTGCCACTACTAGTAACATGCGATAGATACACAGCGCGTAAAACGAATTCGGGATCTGCGTACATTTTGCAGAATGCTTCGCGTGAAGCAGGGTCGTGGAGTCGGAGGTAAAATATTCGACTGCGACTCCAACTCCGACTTTACTAAAATTCCCGACTCCGACTCCTTAACATAAAGGGAATGAAGTTCGGCTGTTGAAATTAATTGAAATCGTGGTGCACATCAAGAAATTTTTGTTTCAACAAAAGTTTTAAAAGAAATTGCACCATTTCAACAGGATTTCTCGATTTAGGAGTGTGATGTAAAAAATGATTCAATTGGACATCCGGAGTCGGAGTCGGACAAAAAATCCGACTCCGACTCCCAGTGTTGTTAGGAATCCGACCCCACCCAAAAACCTCCGACTCCTTACGACTCCGCAACCCTGATTTTCGGTAGAGCTCGATTGACAAGACTTTTTTGGGCCGATACCGATGTTTTTATTTTTCTTTGCCGATAACCGCTGCCGATATTTTGCAACACTCAAGCCGTTTCCGACTCCGAAACCCTGGCGTGAAGTCAGGTTAGGGTAAGTTGGAGCAGCTGCTACAAGAAGATTTTATTGTGGACGTTTCTTGATCGTGTCAACAGTCAGTTATCACCAGGACTGTGGAGCCAGAACTCAAATTTCAGGCTCCGGCTCCAGGCATCCAAGGTTTTTCGCTCCTGCTCCAATAACATCTAAAATCTTTGCCTCCGGCTTCAAAATGGTTTTGTTGATTAAAAACTGAAAACCATATTTGCACAACTAGCTTGCCCCACAAACTAGGGCTATGGAAACTGAACACAAATTTCAGGCTCCGGCTTCGGCTCCACAGCCTTAGATACTACAAAAGTGCTGCCATGCGTTTGCAACATACTTTACTATCACTAGAATGTGAAGCGCTGCTGCATTTGCTAGCTCGTTAATCTATGACCAATCAACGATAGGCAACAAGAAGCTTGGGGGCAATATCGCTCAGGAGGGGTATTTGATGAAAGAAACAAACAAACTGATGAAAGAAACAAACAAACTTTAATTTAAACCTTGGCAAGGCCACGCATACAAACATGTAGGTGTGTCTGGTGGGTTTGCAAAGGCTGAGAACCACTGCTCTACAGCATACCAAGGTGATTTTTAGTGTTCAAGGTAAACTTTTCTTATTCGTAAGTACCTATAGTTACACATTTTGACTGTTACGCAAGTTCTATGGGAGAGGGTTATGTCTTTCAAATCATCTCCACTTCAATGACAACAGACATTTACTCGAGAACATGGAGGACAAGTTGTGCAAATTCCAACCAGTGTTAGAATTGCTGCATTTGCTAGCTCGTTAATCTATGACTGCAAGCTCGTTAATCTATGACTGCATTTGCTAGCTCGTTAATCTATGACAGTGTCAGAGTTGCTGCATTTGCTAGCTCGTTAATCTATGACTGCAAGCTCGTTAATCTATGACTGCATTTGCTAGATCGTTAATCTATGACAGTGTTAGAGTTGCTGCATTTGCTAGCTCGTTAATCTATGACCAATCAACAATAGGCAACAAGAAGCTTGGGGGCAATATCGCTCAGAAGGGGTATTTTTGATGAAAAAAACAAACAAACTTTANTTNAAACCTTGGCAAGGCCATGCATACAAATATGTAGGTGTGTTCGGTGGGTTTGCAAAGGCTGAGAACCACTGCTCTAAGCATACCAAGGTGATTTTTNGTGTTNAAGGTAGACTTCTTATTCGTAAGTACCTATAGTTACACATTTTGACTGTTACGCAAGTTCCATGGGAGAGAGTTATGTCTTTNAAATCATCTCCATTTCAATGACAACAGACATTTACTCGAGAACATGGAGGACAAGTTGTGTAAATTCCAACCAGTGTTAGAGTTGTGGATTGACCGCTGGCGATCCATGCACGATCTTGGAGAACACATATCCATTGATAAGGATATGTTGAAGCGTAAGGGGCGCCTGAACTTGATGGTTTATAACGAAAATAAACCCTCAAAGTAGGCTACAAGGTTCATTTATACTATCATGGATGATTCAGCCAGCAGATATTGCTGGAGTCTGGACCAGTCCCGTTGCCCCGGGGTCTTTTGGAGGGCTTAGCCCCCCAAACAAAGCTCCGAGCCCCTCCAAATTCAGAATGGTAAGCCCCATGAACAAACGTAAAGCCAGAGTTGAATTTTCATTTTCGGCGTGCAGAGGTCTGGTGATGCCCGGGGCGACTACTTGATTGTATGCCCCTCTGCCAATTTCTAATATTGACCAGTGGCGTATGGTGGTCATTGTTACTTGATATAAGCTGTTTGTGATGTCACATTTTGACGTCATATCTGCGTTTGCAAACCAATGTTTTGGCGAAGTTTGTTGACATAACATGCATATTATTCTCTATCCACTCTCCTTTACTCGTTGTTGTACAATGTCACTGTAATGAACGTAAATTATATCAGCTCTCCAAGTTAGAAGACTGGAGCAAAACACAGCACTCAACGCTACGACAGGGCAGTTCACAACTGTAAAAACAGCAGGCTGCGCGAATGTCCCATCAAATAGCAGTCGAGCAGAGAAGGTATGCGGCTGGGATGACGGACACCCAGGGCTTACAGTTTGAAACTTGCTAAACTACACACGAATTGAGAATGCACATAAATTACGCAAGAAAACTCGTTTTTTATCATGTGGCTGTTATATGTACATTGTACAACTACTGAGAGACAGAACAGATAGGGCTTCTTTGAGCCGTTATGATCATTCCGCCTGAACTGCCAACTAATGACGAAGCTCGAAATGATGCACATGTTCAAGGGCGAACGCAAGGGGGGTTGTGGTTAAAAACCCCACCTTGAGCTTAATACTTTCCGAAAACTATACCTGCGCAAAGGAGATTAATTGTTTTCGCATACTTTGTGCTTGTTAATTTGTCGACTTAGTGCTGATACCACGGAATGAATTTACATGCAAATTTCAATGAACGCTGTAAATGGGCCAAAAAATATAATTAGGTTTTGGTGGGAATCTGGGTTGTCGTCTGCATCCAGTAACCATCTCACCATGGACGTCGGAAAGATTTTTTCCAGGGAGGGGGCAGTAAGGGATTTTCCCAAAATTTTTTCCAGGGATGAGAATAATCACCGCTCTCGTTTTTCATTAGCAAGTCATGTATCTTTGGGAATTCCTTGTAACACGCAGATTGATGAGAACACTTATGAGCGGTTGAAAATACTAATTGGCAAGTAACATTGAAAGCATAAAAGAACCGAGTGAACCCAATTGGTCGAAACAATAAGGTTGTTTTAATTGTTTAGAGTTTGTGTATTATGTCGACTTTTAGCCTGCATCTAATTATCAAAACCGTGTTTCCCGACTACAGTGCATCATTGTTGGTTCTTTCAGTTATTGTTGTAGATTTGATGGCGTGGTGACGATGTGATAACAAAGATTAGATCCCCCATTCGAATTGGTATATTTTGAGATTTGTTACGGTGTTTTATTGTGTTACAAATTGTATTTTAAGCTAAAATATAATTTTGAAGAAGTGTTTGATCTCGTGGACAAAGAACCTGTAACGGCCAATCCCAGCAGCTGGTCTACTAAATGCAAACATTGAACGTACATTTAGTCAACATAACTACAAGAAAAACTGGAATTGTTTCATCATTCCATATTCATGGGTTTTCAAATACCCACCGATAAAAGACTGTTATGACAGACCGTTTATGTTATGACAGACCGTTTTCAGACCGTTTATTTTATTCAAATACCCACCGATAAAAGACTGTTATGACAGACCGTTTATACACCTGTCATTCATAACGGAAAATTCAGAAGAGCGAATCCTAACATCGTTCTATGCTACCGTCTGGATTTTGGAATTGCTACTTGATGGTGTCAGTCGAGTCACTGAACGACTCTGGCACTGCAAATGGTGCGGTCAGCCATTAAAACATCGAAACACATTATTCCTTGAAAAGAGGTTCTCCTCTGATGGAGGCTGAGAACGACTTACTCAAAAGACACACGTTCGTGTAGAGAGACTGAGTACATCGACTCTCGCCGTACACATCGTTGGTTATCAAGAGACCTTTCACTTTCGTTTAATATTCAATACCAGCATTGTAGCTGATTACTTGTTCAGATGGCTCTACATCAGTTGATGTGATATGCATTTTGTCCATCATACATGCATTATGAAAATGTTTACAAAAATAATGATTCGAGCTCCAGAAAACTTTGTTTTCGCATATATGAAAGGGCTCGTTGTGTAAGCATTCACGAGAATCTTCGATTATTCAAATAATTGCGACTAGACCATGCAATGTTGGGAGATGATTTGGTAACGGATATCGTGAGTTTTGTTTTTGTTCACTCTTCCTACCGCAGTTGTTCTCATTCGCGATATAAAATGTATGGAGATTATACGCGTGTACGAAATGACGACAAAACCTTGTGGTTTTGACTCTGTCTGCCTAGACAGCCAGCTACAGGCTGAGTAGCAATGAGATGATAAACGGTATACTTACGTCACTAACCGTTAAACTTTGGACTCTAAAAGCCACTAACGTTTCGCTTAAGACCCGCCAGTTGAAAGGTTTCAAGCATGAGGCATGAGACCTCACAATATTGATCAGTATTCCTCAATGTCATCGATAAATTGTTTCTGAATGCCAATATCAGGACGAACTGACTTATTTAAAGGTTCTCCTGAAATCCATTTGTCCACTTAAGCTTCAGATAAAAAATTTAGGAAAGAGGGATAGCACATTTTTGCATTAGGAAACAGGTTTTGAAATCAAGTCGTTTTTTAATTCAATACCAATTGGAGGAAATCTACGGAAAGACATAAAAATTTTAGCAGTATTGGATATCCGGAGTCCCTCCTCATCACGATTTCTATTCCCTTAGCCAACAATGATTTCGTAAGATGGGCACCTGGTAGTCTTTAACATCAGTAAAACCTCTTGAACTGAAAGTTAAGACCTTATTCGCCTAAAGCTCAGCTCATCGCAGATTTCAGCAAAACTTCAGTATGGTTATTGGTAACCTGTCGTCAGAAAACCTCTCCTTGCAAATAAACCATATACTGAAGATAAAACCCTTTAAGACAAAGCATAGACCCCACAGAGTCAAAGGAGATTGTGATCTGATTTTTAAGTGTATTAGAACGTTGGCAAGTTACCTAATTATTAATATAAAAATATAGGTTGAAATCCTTCAGTGCATGTACCTATAGGACACTCGATGACATTGCTTAAAATAAACCCATTTTACGCACTTTAGAGACATCACCAAACCCAAGGACACTCTTAAATAAGATATCCGTATCAGGAATTTTGGGGTCTGTTTATTTTAAGAACAAGCATAGGACTACACTTCGCCAAAACTTGAGGTAGACCGTCGCTCTGTTTCAGATGTTATGGCCATAGTCATTTCCTCGTTAATTTGCGAAAATCAAATTGTGATAGGTTAACGGAAATGGGAGAGTAATCTTCTTGTCTAGAAGCAATGATTTCCTACCCTCTCAAGATACCGATGTCAGTGGCTTGATAGTTGCATCACATCGCAATGTAGTAATACTCCTACATTTGAATAGTAGAGCCTTCTACTAAACTAATATTAAACGTTTATGAATGAATTGAGTTGAATAAACATTGGCCATTGCTTCCAATCTGCTGAAAAATAACCAAAAGGCTAAATTGTATTAATACCCTTTTTGAGAACCATATCCATTGGACTCCAACTAATATTTAAGGAGCAACAACGGGAGCATCAGACCTAGCATTCAAGAAATAATAGGACAGTGATGACGATTCTAGAGACAGCAATATGATGCCAGAAATTTCGAACAAGGACTCATCTATCTCGCCCTCATTTTATGGCACTTCATAAGTTCTTAGAGATTCCCTTTCGAATCAAGCGGCTCCGAAACAAATTATAAAAATGCCGTTGATGTCCAAGACCCTAGGCAAGGGATTCTTGAGAACGACTTGCAACCGTGAGCTGTGTGATTTTTGCGGCACTGTTAGTTTTGTACACGATACCACTATTTTGGTAAAGAGAAGTCGGCAGAAGCCCCCTGAGACTAATTAAATCATGACTGAAATTTTGTATTCTTGGTTCATGTATGTGTACTAGTAGAAGACGATAGATATAAGTCATTCACTGATAACGCCCTTTTACATAATCTTTTTCTTGCCCACTCACAGTATTTGGTGCCCGGTTTTCATTTTCAACTTGCATAACACATTAATTGTATGAGCTTCCGAATATGTTTAAACAGTTATATGGGTTAGAGTTTTTCTATAATGCCTACTCATCCTTGAACACCATATCCGTTGGTATCAAGATGATTTTGCACCATTATCGCCTGCTGAGCAAGGTTAATATTGCGACTGCTTTTTTTTAACTAATCGACTTATTTCTTTGTAGATTACCAGATTGTATTTCTAATGCCCTTATTCATTACCATGCCTTCAGTCATTGAAATTATTTCAATACAGTGGGAGTGAGAAATGTGTTCACATTTCACTCCAGCAATGCAAACTATCACGAATAGTGAAGGGGTTAGATTAATTAAAGTTCTATTGTAATCGAATTTGAAGAAAGTGCGGAAGTAAACTAGTTTTTATTCGTTTTGTATTCATCAAGATGCCTACAGGTAATATAAGAGCGAATAATAAGGATAAGTTAATTAGTTAGAAAAACATTTCACTCATACAGAATGAGAAAAAGGTTGAGAGAATTTAACTAGAAGATGACTTGGACAAAGTATCTTGATTTCAAAATTATCTACAGTAGCAGTGGACTCATTGCTTGTTTTAAGGAAGTATTTCAGTTGAATCATATAGAATTATTTTTACAAAAATAGATAGGCAACTTGACCCAAAACTAACCGTGAATATTTGTTCATAATATTGAAGCGTTGTGTTTTTCAGGGTTCTTACTTAAAGACGTAAATTGTAGAAAATTGTACAAAGAATAGTGATACGAGGTCATAATCACACAAAAATGGAAAACGTTAAAATTGTGTTTGTTGTCAAAAGGGTTAAATCACTGGGATAACCCAGTCGCTTTCCCTCTATATCTTGTTGTATGAGAAACTAGTAGTAAAATATTTGGAAATTATTTAGGAGTGGTATCTGTCTCACGACACACACGTATGCATTTTAGTCCAGTTGCATGTTAAATAATTATAGTACATGTGCCGTATGATAGAGGCGATTTGAGCTATAAGTATTGATTTAGGTATTAATAGATCATGCTCCTCTGACTTTGGAAATTTCCATCTTGTATNATGATNCAAAATAAGTATCTTANTTGTAACTATAGGATACTTGGATCCCTGTTGTGAGATCTTTTTAAAACAGACCCTCTACTCGTAACTATAGTGGGTTTGGCCCTTACAGTTTGTCTCCCTCTAAATCCTGACCAGATTCGTTTCCACTCAGTGGTTGGGGTGGAAGCTTGAGGTGGACGGGCGTAAGGATTTAATTCTATAGTCAGGGGAGAACAGTGACTTTTGACTTCATATTCACTCAAAAACGACTATATTGCACAATAAAGAAGGAAAAATCTTGAAAACATATATTGTAGGAAGTACTGATATTAAAAGTAGTGTTGAAAAAATGTTCAAAATAAAAATTCGAGTGAATAGATGAAGATAATGTCGGATGGCTGAATATGGGAGGTAAAATTTATTCTTTAATCTGCCAAGTACAACACGTATGTCCCGTGGATGTAAAAGATTACTGTTTATTTCTATGCGAGTAGAAAGGTTTTAATTTGCTGATTCCATTACCTATGATACCGAGTGAGAAGGTAGTTATAGGCCTTTCGGACTTCTCACAATTTCGATATTGGCGCCGTGCAGGTTAGAATGGAAGCCTGAAATTATGTTCTTACTTCTCAATTCCGCTGACCTCTTTGTCTTCATCCGTATTAATTATTACGAAGCCACAACTGGAACGACCTTAACTTCTGCGAATGATAAGCAAAAGGAGACAGATATTACCTCCATGCTGATCGAGGTCTGGAGGGAATGTAACTGGATGAGTTGATAGGGAATTAAAGAACTCTGTCTCGATGGGATTTATAGAACGACTTAGTGTTCTATTTGTCAGACTATTTAATCTGAAGGAAGTACAACGATAAACCAAGTTAATTCCTTTTAGGAACCTTTTGTTAGGAAAGTGATCTCTAAATAATTTTTGTAGAAGAAATAAATTTATTGCAAAGGTTTGCGTGACGTCCTTCCAATCTGACAATGATTGTGCGGCAATGGCGAACTCCTCACTCGCCCTTTCCACATGATCAGGCATGGCGATTTCTTTGGTGACGCTTAAAGATCTCTTTGCTAAATGATTGAGAGATCATCAGTACTGCACTTCTTTTTTTTTAATTGGTAGTGTTGATACACCAGAATATATCTTTATGAGGATATTTTATCTAAGATATAGATTGCTCTATAAATGGGAAGAGTGGACCCCAGTAAGTTATAGTGCGGGCTGGAGTAAACTGTAGGGTCCTTGGTTATTCATCGTTTTTAGAAAAGAACACAGAAGATATAGCAGGAAGATTAGGGAGTAGTGTCAACCTCCGTAGGAACTTTTTCTGATGTTTTAACGAAGCGATTTTGCAATCCTCACAGAAATTTAACCTCATGAAGAAACGGCTAATAATTGTGGTGATATTTTGTGCTGCTGAACAGGGGATATAATTATTCAGATTAACAACTTGCACAACATAAATTCATTGGTTTAGTTAATACCACAGGAATTAGAAAATATTTTTCTATACTAGAGTAAACTGAGATTGTTTGTCGTTACAGGTCAATTAGGCTTATATCAACAAATAAAAATGAATCCTGAAATTCAAAAATTATTGGAGAATTTGAGTAGTAGTGGTGAAGAGGAGAAAAAGAAAATCATAGAAGAAATACAGAAACTGGAAACGGAAAAACAACTTCTGAGTGAATCAGACGAGAAGACGGAATCCAGAGAGGATAGGAAATCATTTCGGATTTCAAGAAAACATCCATATCAGCGATCAATACAAAATTCATCTTTTACCAGGGAACATATACAACTAGATCTACACTTCAAGGAGGAGAAGTATATTCCATGTTCTATGGGAGACCAGTGTTTCTCGTCCGCCAACAAAAGACACCATGAACAGGAAAGTATTATAATAATAATAATAATGATAATAATAATGATATTTTCTTGCGAACTCATGGTCCATATCACAGACACAAGAGCACAAAAAGTGTTTTGCTGTACATCAGCGCACATTACAGAAACGGTGTTAGCACATGACCAACACTGG
>JGI24159J19872_10011449_pt1 | contig 11616 bp, 7 predicted proteins | sample Ectturendosymbi4_FD_19872 | JGI IMG/M metagenome (IMG submission 19872) | reverse complement strand
TTTGCAGTGTTTTTTTTTTGCATTTGGATGATGGTTGGTTTGGATCCAATCTGTAGAGGTGTTGCTTTCGAGTTTCTTTAATCGCCAGAAGTGATATGTGGAAAACTGGGAAAGTGCTGTTCCTGCAAAACAAAAGAAAACCAGTGTTGCGTCCCACTCGCTATTTCATACATGACACAAATGAAAGGCGCAAAAGAGCTTGGAAGGCAAGCAACATTCCTAGAGAAGAATATCTTGCGATGACTAATTCAAATGAGGATCAGGTTTAGAGCTAAGCTTGGAATGACCTAGGCTTTTGATGATTTAAAGAAACCGCTGAACACAAGTAAGTGTCTCTAGGAGAATCTGGATGAAATAAATCGTGGGTCATACGCCTGCACTTTCCAGGATGAATGTGGGGACCTAGCAGAGGTGGCCGGAGTCACTTTTTCAGACTCCGACTCCGCTCCTGTTCCAAAATTATTGAATCCGGGTCCGGATCCGAGTCCGGCAATTATTTTAATTTGAGAATCCGACTCCTGTTCAGACTCCAGCTACAATCATCGATCCAATTCTAATTTACCCGTGTTTTACTTAATAAATGACAACACAGACTCTTGCTACTGCAGAAATTGGAAAGTGACTCCGGATCTGGGTGCGCTTTTCCCAAATTTTTGACTCCGGGTCCGGATCCGGGTCTGAAAGGAAAACGCAGCATCCTGCCGAAGTCAACTCCGGCACTCCGGATCCGAAACCACCTCTGGGACCTAGCCCAAATAGCTATTGTAAATATTTCGCATGTTGTCTGTTATTGGCTACATGCTGCAGTTGCAGAATGTTGGCTGTGGTAAGAAACGATTTGATCTGTCGATTGCTATGTTGTGTAAAAAACAACACTTTCTGATATCGTCTAGAGTACAGATCTGATGTTCACCAAATGCTGTGGTGGTGCGTCCACGAAACCCAATACGTGCAAAAAAAGTGATTTTTTAAAACTGAGGCAGTTACAAGATTATTAATTGGTGTTATTTAGGCAAACTGAATAGGATTAAAGAAACAGAAAAGTTACCGATAGCATTCTTGCTCTTCAAGGACTACTTGGGTGAGGCCTCTTATTTGTTCATATTAAGGATGTGCTACATAAAACATAGTAAGCCCACATACACAAAAGAACTTTCTGCGACACGTACAGCTGGGTTTCTCATGCAGAGCAAATTCAGAAAAGCAGCGGCAACAGCATTTCGTACGAAGAAGCTTTTGCCACACCACGAGGTGGAGCTAGAGACGTGGGGCACCCTGCCGCGGAACATTACCGTCCAACAAAGAGTTCTCTTATGAAAATGGAGGTTTGAAATTGTTATTTCTGCCCGACTTAAACATTGAAGCTAACAAAACTAATAAAAACTTGACGTTAGTTACAAATTCAAATTTAAATTGTCTCGCGTTCGGTCCCCTGATGCTTTTTCGTTTAGCTGTTGTGTTGTTTTGCCGTCCAAACAAAATAAATAACTTTTGCGGTTGTTCCCGCTTTGTCAGGCTCGTCCATGGGAATCGCATGGCATGGGACAGTAGATTTGAAATTTTCCCGTGGCCCATCGCAACTAATTGCTCGCCACATAGCAGGATTTTTCTGAAGTTCAATACCATTATTATATGCCCACATCACTAAATATTACACGTAGAGGCTCAGTTCCATGGCGTAGAGAAGACCCCAAAATAAATTGTTCGGCCCCTTTTTATGTGACAACAACTGAACAGAGGTAACCTAATTTTCATCGGGGTGGACATTTTGGTGTGTGTTAGACACAGCTCTGTAGAGTCTAGATAGAAATGCGTATTATATAATTTTCTTAGTATTACTACTTATGTGAGAATGTCATGGGATGTTAGTTGCGACTTCTTAAAGGAATGCGAAAACGAAACCGAAAGATCGCTAAGTCCTTTAGTGCAACGGGCAAGCAACAAGAGGGATTCCCCACTTGACCAGGTTCACTCTATTGTTGCGTGTGCGTAGCTGCCTTTATGAAGCATTTCCCGACCAGTGTTGCCAACTGGTATATATATAGGCCTATATACCAAATTTGAAAATGTTGGTATATTTTCGAAGTGCTTGGTATATAAATTTTTGGTACAGTATATATGAAAAATTTGGTATATATTTGGTATATTTTTGTTGGAGGTTTTATTTGAGGTACAATGCAAAGAACGGAGTGGGGACATCGTTAACGGATGTGTTATGACGTAACCGGAGTGGGAAGAAACTCGTTATGCAACAAATAAAGGTACAGGTACAATAGAAAAAAATTTTTTTCATTGCGATTTAATACAACCTTCCCACAAACACGTAGCGCGTAACAGGTGCGATGTTTTACTTTTTTATATTTTCACCACTGTTGAAACCTAAATTTGGGTGCAACCGGAGCTTGTTATCAAGATTGGAATAATTTAGTGTGAGAGAGATGGTGGCTGAAACTAGGCCTAGGTTAGCAACAAATATTATTTTACCACCGTTTTGGTGTCACTGCTCATCGCAAATTTTTTATTTTTGCGAATCCGGTTCCGTCATTTTATATCTACAACCAAGATCCGCTGCTGACAGATATCCGTCTTTTACAGGGTACCTTTATTTGAGACTTCAAACCAAGTTATTTGTTATATTGCAAAGCGTAAACAGAAACCACAAGTGGTTTTAAAGCTATATAAAATGTTTAGTGATTGTATTTCACATAGGAGTAAAGTAAGCGTGCACTTTGGTTAAGAGGAAAGCGAGACTGGAGGAGAGCTGAGCTCTGGAAAAACTGAGCTTAGCTCTTGGTATGTTTTTAACCAGCCAATGCATCCAGTTGTTGGAAAGCTACACATGAGAGAGGCAGAAGATTTAGAGAAGAATGACTGATAGAGTATGCATGGCTTGCAAAACAGAATTCTGCTAGTGCTGTGCAACCCTTGTGCAAACTGTGCAAAAAGAAAAATGGCAACCCGCAAAGTAGCTATTATACATCATAGCAATGCGGTAGACTACAAAAGAAAATGCAGTTGTAGGTGTTGGAAGATTGAATTTTCCAGTGGTTAATGAATCTGTCACTAGTCACTACTAAAGTTCGGAAAGTAGAACTTGAGCTTGCAGCTTCTCTATGATGCAGCAACTGTTAATCATCTGAAGTGAAGTCATGAAGAAGCATGGAAAAAGCAGCAAACAAATTTAATTTATTGTTTACCGAAAAATTCCGTAGATATTTGGTATATTTTTAGACTAGATTTGGTATATTTGTTGTAAGAAGATTTGGCAACACTGTTCCCGACTGCGCGCTTTAGGCATGTGACGCGATGCGCCCACATAGATGTGACCGTCACTAGGTGCCATGGGATGGACAGAAAATAGCGTCCCATAGACCAGGGGTCGGCAACCTTTTGCTAACTGTATGCCGACTTAAGGCTTCAAATCATTGAGTATCTCAACAACACAGGTGTTTTTATACAAGGTCAAGATCAACATACCTTCTGTGTGAATCATAACAACATTGATATGTAAAACGTAGAGATCCTGCCCTGCGTGCCATTGGAAATTTCTTGGCGTGCAAAATGTGGCATGCGTTCCGTAGGTTGGTGACCCTGAATAGACAATCCTGCGTTTTGTAGTTTAGCCATCTAGTACGTCCCCACAGATATTAGCATCTACTGTAGTTCAGATCGTTTCGCTGATGCATGAATGTCCATAAAGGATGACAAGCAAGTCTAAGCACACGTAGCTGCTGCATCTTGAGCCAAATAAATCAATATCTCCGCGCTGGGAGTAGATATTATTCTGCCCAGATTCTTCCGCCACATCAACAATACTGAGCTGTCTTTGGGGAAGCTGCGTTCGTCGAATTGATATGACGTTTATACTCAATATGCAGTATAAGACTTTTAACGGTTTTGCTTAATGCAGAGTATTTTTGTCCGAGGGCCACATAAGCCATTACAAAACAATTCGAGGGCCGGACATCTTGCGTAATGTGATTGTTTCGGGATATGTTACATTCTACCAAATCAACAAGTTTTTCGAAAATATAATATTTTTTCATTTTTGACAAAATATCTTTGCGGCCGAATGAAATAACATTGCGGGCCTGATTTGGCCCACCGGCCGTAGTCTGGAGACCCTGATTTAATGTGTTGTCAGCACTAATTCGATTAAATATAAACAACTCTCATGAAATGAAACAGAGACAACCTTAATCATTCTGCGGAAGATGGGTTAGTTAACCCAAAACGCTTTGATGTCTTTGTTGCAATGCTATGTATACGCTGTCCATAGATCTGACGAATATGGCATCTGTGCAGTAAGAAACTGTGCTGGGCAAAGACGCTATGGTATGAAAATACTCTCGTTTCCAATATCGAATGGTAGAAACGTGATTTTGGAATGTCCTTTTAATATCTGCTTTGTCTTTCAAATTGAAAACTTGCTATTGGGTTGGAGTAAACAATCTGATGAGGATTCTTTGTTAAAAATGTGCTTATCAAAATTTTATTTTCAAACCAGCGAACACGTACGACTCGCCTTCCTATCTAATTCATGACAAAAATGATAATAGAATTAAGTGCAACTGCAGATGCTATAGTTCTTAAAACCTTCCTTGTTTTATATTGATGTAGGCTTACTTTCATCAGCGAACCTTCAGCATCAAGCTTTTTGCATTTTTTTTAACAAAACTGCAGGTGCAATTGCGAAAATCTTTGGCCGATGTTCGGTTTAAGACGAAAAGTTCTGAGTTCTTCCAAAAGTGGCAGGAATCGTTTGAGCTCGATCTTAATCTGGATGACTGGTTTGCTTTGCAAAACATGCCGCAGAGTAGTGCAGAGGAAGACGATTGGTGGAACTGTCATCTTGACGACAGAAGAGTATGATGATTGTGATAATCTCTGTTCACCCAATCGGAACTAAAAGATGTTGAGGCTGTCAACTTTGCTGAAACTAAGCACGAAACAATTGCTCAAAAACACCTGAAAACAAACTACCGGGTTTTTGCGTATCGGTCACATACTTCCCGCTTCTCAGAACACTGATAGCTTTGTTGCTACACCAAGATTTTTCTGAAGACCTTGAAAAAATTGATCAGGAGTGTGGGTTGTTTCAGCACAAGTCTGAGCAAAGTGTTTATGCTTTAACACTTTATTTGCATTTTGTTGGAAGTTATTCATGAGCATTTAATGTTGCTCTACTTGCAATTTACCTAGCAGTGAAATGCAAAGTACGAAAGCTGGAGATAAGTTAAACTTCAAAATATGAATTTATAAGTCTTTAGGCACTACAATTTTCGGCATACCTTCAGACCCTTTTCATAATAGTCCGACAAATTGTAATACCAATCCCTAACAAACGTACACTACAACACAGTAGTAACTCGAAAATATCGAAATAAGGAACAAAAGTAAATTTGCACAACACCTTAAAAAAGTTAAAGGAAACATGCCTACTGACAAACAAATTCGTAGCCTATGCTTTAAGTGTTTTCTGCATAACGCTGAGCAAGGGTTTCAGGTAAGCTGCTGCATCAAAACGGTCTTTGAAAACAGTACTTTAAAGTTCAACTTCGGTCCATCACAAAACAGCAACCACAGTTTTGACGATATCCCTTGAAGAGTGTCAGGCGAAAAGCTTTGGGATGAATCTCTTACTTCACGCCAAACACAGTTTGTCTAAAAATAATAAATGAAAGACGCGAAATAATATAACAGTTTGCAATATAATATGAGATGATGCAACAGTTCGTAGCTGTTTTCCTCAACAAAAAAGAGTTATAACAAGATGTTAACTGGATTATTATCTTGATAGATCTCAGTTTTACATGTCATGTTGAACAACTGCTACACTTTTTGTACGGATCGTCTAAAGAAGAAAACCTTTAAACCTATAATAAATCGTCTGCGCTACCTTTACTCATGCAAGCGACGTGAGAACGTGCTGGTAACGTGCGCTTTCGTAAGCAGCATTTACGTTTTTAAGATGCAGTGATTAGACCCTCGGTTACAGCTTTAATCATTTCCAGAAAATAATTCTTAAAGAAGGCAAAAGACCGATCACCACCAGGTGGTCTTCGCAGTGGCGTAGCGTGGACGATTTGATTACGCATGCAATTTTTGGTTTGTGTCTCGATGACGTCATGGTGCTTAGTTAAACGACGGCACAATCTTTTGGCAAAAGCTTCCGAGCAATGTGATTCAAACATGATGCGTTTTCTCTTAGAATTTCAGCTCTTGCGTGCTTGCCGCTAGGAATTTTCGACCGGAAAAACGTGCTTGCATCAGTTCCTTTTGACATGGCAATGCCATGAAGCTCATTTGGACTTTAAAAAAGTGCTTTTCATGTCATTCACTGTGACAACAACACAGTCAAGCAGCAGATTAATAACTGTTTTAACCATGGACGTGAAATTTTTACAGGGGGGGGGCAACATCGACATTTTGCTTATCTTGTTCAGATTGCTGACGATGCAATGCAAATGGACGATAACAAAATGCTTTATCCTTTATACTCCCCAAAGATAATGCCCTATGTTCATGGGCGTCGGAAGGACGGCTAGGAGGGCCAAGCCCCACTGGATTTTGAAATTTGACATTTTCCTATTACATTTTTCGCAAACAAGGTTAATTTTTTAGTTTCGAGTTGGTAAAATGAAATTTCACCACTTTTGGTCCCTCGTGGAAAAATCCTTTTGACTATCCCTGGAAACATTCCACAATTGGCCTCCCTGGAAAAACTCCTTCCGACGCCCATACTGCGGCAAAAGGCAGTGACGAATTTACATAGGCCACATAGGCCATGGCCTAGGGCCCCGCGCTTTTGGGGCCCCGTGCAATTTCTTCCTATGACAAATCAATACTAACTTAAAATTCGCGAAACTGCGTAGGCATAACTTCACAATTTACTTTGAAACGGGGACAATACAAACGTCTAGAGCAGCTATGTCCAACCCAAATGGCTTACTGAGCCAAAAAGTATGTCGGCATCTGGAACAGGGCCGTACATTGAAAGAAATATTAATGAAGACCGCACATTGAATGGCTTGCTTTGTGGTTAGCAAACTAAATTTAATTTAACCTAATGCACTGAAAGTGTTCGAATGCAACTGCAATAGCAACAGACGTGATAAAATGGCTCTGAGGACCACCAGCATCAAAATGTCAAATTCAAAATCATCAAAATAAGGACAGGTTGTCAGTCTGTAGAATAATTTTACTGCAGCGTAAACCTAAACTGTGCCGCACAAAACCTTGAACTGGGCGCATGCGACCCGCGGGTTGGACATAGCTGGTCTAGAGTCTCGACTCTTATCAGTACAGCAACAACACGATAATTCTGTTTGTTACACGATATAAGAATGACAATACTGCTTTTCATTGGAGTTATGCAGTGTCTGGTGGTTTGCGTTGTTGCAAGCTTTTTCTCAGTGGAAGATTGAACATCAAGTGAGAAAATGCAGCTCGAGAGTTTTGATACAGAGGAACACGTCTGGGCGCGAGAGTGATACAGGTCGTCTGTATGACAGTGGTTGCAAGCAGTAGCGTAGCCAGTCCAAAACTTTTTGGGGGCCAAATACTTTGACTTTCATTGAGCAACAGTATTTTGTTGGGACACTGTCTGTCAAAGCACAAAATATGTTAGAAATTTGGAAGGGGTCATGACTTTTTTGCCCCTAGCTACGCCTATGGTTACAAGAAAAGAATTAAAAAGAAAGAACAGTATCATATTTAATTGATGTTCAATCTTCCACTGACAAAACGCTCGCAACAACGCAAGACCGCCAGACACTGTAGAACTCGGATAAAAAGCAATATTGTCAGTACTGGATTCTACGTTTGGTTGTTGCCAACTAGATTGCCCGCAAACAGAGATTGCTTGTTGAAGCTCTATATATTCGTTAAATCAGCTATAGCAGTTTGTCGTGAGTTTTACTTGGAAAAACTTGTATACATTGGGCTTACTTCATAATGTTCACATGGTTAGCAGAAGATGTTGCGAAATAACTTTGTTGTGCAAAACTTGTCTTCATGCTGTTCACCATCAGCATATAGAAGAGAGGATTAAAACAGTATATTTTGTATTTCTTGGAAAATGAAAACTTGAAAACGGCATAAATAAACACTGTGTCCATCGAATGGATTGATTTTATTTGGTCCATAAATATGTGGTTACTATAACAAAGGAGTTTACGTGCAGCTAATCAGATCGACAACTGGACGATATTTTGGAGAGCGGCAACACGGTCCCGCACGAAAATATATATATCCGAAAAATAAACCTACAAAAACGCTAGAACTCACGGAAATCAAGAGAATTTCTGAAATACACGAGAGATCTATAAATTCCAAGGAAACACCGTATTGCCATTTGTTCTTGAGAAGAATGTAGGAAAAGCTCTGTTGAAGATCTAAGGCCATCGTAGATCCATTCGGCACAACCAAAGGTATATTTTTGAGGGGGAACTGCACATAAGAGGGGCATACGTTCGCGCTTTTGAGACAAACGGCCAAATATGTCACACCTGCGTGGGGCCCCAAAAACTAATATGGCCTCGGGCCCCGAGCTCCCTAAATCCGTCCCTGCATCTCGGAGAGATGTAGATTGTAGTAAGGCGCTCAAGAGAGATTTGACAAATGCAGCGCAAATCAAATTCTACCTCTTCTGCCAATGCTCTTAATGCCACAAACGCAGATATTATTCTATTTACAATTAGATGGATCCCCAACTGTATTTTACGTTTAAACCCAACGATTTCTCAGACACAAGGACATATCTAAAAGTATTTCACCCCAATAACGCCTGTCAAAAGCATCTAATACTTTCTTTTTATCAGAGAAAGAAAAAATCTTCAATACGAAGGCAATGGTTGCGTGCAAAAGATCTGCCGCAGTTGTAAAAAAACTGTCAAACTACGAGCACCTTGCACTAAGTAAGACAAAAAAGCAAACCCAAGTTGCTTCAGCGCTTTATAAGCTCTGTGCACTTTGTTGTTGCCATGGCAAACACATCGAATCCATGGTGCCAACTGATGCGCAAGTAATTCCGCTGAACTACAGTCTAGCATGTACCAGCTATGCTAATTTTTCAGCCATACATACATGCATATGTAAACAAGGCAGAAAAACTAGGAAAAGCAATGACGAGAATTGTGGCTAACAAGCAGAGAAAGCAAGATCCATAATCGAGAATTAAAAACAAGACCCCTTTCAGTTTGTGCGCATTGATTGTGATGTTCAAGATGCTTTATTATTCCTTATTGTTGTAATAAGCATGAGACATGATTTTTTCTCATTTGATGTTGTTGTAAGCAAACGTGAGGAGTGGAAAGAGAAAGCATTTTTATGGTCGGTCCCAGGCGACATTAACATCGCTACACCACTGCAGTGGCGTTTGATCGATTGTGGCTTTTATTTTCTGAGTCAAGCTCAGTGTGGCTTTCTTGAGCGTGACTCAGCGAATAAGAAGCCACAATCGACCGAAAGCCACAATTAGGCCACAGTGAATTGCGCCATGTAAAGAGGCAAAGTGTAAGCCTAATTTGTGCCAAAAAAGTCTATTAGGCCTACTCTAATAGGCTTAAATATTTTTTTCTTTGCATCAACAACAGAATCACGAGCAACATTTTCAAAACTTGTTTTGGACAGAGTGAGCAAGTTTGGATGAATGAAAAAAATAGTTACAATTTTGCTTTTTGAAATTCAAAGTAGTGCTTTCGTTTTCTGAATCTCTAAATTTATCACCTCTTAATTCTAAATCTTTGGAGAATTATTAATTAATTATTTGTCGTGTGAGGAGAAAAGTAATTACGAAAAGTTTAAGTAACGTTGCAAAAAATGTCAAAGCTTTGTTTGCCAAAATATACGAAATATGTGGCGAATAAATCTGAGTGTCAGTGCAAATGCCCAGTGTTAAAATAAAAAGAATGTAGTGAAACAGGTAAGTGGTAGATAGTAAAAAACTTTAAAAGTGTGTTACTTCATTGGCAAATGATATTAATGACGAAACACCTCGGCAAAAAAACTGAATGATGGAAAGCAACCTTTCATGCGGAGTCACCACTTTACTGTGATGTTTTGACTAGTGCTACTGGGGGTGAATACACTCGCCTATATCAAATGTGCTTGTTTTGAAATAAAACGTAGTGATTCGCCTCCTCCACTTTCTCAAATAACATAGGCCTACTTCAATACTAGGTAGGAGACCAGAACATGGGAACTTCATCAAGGCATCACCTCCTGTCCATACACAGAAGGGCTGGTATTGTTTTGTAACGAACAAAACAATTAAATTTTTTCTGAATCAAAACAAATTTATTGAAGCATGGTAACGACAAAAACCTCGAATATTCAATTGGTTCACCGACATTTTTCGAGTGAAAAATGCATAGACGCTCAAAACGCTGCCAACATTTTCAATATCCATGCATTTCTTCATGGAATTTGTAAACAAGGCCACAGGTTTGAGGTCGGAAATTCCTAAGAGGAAAGTGAAAATTAACGTTTGCAGTATTTGGCCGTTTGCACAAATTTCGGATGATTTTTAGTATCTTGATATTTGGCAATGTGCCAGATATTTTGTTGCTGCATTATTCAAGGAGTTAGCTTTTGTTACCATCAGAGAAATGTGAGGTCTCGAGTCTCGGTCTTCGTCTCGAACTTCCAGGTCTCGGTCTCGGCTTTTATGACGAAGTCTCGGTCACGGTCTCGTCTCGAAATTTGAGCCAGGTCTCAGTCTCGGAGGTTACGGTTTCGACTACATCACTGGGAATTTGTTCACATTTTTGTTTTTACGGGAATACATGAAACCATTAACATCAACCAAGAACATTTAAAACATTAAAGTTGTTTTAAATTCCATCCTTTTAACTACGAGAACATAACATACAAAAGCATCCAACCCGAGACTTTTTTTGAAAAGCTTTGAGGCTGGATGAGTCAAGGCTGCCCTCATGTTGCATTGACACTAGTTGTTTTAAAAATGTGCAAAAGTAAGAAATAATTCATCATGTACCTTATCGCAAACATTTCTAACAAGTAGCGTACACAATTGATTAAATCTGTGCTAAGAAACAACGGTGCAAGTCATACTAACTAAGAGCTGGCAAAAAACTTTAACATCACCTGGCAAGTCTACCTTAAAAAAACACTTACTGGTCAAGCTTCAGATAAACTGTGACTTCAAGCATGGGCTATATTCACACCACCTAAAATACCTGAAATATCTGTAGAAAAAATGAGTAGCCTACTCACAATACTCAAAAAATCCCATTTCTGCTACCTGATAAGAAGCATGAGTGTGGCCTTGCTTATTAACAGTCTTTGCAGCACAAAAGCAATAATACAAAATTACTTTGTAAATTAAGAAGAAAATGTTCTATAAAAAAAGGTGTGGTGTGGTCACTGCTATAATAATTGCATATTGTCTTATTTTCTGGTGGAAATGTTTATTAAGGTTTCAACATCGCAGAAAATTTGTCTTGCCTTTTCAACTCAGTAACATAAAAAAGAAATCCTTGGATAAAAATATGAATGTTTTAAACCAGTGGTTCCCAACCGGGGTGCCGCGGCACCCTAGGGTGCCATTTACAATACCCAGGGGTGCCGCGAGCTAATGCGTTTTTTAATATA
>JGI24159J19872_10011445_pt1 | contig 11618 bp, 10 predicted proteins | sample Ectturendosymbi4_FD_19872 | JGI IMG/M metagenome (IMG submission 19872) | reverse complement strand
AAATTGCTGTGTCGTAGCGTTGAGTTTATTTTCCACCGATAGCCTAACTTGAAGCGCTGATAGCTTGTATTCAGTGCATTGACACATACAGTAAGAGGGGAGTGGATGTAGACAAATATGCATATTATGTCAACAAATTTGGCCAAAACGTTGGTTTGGAAACGTGACTGTGACGTCAAATTATGACGTACGTCACTGCTATATATAATATATAAATTATTAGAAAGGGTGCACAATTCAACTTTACCATTGGCACCATTCCGCACAGATGCGCCACTGCATTTTGCACCATTGAATATCTGCAGCCTTAGCTACAGTGCAGGCTGGTCCTGCCTTTAACCCGTATCGACCTGGGCTCAACGAAAGTACCTCACTGACCTCGTGTAATCTGAAAAAGCATTCCCACATTATACGTAACAATAGCTAAGTCTCAACGCCATAAAAAGAGAATGCTCGTCGTCATTCACTTCAATCCTTTGTGCTCATTCTTCTATATCAGGCGTCTCCAAACTACGGCCTGCGGGCCAAATGCGGCGCGCGAATACATTTTGTAAATAATGAAAAATTAATTGACTAAGAACTTTTTGATTTGGAAGAATGTAACATATCCTGAAAAAATCACATTACGAAAGATGTCCGATCCTCGCACTACTGCGTAATAACTTGTGTGGCCCTCGGATGAAAAAGTTTGGAGGCCCCTGTTCTATACAGATCTTTTGTTGACGGCATACTAAAAAAAGTGAGTTGAACCAAAACAAAAATATAATTGCTTACAAAAATGCTGGAAATCGTCCTTACTCCGGAAATTTTGGGACCCCAAAATCGGGGGCCTTAGGCTTAAGCCTTTTTAACCTAATGGTAAATCCGCGCCTGGTTGCTACACATTTGTTGACAGGCAAACNTCATTCATGTTAATGCNAAGACAGGGGTGTCAAACTGGCGTCCCGCCATACCCCATTTNGCGGCTCGCATCATGCCAGTTTTGTGCTTCCATTAGGTCTGACAGAGTTACGCTTGTTATTATGTTATAGCAAAGTTACGTTTTTAATTTATAGTCACAACGCAACATTACGACTTTGTAATTGGGTCAGCCAACGGTAATAACTTTTTCAGTTAAGACCATGAGTTTGTGTAGAATCCATGAGGATTCGAAGAATTTCCAACGCATTCGAAGAAAGATGTTTCTGATTTTAAAGATCTGGAAATTTGATTAGCTATTTTTACTAACCGTTTTTCTGTCAATGCTCAAGCGGTGCCACCAAAATATCAAATGGACCTAATTGAGTTACAGTGCATCAGTGTTCTTAAATCTAATTTGAAAATGTCGACATGAAAACGTTTCATCAGTCAATACATTGGACCATCCTATCCCCCAAAAAAGAAATGACAGCAAAGTTCTTGTCAATGTTCGCTGGTACTTATGTCAGCGAACAACTGTTCTCTTTGATGAATTTGAAGTCTCGATTCCGATCTCAATTGGCGGATGCGCATCTCAATTGAACGTTAGGACGACTACACACAGCCTTTGGTACCAGATATTAACATGCTTGCAGCTGCCAAGGAATGTCTAGTTTCTTCGAGTCGCAGTGCTATGAATAAATAACGGTGAAAAAATCGATTGTATCATTATGTGCAAAATTGTCTGGCCCACGTAAAATCTCAGTGTGTGAATGTGGCCCATAGCACCAAATGGGTTTGACACCCCCCTGTGCTAGGGAGTCGAAAATTTGTTAAGGTGGCAGTCGGACATTTTATCTCCGACACCACAACCCTGGATTTTAACACTTAAGGTTTTCTGAGCACTTCCCAAATAAAATTGCAGAAGATAACGAACTATCAGCATTACTCAGTGGATGTATCACATGAAACTATTGTAAGTACAGCTAATCTCTTGATGGTCTGAATGAGAAACTTTCCTGAATCTTTCCGTGTTCTGAGTGAGCGGCTTTCCATTTCTGGTTTCACCATGTAGGAGCTGGAGCGCTCCTGGGAAATGGAATGCATTTCACTGCCGCACACCACTGTCATGTTGGACAATTGGACATGAATTAGTTTCAACTTCCAGTGAGTGGGCAAAACTTCTGTTCACTTCTTCACTCCTTGTAAGCACTCAATGATGCAACGAGAACCTGGTTTAAAACTTCCTGGGACTAAACGCAATTTAAAAATGATGAAAGGCCCCCAACTGTCCGTAACGTCTTTGAATCGAAGCCTTGAAAATCAAAACTGTCAATTTAAACTCTTATATTCCTGGTCATGCAAAACTGTACAATGGTTTGCATTCACTTCCACTTCTTCCAGCATCTGCTTTCTCGCCCATTAACTTTCGCCCGATTAACCAGAGTTTGTTTGATCTCCGATCACAGCAAAAATATTGACCTTGTTTTCAAACATTCACAAGAACGACAACAGGTGTTGCATGCTGGGGATAATAAGATTTGTTGCGTCATAGTGCAAGGCATACCCGGGTACGAAGTAAAAGCGACTCAGCAAATCACGACGCGTGAAAAGTCAACATCTCAAACCGGGGATACAACAGAGTTTGCAAACAAGCCGACGCATAAGTGTGGAAACCAAGCTGCACATTCTTCAGGTTGTACGGTTATGATTGGTGGTGCTCTTGATTTTGAATGCGATCATGTTTACTGTGAGTTACCCGTTTGCACGCAGCAAGTATTTTGCGAGTTACTCGTTTGCACACAGCGAGTATTTTGCGAGTTACTCGTTTGCAAACGGCGAGTATTTTGCGAGTTACTCGTTCGCAAACAGCGAGTCAGTTCACAACAGTTGCCCGTTCATGCCGAAGGACCAGCAGCACACGACGAAGTAGTTACTCGTTCTAGCACCCAAGCAGCAGCCCACGCATCGCAGCGGTACAAAAATACTAATTTGCAACAATCGATGCAAGTGACATCACAATCGAGCAATTATGAACGCACAGTAGCACGACTAAAATTGTTAAGAATATGAAGAGAAGCGTTCGTGAAAAAAATTACAGAAAAAACTACAGATATGAAGAACGTCTACAAACAACACACAACTAGGATGATTGACACGATGGCGTGTTTAGTTATTGAACAGTTCTTTGGTGAAAGCGACGTAGTCGTAAGCGCCAAGTATGTGGACGCCATGGGAGTCGTAGTAGTTGGGCATGTTCGCCACGCAGTAGTCGGCCTGTTCTTTGGAAAGGTTCTGAGAAAAAGGTAAAAGAAACGCGGTCGTGAAAGTTAAATATTGACGGAATGCTCGAACAGTGCAGCCCACGAAAAGCCGTAGCCATCACCAAAAGTTGAGGTGATAAAAACCACAAGAGTTCGAATAGAGATGAGTGCCCGCCATCTTCCATCCTGCTGTTGCCATGGCAGCAAATAATGCGCGTCCTTCAAAATTGTTTTGAGAAGCGAAGCACGAAACGAGGAGTTGGATTTTAGTCAAAAATCAAGAGGACAATTACATGAACGAGGGTCATGGTCCACACGAACACGTAAGGTCAAAGTTTCTTCACCGTTCCCATATATCTATAGTAAAGTGGTTCTCAACGAGGGGTGGCGCTTCCCTAGGGGTCGTTGATAGTTTCCAGGGGGGAGGAGGAGGGCAAACCCTGCATCAAATTGATAAATTTATTTTATTATATTTACAAGCAACTTTTTGCTATGCCTTGTTAACATTGCTGCTGCGTTGCCACGTATGTCTCGCAGTGAAGATCTAGTTGCTAAGAAGCAACGTCATGAATCTCACTGATGCGTAACCAATAAATCAATTAATAACTTTTATATGACTTTAATTAAAATCTGATGGGAAGTCGAAGAGTAGGACCAACAGTTGAGGGGGGCGCGGTAGAGAAAAGGGTAAGAGCCACTGGTCTAGCAGCAATTCACTTGGTCAACCTGTTAGCTGACTTGCTTATAGAAGTAACAGTCACACGAATTAACTCATTGATTGCTGTCGCGAAGACCCTCGTGAACGAAAAAACGCGCTCAAAAGATAAAAAGTTGCAGTAAAATGCCGCGGTAGATCCTTAAGGTTCTGTTTCCTAGCTCTAGCTCTAAACTGTATGACATCATTGGGCGCCGGGCAAGTTCGGTAAGCCTGAGTTTCGGGTCTTGGACAAACCATTGTATCGAACCACTTTACAACAACTTACCCATCTGGCTGAGAAGCAAAGCAACAACAAGGCAATGAATTCATCAGGTTGGTTGTACGGCGATCGAACAACAACCTTAAATTGTGTCTGTGGCACATTTCTCAGAGCGAACGATCTTCTGTTTGCACGATGACGTCGTCTTACCTGGAACAACTCCTCCTTTGTGACGTAAGGCTTTCCTTCAGCGCTCAGGGCGCGGAAAGCGCTTTCGACCTCCTCGCTCGACTTGACGTTCTCAGTCTCGCGGCTGATCATAAAGCCCATGTATTCTTGCAACGACACTGTACCGTCCCTGTGTGCATTGCAATGTTCATTATTGCGCATGCGCAAGTGATTGTGACGTGGACAGAGCCTCATTGCAAGGAACAGCTTTCCGCATTGCCAGTCGCGTAACTGACGGGGACAGAGGGGCGAATCGCCCCCTCCCTGGCAAGATAAATGCAAAAAACAGGGCCCCCGCTTAGCTTACATTTCGGCTTTAGTGCTCTTTTGGTTTTCAGTAGGTTGTCGTTTTTTTGCGTTTTTCGGTGTATTTTCCGGTGATTTAGGTTTTGGCATAGAAATCCACAACCGGATTCACGATCATTTCTCAAGTTTTTTTTCTGATTGCTGGCAAGTGAGCGCTTTTCAGTTAATTTTTCCCCTCTGAGTCAAACCCCTTAGTTACGCCACTACGGATCGCACTGATTCGCCAGTGACAGCTTCATCTTATGCCGCCGGTAGCAACAAACGCAGAGCAAGTGCAATTTCAGGATATTCGTTGCCATTGCAAAACGAAAAATTACAGCAAAAATACAAGCAGCTTCATCGAAAAAAGTGAACATTTGCATTTATTAAACCTGTACTTTCACAACGATAAACTTCAAAGATTAATTTGTTACGTTCATGAAGTCCGCAAGTATGAAACCACAAGATCTGCAGCAAAACTGCGCTTTTTGATACTCGCAACTTTTTGAAGCAAACAACAGACGCGAACCTGTTTGGGTCAACAGCGTCGAGGATTGCCTGGAACTCCGGGTCCTCCTCCCCCTCGTCCACCATGGGGAGGTCGTAGCCGAGCGAGCGGAGACAGGATTTGAACTCGTGGTGTTCGAGTCTGCCCGTCTTGTCCTTGTCGAAGTGTTTGAACATCATCGAGAACTCCTTCAACGCGTCTTCGGTGACCCCAGTCATGTTCCTGGAGCAACAGAAGGTGATGGAAAAACGATTGAGGTCAGAGGTTACTAAATGTCACGACGCCCTGGTGCGTCGTTTTGAGATTGCAGCAGGAATGTCGGAAGTTTGCGACCGCCTTCACTGCCAAGATCTTAGGATTTCAGAAAAATCTGCTCAAACCTGATCGATGCACGTGTAAATCACTCTGAAAGGGGTTACAACGATTGTGTGTAGTGACGTTCTAGTTTCAGCTATGACGCAACAGCAGAAGTTAAATGACAATGCGTGAAGATGTTTTGTGCAGTGCATCGTTTGATTTTATGCACATAAGCGCGTCGCGATTTCACACAAGATGGGAGCACTGATTTAGGTGCTTTGACGAACAGCGCTTCTTTTTCGAGTGACAAGCTACACAAGCCCACGTAGCAAACCTTTGTTGCGAAGACAACAAGTAAAGTGATTACTTCTTTGACTAAAAATGGGAGTGTATCAAAAGTGTCACAACACGGAACTTAAATGATCCCTCGCTTGAAATTCAAACTTTGTTTCTTCATTTCGCATTTTAAATCTTCTNAATAGCAGTGTNTATAACGTACAAGTCATTCCATTGCACCTAATCCCTTGTTTGTAATTTGTNNCTATCTTGTCATTATTTGCTGAAAACCATTAAATGGCCTCTTAAAAATGCTTTCTTCCATCATCGAAGAGTAACCCACAGAATTGATTTTAAAAAAAAGAAACAAACGGCCTACCTCAAACACAACCTGATTGTGCTAAAATATCAACTCGGCCAAAGTCACACAAAACATTTCAAACCGATCGAGCATTTAGCGAGCCCCCCCCACTGCACCTCGCTTGTATTTGCTGCTCCAAGTTGTGTTCCATTCTCATTCCAAGCTGTTCCAGCTGATCCCACTGCTGTGCCAGGCCGACCGTGGAATGCTCGGTGTAGGCGTTGTCCAGTACCAGCGCCTCCTCTAAAGTGGCCCCAAGGCCTTCGACCTCCTGGAGTTTAGTCTGCAATACATCCACGACTACGTCACTGGGCCCACACCCCCACATCGACGCCTGGAGTACATTCGGTTTGAAAAATGCCTTTCAAGGCTTGCGCCAGTTTAATTTGGATGAGTAAGGTGTTGATGGCAGACGAAACCTTATGTTCACGCGGATCGGTAGATACATGCACATCACGTGACTTAATTCTGGGAGTGAAGTAGTCGTTACTACTTCTTTCGCTTTTCCTTCTCACTCCTACGCAACATAAAATACGCCGCTGGTAGCATTTTCAAACAGTTGAGCACTTTATTTTTTTACCTTTTTCGTTTTCACTTCCTCCGACATCTGCTTTATCGATTCCAGCTGTGATTCCAAAGTTCCCGATTCTTCCATCATCGTTGCCCTGGTAACAAAATTACAACTTAAATTTTGCCGCTGGAAAGGTGGAGATCCAATCGGTTTAACGATACGAGGCGAATAGGTTGGATTAAGTACAAATTGAGTGAGAATGCTTGGAAGTAATGGACGCTTCATCGACCCTGGCGTCATGTTTCCTCGCTCTCCACTTGCACAAAGGCAATGACTGATAACTTATATGTCTCAACCGTTTTTTTCTGCTAGTTCTCGGAAAACTCCCAAAACATTGTGACCCGTACTGAACGACGCGTCTACAGACAGACACATTTATATGATTCATGACATGCTGGGTTCAACGAAGGATTTGCTGCTGAAAGCAGGACTTGGTTAACAAAATCTTCTATTCAATTTTTTTTTAACTTTCCAACCAAATCATTCATAAATAGCATCTGAATCAATAAAGCTTCTCCAGGAAAAATTTAATATTACATTCGAGAATGTTTAGTAGGAGAGGTATACATCCGGGATATCACGCGCATCGAATAAAGACGAGATGAAAAGAACGGAATGCGCAATAATGGACGTGATGTGGTGTATGATGGTGGACTTGAGGTAATTTGAGGAATGTTTGAAATTGAAAGACTTTTCGCTGAAAACNAACGTGAGATGAATGATGTGGAACCATTAACAACTGGCTTCTGCCACAGAAAGTTTCGACTGCTATGGTACAGATATTATAATCGGATCGTTTGAACAGGCTGCAAAGGTACCGGTGCTTTTTATAACTATTTGCAAGCGTGAAGGTAATGCATGACTGAACCTGCCAATCAAAGCGTCGTCATGCTCGGAATGTATAACGGAATACTTTATGACGCGGATGACGTGTCGAAAGCCGAGACTGTGAAACAGGAGAAAGAGAGATTAAAATGAAAAAGATGAAGAGATGGTAAACAGAAAAGATGTGATAGAATATATACCCGTCCAAGAGTTGAGAGCTGAAAAATAAAGAAACAAACTTGAAAAAGTAGAATATACAAACCGTAGAGCATAGCACAACATAAGAAATATTGTTGTCAGTCTTAAACACACACATAAAACGTCTATTTAATAAACAATAAACTTGTTTGTAATGTGACATACCCTAAGGCAGGGGTTCCAAATTTTTGTCCGAGAGCAACATAAGTTATTAAGCAACAGTTCGACGGCCCGACATTTTACGTAATGTGATTGGTTCGGGATATGTTACATTCTACCAAATCAACAAATGTTCGTGAAAACATTTTCTCATTACTGACAAAATGTCTTCGCTGGTCGCAGGCCCTCGCCCCACAGTATGCAAACGTAAAAGGGTTGTGAGGAGGAAAAAACAGTTCGAATGAAACCAGATCTGGTTTTCTACTAAAAATATTAACTTAGTGCTTTAAAATCTACTTTGCCAAAAACACGTTGACTAGACTCAAACACTTGCACAGATTAAATTATTATTAATAGGCGCGCTGGCGATCGTGTTTAACATCGTGCGATAATTTCTCTGCTTCAAAACAAGATTGTTTTCGCGGCACGGGGACAATGCATTGTTTGCCAGACGATGCTCTTCTTTATCAATGATTACCAAAAACCTTGGCTGCTCTGTGAGGTCACAAACACCTTTTGTGCTAATACTGACCGAGTGGACGTGAGCCAGTCGTGGAAGTTGTTCGCGTACTGGGCGAACTTCTTCCGCAGTTGGTCATTCTCCTTCTGCCTCTCCATCTCGCGCTGCAGGTCGTCTTCGCGCGTCTGCGTCATGTTCTTCACCGCATTCCAGGATTCCTGGAGGGTCTGCTTCCTAAACCAGGTGTAGGAGTTGCTGGGCGCTCCGTTGTCGGCGGGAGGCCGCAGCTTGTTTATCTTCTCGTCGATGTCGAACAAGTCGTGAAGTTCTTTTTCTGCGTCGACCAGTGTTTCCCGGAACTTTTCGTGCTCTTTCAACAGCGCCTGAAATTTGAAACACTACGATTTGACACCGGATCCGACTTTCTTTACAAACTGAAGTGCTGGAACTGCCGCGAGCCAGGGGAGAGTGATTTGGTGTCATTGCCCCCCCTTCACCTCTGAATGGACGTACCTTGCGAGTAACTGCAACCGTTTGATTTGAAATGAGCTATTTTTGCGTGAATGGGGGGTTGAAGTTGTTTGGAACAAAACGGATGCCTTTTTTACTCTTTACCTTTATATTAGGGAGGAGGACCTTTGCTGATGTGTTTGGTAATGTTCAGGTGCGGAAGACGATCGGTAACAGTTTTTCACTTTTGTGTTAAATGAAAATTACGAAATTAGGAAGTATTTCGCTAATCCCGCAGCTTGAACAACTTCCGCAGGTTTAAGCATCGTAATTTGGCGCAAACGCCAGGTCAGAGGTCATTGACCTTATTGTGAAGTCACCATGAAATGTACGACGTCAGCAAGGATTACTAAACACTGCTGGGTAGAAACACTAAATTACACGCCACGACGATACCCAATGTATGTGTCATAATCTTTGCTTGCGTCCCTGCCTAGCAACCACGACCCAGGCATCAGCGCACATTGTAGACTATCTTAATATGGTCGACAACCTTTCCAAGTTCAACTCATTCTTGTTTCCTCATGACCAACTGATTTATTGCAGTGGAACCTTTTCCATGTTTGTCCCAGCAATTAAGCGTCAGTCACGCGCCTCATTAGCTGCTGTGGGCACACACTAACATATCATTTTGCTGAGACGCAAGACAGTTTGGACGGCTCGCTTCAAAGCTATGTCTGCTGGTCGTCGTGTCACGCCCGCATCAGTCAATATTGACTGGGCTGACGAAGGACCAAGTCTGCTTGAGCCAAGGTCGCCGGGGTTATTGCATTCAAACTCTGGTTCATTACAAGGGTCACAACAGGCTATCCTGATGACGAAGGGTATATCAAGGGTCCCGCACATTGTCAAAAACCTTTTTCCATACTTTTTCAGTACTAAATGACAAAACTTTAATAGCATCGCTTTCTTCATTTCTCCGAAATTGTACTCATGGAACACAACGCAAAAAAATGTTTGCAGAAGTGTCATCAGCGCTAAAGAACAAAATTTGAATAAACAAATGGCTGAATTAGGAATTTCCATACTTTTTCCATTCTGTATGTACAATTTGGCCAAATTTCAATACTTTTTCAAGGTCTTGAAAACCGATTCCACAATTCAATACTTTTCCAATACTTTCAATACCACGTGGGAACCCTGCATGCGGACAACACTGAAACAACTGTATGAATGTTAACGTATCAAAGTGTGAGAGGTTACAAGTGTTGATACATATACTGACCGCAAGGTTTATTAAAAGCTTAAGAAGATGGTCGTAAAGGAAAGTTAGGAACAACTTACGCTTGAGAAGAGCTGATCAAGATTTTCTGTCCACACTGCGTAAGAAGCTGACCCTTCAAAGCAGTGGTTCTTAATGGGGTCACCAGTGAAAATCTTGGGTTCCCCAGAAGAAATTCCGAAGTGTTTTCTTTTAACCCTCAGATACACAAACAACAACAATGACCACTACTTTGCATTCATAACCACATTCATTTGCTTTTCGGGACGAGGGGCCCCAAGCCATATTTTCAGGAAAAGGGGTCCCGGGGTTGGAAAGTTTAAGAACCACTGCTTTAGAGAAAACCTGATTTTTACCCTTTCGCAGCGCATTTCAAAGCTACGATTCGATCACTTACGTCACGTCACAATCACAATATACAAGGCTGTTACGAGATGACAGGTGCGAGATTAGCTTGTGACGCAGAACAATACCCAACATTGTGACGCAGAACAATACCCAACATTGTGACGCAGAACAATACCCAACACGCGCTNAAGCTGCATGTGTTGACCTTGCACAAGGTCATGATCGCATTGATGGACGCGNGACGTTAATACCTCCTCCCCCGCATACCTGCACTTCGGCGATGGAGTGACAGCGCACGGGGTCGGTCAGGTCCTCCTCAACGTTCTCGAACCAGGAATTGAAAGCGGACGCTTTCTTCGCGAAGAGCAGACACAGATCGTCGATGTCTCGCAAGTGCGACTGCTTCTTCTCCAGACCGTCGCGTCTTTTCGCCGACGTCGCTTGGAGGTCGCCCCACCTGCGTCACAATAGGAAGAATTGAGGGGGGAACGGGAGGGTAAACGGGGTTTCCCCATTTACGATCATAATCGCGCCAAAAAAAGGAATCTTTAGAAAAGCATTCCAGCTAAAACGATTTGCACACCAACAACTATTCATTGACTAAATGCACTGAGTAATTTGCACGAAACAGCTTTTAACCATAGAATGGTTTCAAATAAACTCCATCCTTGATGGTTCCACCTTCAGTGTTCGGCAACAAACTGACATTCCCGGCTTGTCTTATTACCACTAAGTTTCCACCTCTGAATTTCGCTCTCTCTCTCTCAAGGAGAAAGAACAGCGACTAGTCTCCTCCAGGGTTCCTACGCAGTTTTTAATATAAATTTAGACTTTTTCTAGACTTACTTTTTCCGAATGAGCTACCCACAGCAAATACAGGCACTATAATAATATTTAACATGATGTAAATGAAACTATCAATCTTGAATAAAATGTTGTGAAAATATATGTCAAAAGAACAACATAGAAGATTATTTTTTTTCATACTAACAGACCCAAAAACTTTTTTCAAAACTATTCCTGGCTGGAAAATGACCAAATTTTTTTCATATTTTTTCCAGACACCGTAGTTAGGAACCCTGCTCTTCACCCAATGTCAAGTAATGTCGAAGCAGTGTGCGCCGATAAGTGTGAACATAAGCTTCCGTTGCAAGGGTTAGGCTTGGTGTGGTGTGGTTGAAAGTAACGATGCTTGTGTTGAGCAAAAGCATAAGTTCTGGCGCAACCCAACCCTTGACCACCACGCCAGCACCAAGGACCGGTCGTGTGGAGTAACTCGCGAGGGGGGGGGG
>JGI24159J19872_10011443_pt1 | contig 11619 bp, 9 predicted proteins | sample Ectturendosymbi4_FD_19872 | JGI IMG/M metagenome (IMG submission 19872) | reverse complement strand
TGCTTTATTTTTTGACTGAAGATGGATTAAGAATAATCCGAAACGTCTCAAAATAAAACATGCATAGTTTTTTGAAGGCTTTTTTAGTGTTGACAAAACATATCAGCTCAATAGATTTTAACAAAGTTTTTTTGTAGCAATTTTTATCATCATCGAGGTCGTAAGCTGTAGGACGGAGCTAAATTATTTCGATGTGAAAAGTTTGAAAAATTCTTGAAAACGTAATAAATCAACAATTGTCGTTCAAAAACATTTCTCGGATTTTTTTTCGCAGCTGCAGCCTGCAGACCTACGGCAGTTACCAATGCTGTAACTAGGTAAAAGATATCGCCGAGTAAACGAACTTGTTGTGCATTGTTAAATCAAAATGATGTTTTGCGACACAGCATATAGAGTCATTTCTTGCCCTGAAAAATTAAAAAAATATGTAACTCATGCTTTGGATCATTAATCTTCACTCACGTTTCACCCTCAGTTTGAAGCCAGAATGATGGCAAATGTGTTTGTTGTTGCAAACTAAACGCTTCCTATTTAGCAACATCACAAAAAAGATGTTCATCACAACCCCTTTTCTTGTTTACATTCACTTGGTACATTTTCAACGATGACAGTCTCGTGGCAGCAACACTGTGTACATTTCATCAAAGTAGCCTCATTTAACCAGCAACACTGTGTACATTTCATCAAAGTAGCCTCATTTAACAGGGCGGTGCATTATTTGCTTCTGCGCAAGAACAAATGCTGGAAGTGTCAATAGGTGATACTGAGCTACATCATGGAATGGATTAGCGGCTGAGAGCCGCACAGTACGTGCGAAAAGTTTTAGATGTTTTTTTCAAACTTATGAAATATCGCGAGGCCGCCAACGCTGATTCTTTTAACTCTAAAAACCGTTTGAAAGGCAGTAGTGACAATCAGTGTGCGTTTTAACGCAAGCCACTTGTTTCATTATTGTGAGCAGGGCCAAGCCTTAAGCACGGCGGATCCAGGGGAACGATCGCCCCGCCTCCCCTAAAACCTACGAAAGTAACTTTATTCACCATCATTTGTACAATGCGGAACACAGCATTCGCGATGTAAGGTCGTTTTGCCATCCATTGTTTTGTCACAGCTGTGTTGCCAAGTATACTTCGTCTCTTTAAACAGTAGTGAACCCGTAGTAAGACGACCACCAAATAGTACTGAAACCGCCCTCCCTAACGGTCTAACGTTATTGGCTGGATCCGCCCACGGACTGTGAAGCAATGCAGCTTCGTTCGAACCAGCTCCTCCAGCATAGCCACTGTGTTTGAGCAGACAGTTGAATTTATTACCAGGATCTCCTATAGTGCTGCGCTGTCGAATGTTTTTGAACGGAAGGCCACAAATATCTGGCAGGTTGTTCCGCGTGCCGAAATTTCATGCCACGATGTGGTGGTACATTTGCATTCTAGAATTAATTTCGTGTTAGCCGCGCATGCCAACAAAATGAAAAATTTTGTTGCATCAATATTTTAGCTCTTTCTCTTCTTATGTGACGTGCAAATTGATCATACATCTCCCAATCGTTTACATCCCAGAAACTGGGTTTACCAGATCTTTGTTTTCTAAGAACAATGGGTGCAGTCATACATGGCATCAACGAAAAATGTTGTGAGTGCCCAACACTATTACTTTCAGCCACAACATGTGCAGGCTCTAATTGTGATATTCAATTTAAACAACAGATTACTTTAAACTATGCCGTAACTTGCAAGCTGGGAATGCTTTCAGCTAAAACCAAGAATACGAAGGAAAAGGACGTTTAAGTTGACAAACACACTTTTTTTCTTTCAATGCTTTTATTGTAATTATATGTGGCTGTCATGGTCAAAGCTTGCTTGGAACCAGATTAGTGCATCTGTTTTATTGACTGCTTAAAGGGTGTCTCTAGAAAAGTGCAATTATAAAACTTAAAATCTGCTTTTAATTTTTGCTCCAAACCACTAAAGCAGGAGTCGCCAACCTGGTGTCCGCGGGCACAATGTCGCCCTCATGGACCACGTGGGTCGCCCGCAGGCTTGTTCTGATAATAGCATAAAAATGATCAGTAGGGCAACCAAAAGTCAAAATTTTTCTGCCGTTTTTAAAGATTATGAAACGTCCACAAACCAAATATTACGCTCATACCATGAGCAACTCCCAATTTATTACGTTCAAAAAAGTCAAAATTAATCATTACGTCAAAATTTATGGTTGGGTCAAACTTTTCGTGCAGCGCAGTTTTTTTCTCTTTATCGATATTTTATTCAAACTCCAACAACAGATATTGATATGCTTTTGCAAGTTCAGTTGCAATTCTGTAGGCTAATGATAATGGGTTTGCTGGTTGCTACAATTTCGGACGTAATATTGTTGTTTTGCCCACTACCAGACAATTGAATACTATGTAGGATAGGAGTGGTAAGGCAAGAAACGTGTTCTTACAGTACGTGGTTTGTGAAAACTTAATCCATTGTGCACATAGTGTTTCAACTTCATGATGTTCTCAGGTTTCACTCTACTTTAGTCATTAATGTACTTATCAATATATCATCCCCAAAGTTTAAAAAACATTTTTTTAAATTTTGAAGTATAAAGTGCAGTGAATATGTTTCTCAGTTAAAGGTAACATAGTTGAAGACAAATTTAACAAATTTTATTTCAGAAGTGTGTGTGTCAAACTGGTAGCCCTTGGCGTGAATTTGTACCAAGAAGTAGCTCTCTGTTTCATAAAGGTTGGTGACCCCTGCACTAAAGACTTCAGGCGTTTTCTCCATACATAACTTCATTTTTTGCGAAAATGGATAAGGGTATTGCATCACTACTTGCAGCTCTTGTGGGAGGACCTTTAGGAAGTGACACGTATACATTGCTGCAGTTCCATTTTCACTGGGGATCCGATAATTCGAAGGGTTCAGAGCATTTCCTGAATGGAAAGCAGTACTCAGCGGAGGTAAGAGCGCTCGTTTCCATCGCAGCTCAACAAAGACGGATTTACTTGTAACTTGTAACTTCACGCTCAAAAAATCAATATTTTATAGAGGTGAAAAAGTGAACTAAAGTGCTATTTGTATAGAAAAACTCATAAAATTTCTCTGTTCAAGCGTAAAACTATTTTCTCCCAAACCCGACCATATGCAGTTTCAAAAAGTGTGACAAACTATGTCTGATTCACGCCTTTCTGTTGGCCCAGATGCATTTGGTCCACATGAACACCAAGTACACGTCTACAACAGAAGCAGTTCAGCATGCTGATGGACTTGCTGTGATTGGAGTATTTATTGAGGTAGGCTGCAAGTGACCTAGTTTCTATCGTTGTCAACTGAATCACTTCCGTTGCTCTAAGCCTGGCAAAGTCGTTCCGCAGGAAAATTTCAGTCATTTGCCAAGAAATGTTTCATTAGTTTTTTCTTCACTTTTAAGTCTCTCTCTACAATGATCTGTCTTTAGTGTTCATATCTAAGGTTAACTGCAGCGGATTTCCAACAAGTTAAATAGGCTTATCAGAAGTGAAAAGATGTAGCTTTTTCGCAACATGCCAAACTTGGTTTCAGAACGGATAAGCTAACTGACTAGTTTCCGTCAAAGACAAAGGATTTTGTTTCAGATTTTACAGCTTTTACATCCATAAATTCTTTTTACATTTAAATTGTGAGTTTCCTTACACCACAGCTGCACGCACAAATACCTTTAAATCTTTGGTAAAGCACAAAGATTTGAAACAAACTCGGAAAGTCTTTTGAAGAACTTTACTAGGAGGAAAGAAGAAACCTTGGTGTTTCTCAAGGGTCTGTTTTAGGCCCTGTTTTTTCATTCCGTGTGAATAGTATTGCTACCAACATTAAAACATATATCGCTCTTTATGCAGATGACAAAAAACTGTTTTATTCAGATAAGTGTCCTGTCCATTTGCACAGTGTGATAGCTCAAGACCTTTGCACGTTATCCATTTGGTCTGAGGTTTGGAATGTTACTTTCAATCCCCAAAAATCTGCCGTTATGACCGATTCATCACTCCCCTCTATTTTTTAATAATGCTTACCCCTCTGAAACAGATACACATAAACACCTAGACTTATTGTGTCACCAGTCTCTCTCGACACATTTACACCAGACAGCGATGACCAAAATCAGTATTCGTTTGTTCGTAAATTCTGTGCCTTGCCGATGGATTCCTTGCTTACCCCATTGTGGAGAGTACTTACTCGCCTAAATTCATGTTATCCTTTATCAAAAAACAGTATCCATCATCTTTTAGAAATCAATCCACATCTGACGCCCATACGTTGTATGCTTCGCTTTGCCTACAGCCCGTTGAAAATCACCAAAAACAACCATCGTGTTTGTGCATCTGTTTCTGTATGTGGGATATAGAAACACAACTAAATTATTCTTTAACTGCAACGTTTACTGCACACCTTGAACAGCACTTTATGTTAATGTTCATGAAATTCTGACCAAATACGAACTTGCTGAACGCTTTGAGCATTTGGGCCACGTTGATTTGTTGCGTTTATCTATATTTGATGTGCCGATGCGTCGATCCCAATTTCATTTGCTGTTTTTAATGCTGCTGACGATTTTCTGAAATTCTGTAAAAGATTCTAGTTGTACTCTGTAAACATCTTTGCTTTTTCTTTATTTTTGCTGTAGTTTTCTTGTGTTGTACTTTTTGAAAGTTCCACGTGACACGACACAATTGCACCAGTCAGCCTTGCGCTTGCAGCAAGATTGTCTTTAAATGAATAAATACATAAATGGATAAATAATTAAAGGGAGGAAACCTCATATATACAGAATCAAGTATAGAAGTGCATGAAAATTCATTTGTCATCTTCCACATTTTTGTTAAAGTTCTGCATTTACTGTAATACTGCCCACGAAAGGTCACAAGTTTCGATCCTTCAATTGAATTGACTTTTGCTAAATTTTACCATCCTTTTATCGATTTTTGCAATTTTTTTCATTACTCGAAGGCTTTCCCCCACTGTTTTACAGTATTCCACTAAACAAACAGTGACACTTGAAAATGGGGGTCGGGCAACACGGGGCCCTCGCTGATGAGCTGGTGACGACCTTGATGATTAGGCCTTTCTTTTTCAAACAATTTGCCGCTTAACAGATTTTAAATAGAAAAACGTGATATCCTCTTTGTTTTTGCCTGTTGTGATTAGTACAAAATTGACCGAGTAGTATGCAAACGATGGGTAAAGCTGAAAAAGAAAATGGCGGTTCTTCATAAACAATTGGCTGTTTTCTTTAGGTTGGAGAACACAACGAAGAGTTTCAAGCAATTGTGGACAACCTTCGTTTTGTCCATGAGGAGGTTGGTTCACTTATAAGCATTGCAATGTATCGTTTTCTGCGAAGTTAATTGTTTAAGTCATTTCTAGAATCAAAATGTTAGATAACCCACAAACATGGCCTTCGATGCGAAACAAAAGCATTTTCTTGCCCTGAATCAGTTATTCTGTTATAAATTAACTTCCCTTCGCACTTATCCGGTTGTAAATTCAACAAAAACCTGGCAAGACTTTCAGCTTGAGTGTTTGCATTGCTTCCATTATCTCATTTCTTTTTTTGAACAGAATGCTTCGGCAAATGTGACTGGAAGGATCAATATTACACGCATTTTTCCAAAGGGTAAGTAAAGTTGTGGCGCTTGTGGCAAATTAATTTAAGCAATACTGCACAATCGGAAAGTAAGACACCACACTTGTCACCTACTAATGGAAAATGTCTATACTAACAAAACTGTAGCTTTTTTGTTTCTTATCATGCTTTTGGTGCGTGAAACAGAAGTTTTAACAAATCTAAGTCCTTTCATTTGGAAAGAAAAGGATAGCATTTGGAAAGTATGTGTTGGCTGGTAAGCCTGTCTAATAGCTATCTGCTTGTGCTCGTGACAGTGAAGGAAATAAAGTCGTTGAGGTTTGTGGATAAATTTTTTGGCAGAGGACATAAAAAGATTAACGCCGTAAAACGTGCAGAAGAAAAGGTGCACGCAAAAGGAGAAACTGCAAACGATTTAAATGTTGGAAAGCAGCAAAAATCGTATTCGTGACCGAGCTTTCAATTTGTTATCGTTGGAATCAGCTATCAAGTATAAATTATAGCAGGACAGCACAGAGATAAAGCGTTAGAAAATAGAGTCAAAAAATTTTTAGAAAAGTTTCTGAATAAACAAATTGTCCTTTCGATTGTAATATGCCTAGAAAGTGTCAGAAATTAGAGTAGATTCATGTTTTTGACATGTGTTCTTAAATAATCCAGTTTCCAAAACTTGCAGCATTTTTTATGTCTGACAAGGTAAAATAGAGCAAGGAGCAAATAGCAAAATATTATTGTTCAATATCATTAATACCCTGAACTCTAAAATTCTGAAGCATACGCGTTTCCGTTGTGATTTATGAAATAGTATGAAAAGACAATGCAGTCTTCCAAGAGAATCGCCGACAAGTTACATTTTGCCTCGAAATTTTATATAGTATTTTCAAGTAAGACCTGCTGAATTTGAAGCACTGGCGTGTAGAGGGGGACAGGGCGAAAAGGGCGAATGCGCCGGGCATCCAAGGTAGGGTAGCAAATAAAGAGTGAAATTACAAAAATTAGAATGCTGTAACTAGACGAATTTTCTTATTGTAAGGCTACTAACACATCCTGCATGGATTTCATTTTTCGAAACTTGTTTTTTTGCCAACACTAGTTTTTACTTATTCAAATGCCAGTGATTCTCACATTCTTCAATACCAGGGACCTATACTCTGGATGTGCGGCGCACCCCCAATCAAACTGCTGGTGACGTGACTTTTTCCAGATCGTGCAATCAAGGGCAAATCACAAAGAAGGTTTAAAAGATAATTATGGACGTTTAATTGATTTTCTGAGACAAATTTCAAAACTGTCCTATTTTAACTTGCATGATTTAGCTGACGTTTTGATGCATCACTAGTTTCCCGCTTCGTTTTTTGATGTGGCAGCCCTGGGTGTGCACTTGAAATAGCCGCAAACCTCTGCTTGCAATATGGGCATCAGCTCGAGCTTCGTCATTAATTAATTGGCAGTTCAGGCGGATTGATCATAACGGCACACACAAGCCCGTATCTGTACTTTCCCCACAGTAGTTGCACATGCAACAGCCACATAATAAAAGACGAAAGTTTTCTGGCGTACTTTATGCGCATTCTCAATTCTTGTATAGCTTAGCAAGTTTCAAACTATCAACCCTGGGTGTCCGCCATCCAAGTCACATACCTTCTCTGCTCGACTGCTATTCGACGAGACATTCGAAGAGCCTGATGTTTTTGCAGTTGTGAACTGCCCTGTCGTAGCGTTGAGTGTGTTTTACTCCACTGTTTTAATGCGCAGCCTTATATTTTTGCAGTTGTCAACTGCGCTGACGTAGCACTGAGTGTGTTGCATGTCCATGTTTCAACGCGTTGCCGGATATTTTTGCAGTTAAGAAATGCTCTGTCTTAGCGCTGAGAGCTATGTTTTGCTCCAGTCTCCTAACTTCGAGCGCCGAATTTATGTTCATTACAGTGACACATTGTGCAACAACGAGAGTGCGAGTAGAATAATATGCATATTGTGACAACACAACCTCGCCAAAACATTGGTTTGCAAACGTGAATATGACGTCATATTTTGAAGTCACAAACAGCGTATATACAGCAACAATTACCACCATACACCACTGCTTAATACAGTACTAGAATTTGGTAAGGGGCAGACAATCAAGCAGTCGCCCCGGGTATCACCAGACCTCTGCACGCCACTGACTGGGAGTTGGACCAAAATCCGGTCTTCGGGGACGATATGCTCCTGACAGTGAGATACAATGAAACATACCCGATATTAATGCAATGCAACTGGATACCTTTCGCAGAAAAGCATTACAACTTCTACAGCGGATCACTGACCACGCCTGGTCTCCAAGAGTGTGTTACGTGGATCAATATGCTGAAGCCAATTCACATCTCGAATGATCAGGTGAAAATCAGCACTTTCGTTAAATAATTTGTGTCCACTTAGATATGGCCTAAGCATTTTGAGAAACTCTTTTGAAAAACGTCTGAAAGGCCTGCGTAACTGCATATATAGAAAATTGGAGGCTTGACACAATGCACCCGACATTATGAAATTGCGGTAGTGCAAAGATCAGAAATGGTTACTCCTAAAAAAACTATTGACTTACAATTGAAACTTCCTATTTTTGAAACTCCGCACATCACTAATATCTCCTGTGCTTTAACGTTACAACTGTTTTCATCTGGCTGAAAGTTAAATAACTCATACCCAAGTTGAACCCATACAACAGGCAGACTGAATGAATTTATCTTTTGAAAATGAAACTAGCTAGAAGAGTGTGGCACCAAAGATTAAAGGGACCTTGAGAACAACAGCGAATTGGAACTAGAGGGTTAAAGAAACCTAAACCGAAGAGAAGTTAGTCTTCAGGTTGGGACAATCGGGACACGCTAAGGTACTCCCTCCAATATGGATTAATGAATCCCCTACCGCTGACGGTCCTCACTTGACAGTACAAACACTAAAGGCCGTCGATTCGTGTCCCATCGGGAATCATCTGCCACCGAAAAACTATTTCCCCTAAAAATTGGTGGGATCAGACCGAGGGCCAGGATCGGTCCTGCATTGCGGAGAGTGCTCCCAATAGATGAGGGAGCGCCGGAGTCATAGCTACAAAGTTAGCCCCAACGCTGTGAGGGGTCAATGGACAACACAATCATCCATTCTACAAGCGAGGGTCCTGGGACAACCTTGGTGCCTGTTAACATGGCTACGAACAGCCATGACGGGCCCCTGCAGGACTACAATGACAATTTCCGAATAAGACCCAAACCTGCTTACTTACATTGGACAAATATATTAACTAAGACAAAATAGAAAGTAACTCAGGTGAAATTGTATTGTTTAGATAAGTGAATTCAGAAAGCTGCTCTATGGTCCTGGTGACCCCATGGTCAACAACTTCAGACCTTGCCAGCCACTGCATGACAGGAAATTAACAGTTGTTGATCAAGACACCGACTCTGAAAGTAGTGATTCGGATGATGGTGGTCATCATGGTCATCATGGTCATCAAGGTCATCATCACCATCATTGATCCATCATCCACGAATGTGCATATAAAGTTTTTGCAGCAAAAAAACAAGGGCAATGTAAGCCCATCACTGCAATGACAAAAGTGTATGTATATATATGTAACTTTGTTTTCTTATATCTCAAATTCCAGTTGGACATTCTTGTCAACATTGCTGCGTCATATCACGATTTGCGCAATTGTATCTATTAAAGAGATTACTAATCAACATAACTGTGTGACTCTTTCTTAGGGGTGGGTTCCACCTACTCGTTGCAGGAAGGACACCAAAAATATGTCCAAGTGACGTTGAGTGTTACCACTGTGCAGCGTCGGATTTAGGGGGTCAAGGGGCCCGGAACCCACCGTGTTCATTTGGTTAGACATACAGTATGTGCGACATGCGCGTGCCACTTAGTCATTTTTAGCGAGAAAAGTGTGTTTGTAGACGGTATCAGTTATATTGGTCGGCCAGACGGCAGTATTTCACTTGAAAATAAATTGGTTTTGTGACGGAACAACTATTACCCTTATTGGTTTCGTGAAAGTCGGTCAGGTATCTGAAGTGAATGCAAGGCCAGGCCACGTATAACGAATTAGCTTACGTCTCTACTCGTTACTGGAAGATTTTGCGCCTGCCTTACTCAGATTTGCACAGGTCGCAAATGAGTAGCATGTTTAAGTAGGACTACCATACGTCCTCTTGTTGGAGGACATGCAACCGAAGGGTTCTGGACCCGCAATTCGTAAGTTTCTTACCACGAAGAATAGAAAACTCAGCAACAGTGATTTGGGTCTATCTTTACACACAATGTGACTTTGTCAAAACCTTCTGCCAAAGGAAAAGCAATGTGTGGAATTCCGCAACGATTGGGCTATTTGTTCCAAACGAAAAAATATCAGTGAAAAAGGTTTTGTTATTCAGTTTTCACGACAAAGACCAGCGTGCGCCACTTTTTTGCAAAGCTTTGCAATCCTATAACTTGCCAGCAGCTAGGGCTAGAGAGCTGTTCAAAACCTCCACGGATTCAGCAAGCCTTCTAGTTGAGATCGAAAAAAAATTTTTTTCGTTTTGGATTTGTCCTTGGCCCCTCCCTAGATTTTGAAAGTTGACATTTTCGTATTAAATTGTTAGCAAAAAAGGGTTGTTTTCTTAATTTCAAGTGGGAAAAATGAAATTTAACCATTTTTGGCCTCCCGTACGAAATCCTTGGCTTCCCCTGTAAAAGATCACTACTGCCGCTTCCCTGGAAAAAATCCTTCCGAAACCCATGTACCAGTGATGGAGTCTCGAGACTTGGTCTCGGTCTCGAGACTTGTCTCGAGACCCATTTTTCAAGTCTCGATCTCGGTCTCGAATGTCTCAGGTCTCGTCTCGGTCTCGAAGAATTTCGGTCTCTGTCTCGAGCTCTTAGTCTCGAGACTTTTCATGAGTTATTTTTTTATGAAGTCTTGCAAGAAGCAGCTCCTTAAAAAAGGATTTGTAAAGTAATCATCCAAATTCCGCCGTTCAAAGCTGTTATTAGCTAAACTTTCTTTGTTGTTATGCTACTATGGAGAAACCGATTTGCCTTCTACCCTGTTTAAAATTTTTACTGAATTCAATAAAAACAGTGCGTGTACCAGTGAAACCGCAGCGCGTAACTTCTGCCACACTTGCAACGAGACATTAAGAGTACTTTGCTAAGGACTATCTTTCAACTGTTTTTGGAAGCAGTTTTGTAATGAAAACCCATGTTCAAAAGAAATGGGAGAGTGCCAACAAGTTTCTTTTTTGAGAAGCCAAATAAAACTGGGTCTTTTCATCGAAGTTCTTTTCAAAGAAGTCTGTTAAAACACGCTGGTAAATTTTTTTTTCTGCGTAATGCCGACTTTGTAAAGATCAGAAATGCCTCGTAACTCTCTTGAGAAAAAGTTTTGCTCATAAGAGTTCTATACAGAGAGCAAATAATGCATCATGGCTGATCAGCTACTCTGACGTGCTGCTAGGCTTTATGGCCTTTCTGGGTTTTTTGACCGACCTACGGTGTTGCGAACCTCTAAGTGAGGGAGCGAAAACGGAAATTCGAAACAGTTGTGAATAATCAATTTGACGTAAAAACGTGGAAATTATCAAAAACCTTAAAATAAAAAAGCTTGACAATAAAAATAGCAAATCTAGGAAATATATGTATAGCCATAAAATTAGCAGGAAGGCGCTACACCATTTCACTGCTAGTCAGAATTTGATGTTGGAATGCTTTCATTTATCTCTCACTGCCGTATCCCTCTATGATGATGAATAAAGGGCATTGTAGTTGGGGCCTTGTTAAAGTGTATTGCTCCTCTCAGGGTGACTGTGTGCTAACACATATTCTGTAATGTGCTATCCGCTATGGCTACGCATTTTTGAACTCTTGTATTATTCGACTGTGTTTGTGATATGGACCACGAGTCTGCGATAAAATAAAATAAACATTATTTAGTTATATACACATGCTAGTTTGAATGTGCAGCAAAGCAATGTATTCAGCATG
>JGI24159J19872_10011441_pt1 | contig 11619 bp, 7 predicted proteins | sample Ectturendosymbi4_FD_19872 | JGI IMG/M metagenome (IMG submission 19872) | reverse complement strand
GAATGTAATTTAGCCAAAATGTGTATGGTTATCAACCGTGTTTGTTGAAAAAAGTTACCTGAGCAGTTGGGTCTTCACTGCTATGCAGTCAGTACACATCCGGATGAACTTGTCTTGACACCCCCCCCTAAAAAAATCCTGGATCCGCCTGTGTGACCTGGTGACCAATGACCATCACAACGAAGGTGAGAAATGCACGTGTGGAAGTGCAAGTCGAAGTTGAACAGGCAATTGCTAACCTACCTACGCACGAAGCTCTGCGCCCGGTGCACTGACATATGGAGTAGTAGCCCCCAGGCTGACGGACAGCGAACTTTTCGTTTGCAACAAAGACATTGCTTCGACACTTGTTCTCGGCGTCATCGCCAGTGCTGGAAGTCCGGCCAGTGTGTCGGATTGTTCCAAAATGATTCTGAGGGAAACGTAAGTGAAGGTGGTGAAACATTCGCGAAAACTTAATCATGTACTGAAATCCAAAAGAGCTATGAGCTATTACACAATGAAAAATATTGTAAACTACGACCTGATTCCTGTTTTATCAATAAAGACAAAGAACTCTTTTATCAAAGAAATCCAAAAGTTTGTCAAGTGTCTTTTTGGCTATAGAATGCCCTTGCCTTGCACAATACAAGACCGCTGAAAGTTCCCACGGTTTCATAAATAAATGAAGGAAACAACCAGAGCCGGATTAATTGGAAGGGGGGCCCGGGGCAATTTTTACTGGAGGGCCCCTTGTAAAAGCTATGTTTTCGCTGATTCGCAAGGTTGCCGTTTGTTTTTTCCGATAGTCGAGAATGTGCTTACTCAAATGCACATGCAGTTAGCTGCGAGGAGCAAATACTGGAGTATATTTTTACTAAGAAAAAATATTTCACTGGCTAGAGAGTGACTCGGCAAGAAATAACATTCACCCGAATGATAAGCAGAAACCAGAGCATTTGTATTGTATTGTTTCCCAGCTATATGACAATTAAACGGCCAAAGAAAAACAGCATTCCAAAGATTCAAAACATTTGAGAAATGACCATTTTCTTAGCAATGGCACAGCGAAAGACCTTGCGATCACCTGGTCTATCTGCACCATTCCTGCGATTCTGCTATGTTTTAAACTTACTGACATTGATACCCGAAAAATATCTAACAGAGATTACAAACAAAAACACCGGAAAAGGAACATGATAATGTGGCCAGCCAGGCTGAGGGTGAAAGTTGTTTCCAAGCTATAATGTCTTGATTTTCACCTTCATTTTCAGGTGCTCTGGTTAACGCCACTGCTTTAACGTTGCTGCTTGAAAGTTTTGCTGGAAAAAGGGATTCAATCGTGGCGTTTTAGCTAACACTGCCAGATCCTTGCGCTTTTCATAGCTCCTGATGGCATTACAGATTTCGGCATCGCTCAAGCTAAACACAGCAATCTCGTTTCCTGCTCTTTCGTTCGACGAATCGACTGATTAAAACCTTTTCTGACGAACCACGCAATAACATGTGGCGTAAATGGCTTGAATAGCTTCACATGTTTATGATGTAACACAAGGATAGTAACCATCGGAAAAAAAGTGAGTTTCCGCCATTCGTTACCCTTTATGACGAAACAAAGGTGCAGTTCAGCTGCGGCTGCCTCGAGACTGCACCAGAAGTTCGGGATCATTGATAGCAGTGTTGCCACTTCTGATATATTAACATGACATCAGATGTGATGTTCTCAGATAAATGTCTGATGTCTGATATTTTAGCGACAAATCTGATGTCGACTGGGTTGTTGTTTTTGTTTTCCACATTTCCTCTCATTTTAGGACGAAAACAAGTTAGATTCATTATTTTTACGTTCCTTTCATCAATCTCACACCCTAATGCGTGTTTGGTTATCGTTTGAAACTAAAGAAGCTCTCTTCGCTGCGTTGAGACTAACATTTTACGTAAATTATAAACGACTTCTCCATTTGATGGCGATATTTCGCTCTGTTTCGGATTTAACGAGGGTAATCGCGCATTGTTAGGTTTGTCAAAAAGCATTTAGCTTATATGAAACTGTAGCGCAAAGATTTGACGTTATGTGATGTTGAAAAAAGGAACAATCTGATGTTAACGAGACTGACCCCAGTGGCAACATTGATTGATACTAAACAGCAGTCAGCAACCACTAGCTTTAGCATGCAAATAGTAATGTTTTCGTGACATTTACGCAGTAGGCGTGATGCACAAGTAGATAAACCCGTGCCAAACGAACGATTATAAGGAAAAGTTACCAGCGAAATCAAATAAATTTGCATTTAACAAAACCGAAAATATTAATATGCTATTCAGCGGCGATTACTAAAAATAGCAGACAGTCACTCTTATACAGAAATCAGTTGCTGTTGGGGGCCCTGATACTAAACGCAACATAGGAATACAATGGTAGAGTTGCATTCTTGTAGGCCTAGCGCATTTTAATCACGAACATTTTTCACACGAGTATTTTATTTGAAACAAATAACTTTCATCACGGGGGGCCCCCCGACGTTGCCCCCCCTTAATCCGGCCCTGGAAACAACCAGCTGTGGGACTCAGACTGAAAAACCGCTTAACTGTAAGAACAGTCTTAAGGAAGCGTGTAGAAACGAATACTGCTTGAACGGGCTGTGCAATGTGTTGATCACGAGGCCGCGGACAAACCCGAGATGAAGTCCAAAGATTGAAATTTTTGTGATCGAATAAACAAGAAGTTAAGACAATTTTTTATCAAAAGTATGCGAAGCAGGATTACTCTGGCCAGCAGAGACCACGCTTGATCATGTTTTCTGCAGAACGAGTTCAGAAGGTTGAAGTATTATTTTTCCACTCATTATGTGCACAAGATGTAAAACAACTAAATATGCAAAAACTATAACGAGACTTGTGTAAATTTGCTTGCGCTGGATATCATACTGCGAATTTATTTAATTAATAAACAAACAGCAGGAAGAACTTTATCATAGAATGCCTTGAAAAGCTGTCGAGCTACACCAGCTGAGGTAAACTTGCTCGAGACAAATTCAACACCAATGCTTTGACGAATGCAATAGGTTTGTATAGGTCTTGCTACTGCTGGGTTGATGTTTCGTTCCTTAGGGATAAAAAGGATAAAAACAACCACTAAACAATAAATAGCTAGTTCTGTTCAGTTCAAACACTCATAGCACATAATTGCTTCGAAAAGATTCGTAAGTAGAACCTTTCTTGTTCATTGCAAGCAGGTAATGCTGCTGAAACGAAATCGTAAACGCAAACTTTTTCAACTCGTTTCGATAAAGGTTTTGCTGCAATACAATAATATACCCAGTTTAAAAAATCGTTCGCAAAATTTTAAGGGCATTGAAAGTGAATTTGCTTACAATATTCCGAAGATTAACTTTTGTTGTGACAAACTGATTCCTCAATTTTCTTTTAACAAGTAGTTCAGGTGTAAGACAGAAAAAAGCAAAAAACATATGACTTGTGTTCAGGGCCGGTGCTAGGAGGTTTGGGCTCCCCAGTCTGGACTTTTAGGGCCCCAATATGCAATATACACTGCATTTAACACATGATATTTATAGAAACGGAAACGTCGATTTATTTTTTAAAATGTTTATAAAAACATGTTTCAATGTATATATATACGGATGACATAAGGATGGCTGTCTAATGTCTAAAGTCTGGGTTTTTTAAGGTATTGTAGGGACCCGATTCGGGTCCCTAGAATTGAAAATCGGGTCCCTAGATTCAGAGAAAATCGGGTCCCTAGAATCAGAGAAATCGGGTTCCTACAGGTCCATACCGGGTACCTAACATTTTCCTTAAAAAAATGACCTAAAGTAATAAATCGGAAGATCTGACGAACATATTGCGTGTTTGTAACCGAGCATTCCTTCTTCAATAAAAATTTTTCTTTTTCTGGTGTAAATTCATTAGGAAAACATCACACTGTTTGAATCTATCATACGACAGGCCATTTTCAAAGAAAAAAGACGAATGGGTTGGGTATGAGTTAGCGGTAAACAGAAATAATAGCAAAAGGTGCTGTAAGCACAAATGAAAGAAGCGCTTTTGAAAAGCAGAAACGAGACCAAAAAGTTTAACATTTACGGCAGTACAGTTCAATCAAATTTTAGAAGTATTTGTTTCAAATCAAACATCCAAAACATATAGAAACTACCAAGACGTATACTTAGGTGATATGATCATTCAAATAAAGTTTCATTGCACAAGTGCGAAAAGTGACTTTTAACGTTATTTTTTAAAAGGATTGTTTAACTTTATCATTTAAGGACAACTTTATTATTTCACGCAGGGTCTCCAAACGTTTATGTCAGAGGGCCATATAAGGTACTACACCATTCTTAGAGTGATATGTCACATTCTAGCAATCAACAAATGTTTTGTAAATGTATTATTTTTTAATTATTGGCAATGTTTTGTAAATGGATTATTTTATTTATTTTTTAATTTGACATGTCTTTGCAGCCAGATGAAATGGCTTCACGGGCTGGATGGAATGGGTTCCCGGGCCGAATTTGGCCAGCGGGCCATTGTTTGGAGACCCTGATTTAACGTTCAATTTTCCTAGTATTAGCATAATAGCAATGAAACGTCCAAAACGTCATAGACAAGCACGATGAAAACAGTACCACGCAAACAATAAAATCTTTTTCTACATTGATAACTGGATGAAAGTAAAAAGTCATACTTCTCTATGAAATATCGTTGAAAATCAGGGTAATTTATGTATTGTAGACCCAGTCACCCAAAGCACAGTGTTAATTTTCGCAATGTAAATAAAATCAGCGCCATCTTGTGACAAGGGCTTCTAAACACTGCTGTAAAACGATTGCTCATTGTCTAAAATAAATACACTATCACGAAAGATACAGTGTTATTGATTAAATAACTGGATTTCTCATGGATGTAAAGTGTTGAGTTTTCATTGGACAACTCTGATGCACGATACACCGGATATTACATGCGCTGGATACGAATACGATTTTGCCTGATTGTATACGTTGGAAACCGGCTATTCTATTCTTGTATGTTAAGAGGATGCAACACAGCTCTACAACATAATTTCCCCTAATAGTTTCTCACTAGACTATACTAAAAATACCTACAACCAACGTGGATTCAGCAACGTTACCTACACAACTGCAAGCTTACCAAGGCAACTGCTGACGATGAAGCGATCCACAATGCATTTGCAATGGTTGGTTCAGATTACAGGAAGTTATGATTCGCGAGAAGATTAATTTATTCGATGTATTAGATAAATATGAATATTGAAAGGGGAAATGTGTGAAATCAGTTCTTGGTGAGTGCAGTCCTGGTGTATCTCTATGACATAACAAATGTCCTCAAAGAGCTTCGGGGCTCTTTTTGGCAGGGACCCCGGTGGGGGCACGTGGGGCCCTTCCTCCGACTCTGCTAGCTTACTACATGAAAGCATATTACTTGCACAATACACAAAAGCATGTTACTTTCATATAAAAGCATATTACTTGCACATTATATAACATCATACTATTGGTATAATATATAAAAGCATTTTACGTGCATATTGTATGAAAGCATATTACTTGAATATCACATAAAAACATATTCCTTGGATTTTATATGAAAGCATATTATAAACGCATATGACGTAATACATATTACTTGCATGTTATATAAAAGCACATTACTTGCGTATTATATCAAAAGATAATACTTTCATATTATGTAAAAACATATTACTTGCACAATACATAAAATAAATATCACTTGCATGTTATGCAAAAGCATATTACTTGCATGTTATATAAAAATATATTACTTGCATATTATCTAAAGGCATATTATTTGCATATTACGCAAAACGTATTGTTTTTATATTATACAAAAGTATATTACTTGTATATGATGCAAAAACATATTACTTGCTTGTTATACAGTATAAAAGCGCATTACTTGCATATTATATGAAAGCATGTTACTTGTATATTATAGTGTACAAAAGCATATTACTTGCATATTATGCAAAAGCATATTACTTGCTTGTTATACAGTATAAAAGCGCATTACTTGCATATTATATGAAAGCATGTTACTTGTATATTATACTATACAAAAGCATATTACTTGCATATTATACAAAAGCATATTACTTGCATGTTATATAAAAGCCTATTACTTCTATATTATCTAAAGGCATATTATTTGCACATTACGCAAAAACGTATTGCTTTTACATTATACAAAAGTATATTACTTGTATATTATATAAAAGCATAGTACTTCTATATTATCTAAAGGCATATTATTTGCACATTACGCAAGAAACGTATTGCTTTTGTATTATACAAAAGTATATTACTTCTATGTTATATAAAAGCATATTACTTGCGTATTATACAAAAGCATACTGGGGGGTGGCTTGCGCGCCATCCAATAAAAATAACGCTGAGAAGCAAAAAACCTTTGTCTGAAATTGAGCAATGTCGTCTGCGCCTGGATTTCAGATAAAATGATTACGCTTATAACAGTATGGATGAACAGTGGGGCAAATAAATGTGGACTTGCTTCCATTAACTTGCGAAAAAACAGCGGCAACGGTTCGTGATACATTATACCTTGTTTGAAAAACGGCTGCAGTTCAAGTCCAACTGCAGCAGAAAAAGTCTCTTTCATTGTTTTTCTTCTCTATAGCAATAATTTTCTACTGTATTCTCTGTGTCTCAGTCGAAGACTGTTGTTACTGCTTGCATTGCAATTCAAGTGTGAACTTTTTATTTTTTGAACCCGTGTCTGATATTTCAGCTGCAATTCATTAAAAAGGGGGCGGTTGTGCTGCGACTCATATAAAGTAAATCTTTGTTTCTGGGTATTGCTATGACAGTATTCTGGTTTCTTGAAGTATGCCTTAAACCAAAAATCACAAGTTCAACCCTTGTAATTTACAACGTGATCAGAGCTTACCTGGTTTAAAGACGAGGACGTGCGCATGCTTTGACACCTTAAATATGCCAAAGAATTGCATGAGCATTCCATCATTACGCCGTTCACTTCCATGTTCCATTTTGTGTTTAGGTCGTAAGATTGCCCCTCATATACACAGTGATCTGTAGCGATCGAAAGTTTATCAACACAAGCACTGCCAGCAAAGGATTAAATCACCAAATTGTTTGAATGCATACGCAAATGTATAAAGTGCTATTCAAAGACGAAAAAGCTCTTGACCACAGCCATGCACAACGCCTGGTTTCCACTAGGGTGCACTTCTCTGCGAACTGAGGGTAAAAATGTCTACTGCGCAGTTGAGGCTGCGGTTATATATATATATATATATATTATGAAATCGAAACAACCTAATAACAATTCGCTACGTTGTAATTACTGCTGGAAGCATAGGCAGCAAGATAGTGCTGTGACCTACCAAGGTTATTTTCCAAATGCAATAAATGTTGAGGAAGTGAGAGGAGATGTAGCTTTGCTTTTCAAGCAGTATATCGCAAAGAAATTGCTTGCAACAACTCGAAGTACCAGCAATGTTTTAAAAGTTTTTCAGCTGGTGATATTGCTTTTCGTGCTTATTCACCAGTCGGCAACAAAATGCGTAAACTACAACGAAGGAAGTACTGTTAACAAAATCTCCGACCTGCCGCATAACTCCGCGCGTTTTCACTCTGGGAGGCACCATAGTAACGGTTTCCCAGTCCGTTTCCAAGTGAGCTTGTTCTGTAGGATGGATGGTTACATCTGAGAATCGTCGCACGACGGTCTGGGTTGTAAGTGCACGTGCAGAGGAAGCCGTCTTTCACTCTTGTGTGCTCTCCCAATGGGTACATGGTACCATCTCTGTCCCTGCATTGGTAGTTTCCTCCTAAAATAGAAAATAAAATGAAAAACGAGTGCGATTTTTGACCCTAAGGCGTGAACAGCAGAGAAATCACAGCAAGTATGCAGTTATTCCCAGAGCTGCGGAGCCGTCGTAAAAATGCCACAGCTCCGACTCCAGAGTTCTTCTTTTCATGAACATGACCCCGGCTCCAGCTCCGGAGATCTTGGTTTTCATTAGTGTGGCTCCAGCTCCGGCTCCGGAGCTCTCTTTTTCATGGCCATGGCCATGGCCATGGCTCCAGCTTTTGTTCCTTTTCACACATTGTTTAATTGCTTTGGTGTGCCTCCAGCTGAATGGAAAATGAATTAAATCAAGTGCACTAAACTGAGAAAATATTCCAAATCACAGCTTCAGACGTTTCAGAGAACAGTTACTAGCAGACGCGTAACTCAAAATAACGGTAATAGAAACAATTTCTGGAAAGAAAGCTGCTGGTTTTGCTGTCAATGCCTCAAGACCTTTTGTTATTTCTTACGACCAGAATCAAGAAAATGGCTGTTTGGAAAAATACATTTGTTTCCTAGCATATAAACTCAGACCAGTCCCAACTGACCAAGCGTTTTGCACTCGTTGCATGCTTTGCCTGTTGCAGTCTTGGCGATTCCAGCTAACAGCGCTGCTAGGGCAAACCATACAAAGAGCGCAAAAAAACCAGTCGATTCTCATGTGTTCTTTGAAACATACACATATTTGCCTTAACACAAATAGAAAGATGTGTTTAAAAGCCCGTTGTTCAAGGAAATAGCGCGACTTCTTGTAAGAAATTCACATTTGACTTTTTCAAAACAGCTGAAAACTTCTGATCTCGTATCTTTTGCACTCATATTAGCAGTGTTGAATCGCAAAGTGAAGCACAATTTAACCTGCAAAGCTTAAGAGAAAATAAGACTGATTACCGTGCTGAAAACAGATTTTTTCCACAGATGAAAACGTCCAAGAAAAGTCCACATTTGTTTACATTGATTTTTATACTATACCCTCTTGGTAATGTACTGCTATGCAAAGCAATGCTAGTTCGCTACCGTTTATCATGTTATGTTCCTGCTTGTAAACCTAATGCTTCCTAGTGAACTTTTCCAGTAATCTAGTAAACCTTGTTAGTAAGCCTAATGGTTTCTAACAAGAATTCCTCCTTTACAATGGTGTGCCGTGCATTTCACGCTTAATAGACTCTTAATCATATTCCGTGCTAACAGAATGATCACATAGCTAGAAAAGTTATGGATATTTTATTATATACCCATACATTATAGCTCAGTTCTTTTTAGATCGCTAGACTACTACAGACCCGGTTTGATGATTCTGACTAGAAAGGAAGATGTTGTGGTAGTTGAAACGTTTTTCTTACTTCTACAACAGTGGTTCTCAACCATTTCGCTGAAGGAAGCCAAATACAGACCTACGATTTTGTTAGAGAGCCGCACTAAAATTGTTTTGCCACAAGTCAATTGACACGTTTTGTTTTATTACACCAACGAAGTCTGTAACACAAAGTATTAGAGGTTTTACCTAAACACACTGTCTATCGAAAGGAATCCTTTCCAAGTAGGGAATCATAGAATAAGCTCTTACTAACTATATTTCGCTTACAAAGTAGGCATCATCAATTCTTATTCAAATCGAATCTCTTCAGAAAGATTGCTAAAAGCCGCACAAGGGATGTTGGGAGCTGCATGCGGCACTTAGAATAGTGTTTGAGAACCAGTGTTCAACAAGTAACACCACGCCTGCCAGCTACGATGGTCACATCCTCAGCGATTGTTAAACCAAATAAACATCAATGGCTTGCAGATCCATTATTGCAGTCTGGTATCGTAATTCGTAACAATCGCGTGTAGTGTGCTATAAAGAGCACACGTAAGTCTGTATGGCAAAACCGTTAGTATCTAGGAAGGGACCCGGAGCTGGAGCTACCTCTCAAATGGCCATGGCCATGGCCATGGCTCCAGCTCCGGTCCTAAATGTCAAATTGAGCTCCGACGCCTGATCTTTAATATGAGCTCCGGCACAAGGCACAGCTCCGGCTCCGCAGCACTGGTTATTCCATTGTGAAATCTTTAAACTCAACCAAAAATTTATGACAAACGGTGTTTCTACTTTCAACCAAATTCGAAACCCTATCAGCGAAAGTAGAACCGATTCTAAATTATCTAGTTCATGCAAGGAGTTCTGAGAGAAGAACACCTTAAAATTCTTCAATTCACTGGTATAATTGACCCAATATTTTAAAAGGTACTGAATTATGTTTCACACAACATAAAAGAGGTTGCATTTAATAAATCAACTTTCAAAGGCAGAGTTTGCGTTGGCTTTGTAAAAGCGAACTTACTGTAGTTTCAGTGCATGAAAATGCAGGAAAACAGTGATGAAAAATTTGCCTTTTTTAGCTTACCTTGGATTTTTTGTTTAAAAAGTTTGATTTTTTGTGTGTATGGCTGCTAGTGAAAAATTACCTGTAATTTTGAAGAAATCTTAAGGTTATTCAAAAAAATTTAAGCTTTTTGAAATTTTTCGTTGAAAGGACAAAACAGTCATAACGAGTGCCTGGACCATAAGCATGGATTCCAGCAAATAACGCAAAAGTGCCCCATGCTGTTCAGTAATTTTTTAATGTCTTAAATCTTGTCATGGTTTCGCCTCATACCCTATCGCGCATGAGTAATGGACCTGTCAGGACCAAAACCGGCATCACGTAACGGGACTGCGGCGCCATTTGACAAAGTCAGTGGCCTGAGAATTGAGCATACTCATCTGCACGATTGAACCAGTGCCGCACTTGCTGTAGTGTTAGGTCTTAAAGCATATATCGAGTTTGGATGATGAATTATTGTGATTCACCGTGTATGGAACATCTCACAGCTGCGACTGTCACAGCATTGCGAATATCCTTTTTCCCACCACAGAAAACGAAACACAGGGAATAAACGTGACAGAGGCCCAGGGACGTAACGAGGTTAGATGGCGCCCGGGGCAAGAAGCAAATTTGACGCCCCCATGTTCCAACCTGAGACTTTTCGGAAGGAAATTTACTGTGTTGAAGAAAGTACTTGTGAAATTGTTGGGACTTTTCGGCGCCACCAGCAGACATTTGGCGCCCCCAGCAGTGATTCGGCGCCCCCATAATGATCAAGCGCCCGGAGAATTTTGCCCCCCTTGTCCCCCTTCGTTACGCATATGCAGAGGTGGACTTGTGTAGTAAGCATGCATGGTAAAGAAGAACAGTTTTCATTGGAATTCAGCTGAATGATAAAGAACTTGAAAGTAGTGGCAGTCATGCTGTAATTGAAAATAATCTCTTGCCATACGATATATGACTGTAACTAAAAAAGCAGTTGTCTGCATCACAACGGGAGTTCTATCGTATGAGCTTCCACGTTTGACGAAAGTTGTTCTCGGTCTTTTGGCATAAAGAGTCAGTTATTACAAAGACGATTCAAAAGCAGAATTGGTCTATTATTATATTTTCTACTAGCGCTATCAATTTCTTCATTGAATACTGCATGCATTTTAATCGGTTTCCACCAGCTAAAGAGATGCCGTGTCGATTATACAATAATTATTGTTTTCTTTACCATGACGTCATTTCCAGTTTCAAAATATTTTTTCCTTTTCGGCTTATTTTTGAACATTTTTCGCTGCAGCCCTGAGGTTGTTTTGCTTGCAACAAAATTTTTTGACATTGTTCTGTTTCATGTATAACTGAATGATACAAAAGACTCTTTCCTGTCGCAGAAACGGATAATAATCGACCAGGC
>JGI24159J19872_10011438_pt1 | contig 11623 bp, 8 predicted proteins | sample Ectturendosymbi4_FD_19872 | JGI IMG/M metagenome (IMG submission 19872) | reverse complement strand
TAATGGTTGGTTTACTGCATGCGATGGCTTTTATGGTGCTTCTGCTTATTGGCTGAGTCATATGAAACAATAAACCATTACCATTACCATTACCTGTAAACAAAGTGTACAGATTCACTATGTAAACAGAATTATCATATAATTTTCATATCGACTCCAAAATATCATTTCCATAATTTGCCAAAAATGTAGTACTNCAGTTGAGTGAACATGTTGACGTCATCGAAACGCAATTACGCGAACGAAGGAGGACCCTAAAATATGCTCCACAGGGGCCCCCAAATTGCTGAAAGANCACCACTGCATTGCACCACACATTAGATTCAACATTTTTTANGAAAAAGAGCTTCCAGCACATGACTTAACCAGTACTCNTTTTGTACACCTAAAGACTAATTGCGAAATATGACTTTTGTTTGATAGAAGTGGGACTNAGCTTACATGTTTGCTTGTTTCACTTCCTTCAAAGAGACCTTTCTGATCATTACTTTACCAAGGAAACAAAGAAAGGAACCTATCATGTGTACCTTTGTGTGACGACAGGGTTTTGCAAATGCTAACGCACCTCACAAGTGGCAAACTGAATCTTGGAAATAACCAAGTTAATGGTTTAGCAAAATCTGCGAAAATGAATATTTTAGCTGCGGAGGAAAAATCGGTTTGTGGAAAAAATACCCAAAATATAACGTACATGCAAAGCTTTCCCGTTTTTCTTCTTTTTATCCTCACATCCGCCTTTTTCTATTTCAAAATCGAATTAAACCCAGTAGGGAACAGGTTACAGGACCGTAAGCCACGTTGCTTTCTCATCCGGGAATCTTATTCTCTAATACGGCCAAGTTTGCATGCACTGTCGTTTGGTGTCTCGTCCCTTTAACTTTTAATTGGAGTTTGCGTGACGGTAATTGGCGGCAGCAGGCCGAAGCCTGAAATTCGCTTCTTGCCTTGATGGTTGAAGCGAATGCTCTTGCTGAAAGGACGCTGCGGCGGTTCACTAGCAGCCGTGTGTCTTGTCCTTTTAATATAATTATCGTTTTCATAGTAATAAAAATTCGCTTAGCACCTGCTGCAGTTTTCACGACGCCCTGAAATGCCGAGTAATCCTGACAGAACCTGTGACATAGCCGAACTTTGCCTCACTGTAGTCTTCTTAAGACGATTTGTGTAACAGAATTCATGACGTTGACTATAGGTTTCACGAGTATTGCAACATTTTGCGATTTTATTAAGGAAAAGAGAAATAAACGTTTTTGCGATACAAGACAAGGGCAATAAAAAATTGGCATGGTGATAACTCATAAATACTACTTCAAGGACGTAACCCCATTATTTTCCGCCTAATCAACAAACAATCGCAAGTGTACTGATATGCATGGTTCAATTAACGTCTCAGTACTATTCACTTAATTTCACTGAAAATTTTGGAATAACGCAACATGATCATTTTGCTATTTGGTTCTTCAGTTTTATAACGCCATGAAAATCAGAGTGAGGTATCCTCAGAGCATTTTTCAAACGATAAGAACATTTCAACGCAGGTTACTACAAACGTCGAGAGACAAAACACTTGGAACAACAATCACAAAAACATTTAAGTAAACCAGTGAAGCTTTTGAAACGGAAAGCAGTTTTGAAATGTGATTTAGACATTTGGTACACGAAAAGCAGACATGCTGAATAGCCTTATAATGAAAATAACGGCCAAAGAAAATGATATAAACGACATTTTGGAGATGTTTCGGTAACTGCTGTTACCATCATCAGTGTATTTGCAAGATTCAAACATTGCTTTGAAAAAACGTTTTTCGGCCAAAACAGAGGAACGATTTCGCAGAGTACAAACATTTTGGTAAGCGCATGAAACACACACTGATTGTAATTAATTGTGCAGGTGCTGAATGTTTCAGATATAAAGTCTGGCGCTTTCATATGAAGTTTTATCGCGCCTTGACAAAAAAGCATGACAAGATAGATTGTTCAATACACACTCACGTTTTGCTGAAAAAGACTCACCACTGTAGAAAACGGGACAGTGCGCATATCAACAGATGGGATACACATTGAAAGCGAGAAAGCGTAACACAACACGATTCCCAAAATGCGAGGCCTGCTATCTACAATTCAGTTGAAACAGGCCTTTGGCAGTGTTGCACAGCAGAGATGAGCATTGGACTGGACTTGGATCCGGGCCATAGCAAATTTTGTTGAATTTGGATTGGATCCGGGCTGTAAATCACTTCAAAATTTAGATCCGGACCGGATTTGGACTGAGTTGATGGAAAAGATATGAGGCCTTTTTGTTGTGAAATAGGTGCATTTTTCAAAAATTTTGAACTTCATTTGGACTAAGACGTTTCATTTGAAAAATATTTTGGACTGTAGTTGCACTTGGACTGAGTTTTTAAAAATCAGGGCTGGATCTGAATCGCAAAATATGACAGTCCGCTCATCTCTGTTGCGCAGGTCGTGATTCAAACAGCATGTAGTTGAGCACACTCTCCAACCAAAAGGTGATGTCGATTGTCAAACACGAAGTAACGGTAGTGATGGTGGATAACTTACCCATACAAAAAACATGAGTGAGAAGCCTCGAGGGATAAAAACATGCTGGGACAACAAAGAAGAACTAATGTAAATTTCACCTACGTCACAGTCTCCCAGTTGGATGCTATTCTGAGTTACAGAGATGAAAAGTTTTGTTTGAAAAATAGTGAAAATTTTTGCTCACGTCTTGTTGTTTACTCACTTTGGCTCAAACAAATTTGAATAAGGAAAANCGCACAGGAATTCACGAATTCAGTTTCTCGAATTCAGTTACTAGGCTGCTTAGCATGTTGAATGAAGCTTGNACCGCTGATTTTAATCTTTATACATCAAGAGTGAATTACAGAATTTGCATTTTTGAACTGTTTCTGAAATTTGTCATTTCAAAACTGCCTATTAGTAGAAAAATCTAACTGGTAACTGATAAAATCTTGTTTTGTTCGGGTCACTGTTGCCGCCGTATATGCCACCACTGCAAAAAATAGCTTGTTGGTGAAGATGTAGCAGCACGGTTGCTGCATGCGACCAATAAGAATAATATCCCCGGTGGCACGAAAGCCACTGGGAGCTCCCTTTGGTCGAGCGCTAGAGCGCGCGTGCGAAGCACTTCAATGGTCTTAGCTGGGATTATTGTACAGAGCAATGTCTGCGGATGACAGCTGGCAACCGGATTTATTGAACGTGTCGAAAACCTGTTTAATGCTGGTCTCAGTTGTCCTTAATGGTGAGTACAGAGAAAGCCCGAGTATGTAATCCCGGAATGTTATTTGCCCCTTCCCTTCCTTGTCAAACGCAGAGAAGAACCGCTTCATGGTCGGTGTGATAGGCGAGCGTAGAAAGCTTGCAAGGTCTTCGATAGTAATCGTGCCACTCGACTTGCCATTAGTAATGCAAGCGAATTCTGAAAGCCTAGCAAAAAGACTCTCCATATTGACTACCATGTTCCGACGTAGTTTATAGTATTCCACAAGGCCTACTTCCATCGAAAGGCCCAGTTTTTTGGCTTGCCTCATAAGCCTGCAATCGTCAAAGGTATGCTCAGTGCAAGGCAGGTCAAGTTGATCCGCAATGACCTTACGTACATTTTCTGCGAATAGCGTGGGATCTTGCTGTTCCTTGTCACTGGGGTTGTAAACAGGCAGACAGTGCACCTCGCACTTGGTCTGAAACTGGCACAGAGTGAGCCAGAACAAAGCACGGCCACATGGCCCGTTTTCGACCCAAGATAAAGTGTCCAATCTGTTTGGAAAACGAAGACCGATCGGTTGTACAGGAGCACCGCAGGCAAAGCCTCCAGCTTTGAAACCGATTAGTACTTTCCTGTTCGTGCACGTTCCCTCCGGAAAGATGACAGTCTGCGGCCACTTGCCTCCCGACTGCGCCCTGCGAGCAATTTCGTCCGCTGACTTCCTTCGGGACTCTTGATCTTGCCGCAAAACCAGGACAGGGCGCATGGCTTTCAAAATCGTACCCGAGAACATCGCTGACGAGTTTTCGTAGCGAGAGACGGTGGATGGAATTTCTTTGCAGACGAAAAATACGACTGTGTCTAAAAGGGACGAGTGCGGGGCGGCGACCATTACAGGAGCATCTGCTTGCGAGGCTGGCTCGCCCTTTACAGTGATTCGGTGAAAGCCAACGCAGAACAGGGTCAACCTCGCCAGGCACCGCATGACTTTCAGTAGCCTTGCGTACGTTGTTCCGAATGGCTCGTTACTTTCACTCTTCATTGACGTAGTGATCAGGTAAGCCCATGCCCATGTCAAAAAGAAAAAGAAAGAAGCAAAAATCAATCTCACTGGCGCGATTGTTATCGACATAACAATGATTTGAATCTTTTGACCCATAGTTAGGTTGAATCTGTGAAAAAATGGGTGAATGGTTGGATCTGGGCAAACGACTTGATCTTCTTGAAGGAAAGACTTTATGGATTTTATTGATTTGACCACCATTGTTCTATTTGTTTCCAAAGAAATACCTACATTTCTGCAAAAAGATGGATAAAACATGTCGAACAGTGATTGTTACGCACGTTATAATTACCATCACAAATTATTATTATTAAAGAAGAACAGCATCGGGTTGATCCTCCAGTAAATTAGATAATCGGCATATTTTGAATACAGGGATACGCCTCATAACAACAAACGTTCATGCACTTTGTGTCTGAATGATAAAAGGTCATCTATAGTCTATGTAAACGATAAACAGTACATGCAAAGAGGATATGCATACTTTAATGTTTCCTTTGAAGCAACTAAACACAAGCACAGACATTTGTTATAACATTTATTGAGCTGCGTTGTGACCGCTGTGGTCAACGTTTAGGCAGAGAAGCGTAAATGTCTCTCGGGGCTATTTGGTTATTTATCATTCTTTTTTTTTCCGGCCCACTGGCAAAATTACAGCAAGCCTTCGTGCTTCATTGCCTGCCTCAGTCGTCTGCATTATCAGTTCTCGAAATTATACTGGTTACGAAATTACGATTCCCTGCGTGGATGTTGCCTTTCTAATAGCAAGGTATGGCGACGTAGCCTACGGTAAACCATCTTTTTTTCCTTCATTTCCATTACTCTTGTTGGCTAAAGTCTCGATGTATTCATTGACAAAGGCGTTAGGACTTCCTTGAAAAAATGTCCAGAAAAACGGTTTACGCTTGGCTTATGAACGAGAGTTCATTACTTGCTCGTCGTTACGTAGCAAGTTTTTCGCTTTCAATCCTGGACAGGCAGCAACTACAATAGTATGGACAGCAAAAATGCTGTTAGGATGTTGATGCGGGTAGGAAAACAAATGCTAAGTACCAGAATGTGTGATTAGAAGGAGAGGGTACAAACTGCTGAGAGCCCATAGTACTGTTGAAATACCACAAAATTCCGAGTTTCACTGAAAAAAGAAGAGCTAAAGCAGGTCATCAACTGGCCAGGCACCAAAATACACATAATCAGGAAACACATTGGTGTTTACAGAAAGTTTCCATGTTCTTTGCATAGTCTGGTGCATTTTTGTGTTCGAAATGGGGTTTGTGGCAACTGTAACTCTAACTGTGGCCATGGTTACACGCAAACAAAAATGAGACGATGATAAAATACAAACTTGGTACCAGAGGTAACGTAGAAAAAAGAAACAAAATAATCGTTAGACCATATATTCAATCCTTGCTGAGCAGCATTAAGAGGGTCATGATCACAGGAAACTACAAGCTTAAAATGGTGCTCTAGAAAGTTTCAAGGACATGTTTTCCTTCCCCACCGGCCGAGTGAAACCTCAAAGTGATCATTCATGGTACTTGTTGTCCAACTGAGGTAACACTGAATCCTGACAACTCTGTGCATTGTCGACGCTTGTCGCAAGCTTGCTGCCGAGCCTTGGAGTGATTATTGCTCGTGTCTGCAACGTAACAGATTTGGTTTACCGAATTTATTCTAAGTGTTTCAGGTCGTATCTTTATGGCAAAAACTTAACTGAACCAGCTTGGTGTAATGACACATCGCAATTGTTGATGCTGTTGCTGTAGTATTGAGAAACTAACCGGCATTAGAACTAGAGAAGAACAAAAGCACGCGCGAAAGTGACTAAATACGACTGAATATTCATCTGAAAACGCCAATATGCACTGAAATCAGCAATCTGCAGCTAAATGTCTGTACAAATGAGAATAAACCTGACTTTTGCCTTTTTGCTCTAAACTAGCCTGTTCTGTTTCTTTTAGTAAAATGTGGCCACTGCAATAACTCTGCACACACACCGCTAGGGTTGGAACTGTTTAAAGGATGAAAATGGTTGCCCAAAGCTGCTCACATGCTTCCGCTTGCGCTCGCACACCAATGTATCGGAGTTCAACCAACTGTTTTCTGAGACCGGCAGCGAATGGTTTTGTCCGAAAAATCTGCTGGCAAGCAAAGGTCAAATGAGTTTGTGACTGGCTGTAAAAGAAAGCAAGTGAAACCGTATATCTTGTCATGACACTGTTGCCAGAAGAATGATATCTGCATGCCTCCCTTTGGCATTACACGGGTCTTTATTGTGGAAGTACTGCTGTTAGCACAACCTTTTCTTGCGGTCTCTAACAACATCCAATTATTCGTTGTTGTGGAGTTGCAGCAAATCCTGCGTTTATTGCAACCTCTTCTTAAATGTCACTCTTGTTACTGCAAATCAGCGATTCCATCAAAGAGTTTTCACATAACAATAGCGCGAGGCACCTTTCTGGACGTGTTGCGTCTCACCAGAAATCGGGCCCGTAACTCGGGGCTGCGGGTCGGGCGACATCTCCCTGCAAACTTTTTGCCCTCTCCTGGCAAATTATGTTGGACATAGTTTAAAACTAATGGACATGGTTAAAAAAATTTGGGCCCTTCTCAGAAAACGCTTCAGCCCCTTGGCGTCTCAAGCTGGTTACAAGCCTGCCAGATATATTGCTTAATCGCAAGCCATAATGAAATAGACGTCTTACCATGTTATAAATACATGAGTTACTGACAATTGTGCGCTGAAGTTGTGGAAAAAAGCTACATAATCAACGTACCTTAATTTTCAAAGATTTCATCTATTGCATTCACACGGAATCGAATAGCTAGGAATAAAATGGGGAGGAGAAAGACAATTTTGGTAAACTACGGTAGCAAGGTTTTGGAACAACGCAGAAGCAAAGACACATAATTTGCACCCACAGTTACGCTCGTAACAAAGCTGTTGGTCGTCATGCTCCATTAACCTAAATTAGTTCAACTGGTGGAGAGGAATAGCTTCATTGCAGGAATGCCTATTCCAGGATTTTTGGAAAGCCTGTTGTGTTTATGGAATGGGCGAAATCGGGAGGCCTATATCTCATTACCTTGTCACAGCTATGACAGCTGGAATTTTGCTTTGAGGTTTGGTGGGTATTGGGCAACTTCATTTTGTAATCGTGCTTGTTTTTGAAGAGGTTAATTCCTGCAATCTTTCCCGGGTGCCAGTAAGGCTGCAGCATCACAGAACACGGGTGAAACATCACCTCACAGGTGGCATCGCGTTCGACGCGTGATACGACTTTGATGAGGCCGCCGTGTCGGCACGTGGTGGACCAGCCCTCATACTGCTGAATTGTCAAGGCGTGAGGGCCTCGCAGTACTAGCTGATGTCAGTGGAAGAGGTCTTGGAGTTTTGCACATCCGGTTTTAAGCAACCACCATTCTTGCTAGTTGCTATGTCACAGCCTGACGTAGAACTAACACGTCGAACTGAACGAGCTGTTTGGTCCCCTCTTGAAAATACTTCGGGAAAACGCTGCTTGAATTAAAAGAAACGTTTGCTGGCCAAAATCGCGGGCATAGTTACGACACGTAGGGGTCGGTGGTCAACCTATAAAGGAGAAAATATAGCAAACTACCTAAAACAACAAACATAAGGTTTGCAACCATTTTGTAAACCTTAACGTGTGCCCTGATACGTGGGTTCGGAAGGAGGTCAATCACTGTTTTTGTTTAGTCTTCAGTTTATTTCATTATCCCAACACCATACTAAATTCTGTAATTTTTTTGCAGTCTAACGAAAAGGCGCAAATTCAAAAAACGTTACATAAACGTTGTTTGATCCCCAGCTTCAAGCCTCTACTAAAAATGCTTGGATAGGCTGTTGGTGAACATCAAATGTTTGTTAATTATTTTTTTGTCCGTGTTGAGTTTATGTCTGTGTCGAGTCTTGTGCGTCTTTTCTACTTCGGGAATATTCAGTTGTTTTTACCAACTAGATTTGGAGTTTTACTGCCATTGTAACTATTTAGATCAAACCAGTTGTTTTTTTTACTACTATGACAGGAAAGCTACGCAACGATTTTTCCATACCTACACCGCGGGTGTTCATTAAATCAGAGATTTATTTCAACAAAACTTTAAACCAAACATTGCTTAACTTCGGCCCGAAATGAACTAATAAACTCTGCGATGGCGACAATTTACTATCGACAGATTGTTCACCAAGTGGTGTGGATTTGTATTCCTTCATGGCCATTTAAAGTCTTCAGGTTAGAATATGACTGTGAAGCCTTCGGTGTACATCAAATGCAAACCGCACGAAACTCCCAAGAAAAAAGCAATGCTTTGAAAACAGCATCATTCTTGGTTTCTACTATTGCATTGAGGGAGTAACCAGTGGTCCGTAATCCAGTCACCTTTCCTTTGTCTTGGGAGAGCAGCTATCAACTCTTCTCCATTCTACATATCCAGACATCTGATATCCTGTACTACAGTTTGCAACCCCATTTTTTGGGAGTGATTTTACAGAACGTTCATATAAACCGCGTCAAATAATCACAGTAGAACGCTGTTGCTGAGTGGAGATTTCGTGCCACGGAAAAAGGTTCACCGTTCCTTGCCGCTTTCGTCTCATTTGTTGCGTTCCAAACCTAAAGCAAAATTTCTACACCAAGTGCACGAGTTTCATGCAATGATTCTGCAACCACCTGCAGTTATGAGCAAACGTCCAATGATGACGCGCGCAACTGATACGAGCTTCCGCTTATCGGGCAGGTTCCTGATGCGCATAACAATAATTGCCAAACTGGTTGCTCTGCTCTGCAGCATTTCGTCTCTGTTTGTCACAAACACGATATCAGGCATGCTGTACGTGCTGGTTATAATGAACTGCTCAGCTGAAGACACAGGCTTGGTATGATTTTGCCAGCGATGTTTATTTCGTAAAGAATTTTCGTAGCGAGCGTTTGCGCCACGCAAAGTTTATAAACGATTTTTGAGGTTACGACGCAACATCTACCTCTCGTAAATTGCTTACAATCGTAACGAACTCGAATGATCTGAACGGTACAAACTTACTTTCAGAAATTCCTACTGAACATTGTCAGCACAGAAAGATTTGCCTTCCTTTTTGGTTTTACTGCTGATTTGAAACATACGCCATGCTATAGAATTTTTTATTGGCAATTGCACTTTTTACAAGTAACTAGCCTCCACAATGGCAACGATGTTGAATCGATCAGCATTTTTTAATTATAATTTTTTTTAAATTAAATTGATCAGCAAACAAGATTTCTTGATCGATTCAACTTCTTTGCGTTTTAGGAGACTATGTTACTTGAATACAGATGTTTGCAAGTTTAAATTATCGCAAAGCAATGAACGGAGAGCCCAGTGGGCTGATTCTTCTAAAGCATGCAGCAACCACATAGTTTGAATGGTTTTCTTACAGTGGCCAAAGGTTCAGAAACGATGCAATTGTAAAATATATGCCACGACTGTCAACACAACAATTTCAACCGCAGTCTTTGCTACAGATACGGAATTTTTCACTATGCGAATACGCATTCATGCGCTCTGGAAAGCGCCGTACCGTTTTAAGTTATTGCATTGAAATCGTTGGCACATCACCACCTTTCCGGACATTAATTAAATCTCATCCCTCAATCAAAGATCAAAAGTGCCGATTCCACTGCAACGGCTGCGTCATTGCGAGAACCAGGCCGGAGCCACACTTTAACTTCAACGAACCGTGAACTTATTCTTCTAGGCTTGTAGCCTCAGGTCGCTTCTGACACCGCCAAAGAGACTTGTACCTCGCCGAGCGTCCCCCTCTCTGAATGAACTGGCAAACGTGCGCACTCTGTCGACGGTTTTAGCAAATGCAGTGACGCGTGTGGCTGCCGTGCCTTGTCCACGCCTACGATGTGTGGCCAGTGTGTGATGAAACCACTCTCGCGTCACATTCGACCTCAGTACATTTCAGGTCACAACAAATCAACCGTTAAACGTGTTCCACATCGAAAACCATTAGGCAAAGGTGTTAATTTTCTTTCGTCCAACAGTGAATGTTCTGCTCATAAAATGAGGACAAATTATCTTTAAAAATCAATGGCAATTATTTTGTTGCAATCCACGTTTGAGACTTCAGCAAAACAGGGTACGTTCTTTGGCGTGGTGTGTGTGGATAAAGAGATGTCTCGACTCATTTGTGGTTCACTAATTAATTTCAATACATCTCATTACCCCTACATTGGCACTATGTATTCATAGTTGTTTCATTTTGAGTAGTATTTTTGTTTACTTTAATTGTTTGTTTCAGTGTTCTTGCATTTTCAGTTTATTTTGAACAATATTATTTAGTGTCGCCAATACAACTATATTTAACAAAAGTATTAGTATTGGGCCAATAAACGAACTTTCTGCTTTCAAGCTTGTAAATACTTTCCTCGCCCTTTGCTTGAGGGAGTCAACATTGACAAGTACTATCTCATAAAACATTGTTTTGTTTCTGGTGCGTTACGAACGACTTTCTCCGGTTANCAACGTGTTGTGGAAAACAGATTCAACAATTCCGGTGCTCATTATATGTTTNAGCAGATAACGACACTTTCAGAGCAATTTTCTTTAACATCTTCTTTGAAACTCTATGGAAATTTGAAATGAGCTAGATGTCTCTCAACCAACGCGATCTTCCACAAAAAAATCTGTGCATCTCAACTTTTATGACGTCAATACACCTGGGTTTAGTCTACGAGACGAAGCGTGACCTGTGGCGAGATTAGCAGGTTTTCTCTCGAGGTAACTTTGGGTCATTCCCTGGAGTAGATTATAGTTGAAGTGACTTAACAGCTGAGGCGATCTCGCTAGAAATGAAAGACTGCAGAACACACAAGGCCGCAGAATCGTGCATGTAACAGTTCAGTTCATTGTTTATTGGACAACTCGTGTTAAATATTAAGCCACATACGCGTAACTGTTAACAAGAAACAAGCATTGCAATGTCTTTCAGCAAAGCAATGGGGTGAACACAAACAATTTGTTTTGCAAAAATTTTTATCAACTTTCTGAATTTTTGCGCAAGCATCGTTTTCCAACAATCACATGAAGTGTTCTTCGTTTTGCTGAAAGTTGCAAATTCTCCTTGCAACTTTCCGAACAAATATGAAAACACAGGCTTGTCCATGGGGATGTCATTCCTATGGGAATGTTGTGGGAAATGTCCCATGGGATGGGATGGGACAGCACGCATTTGTATTTCCCATGAGACTCAAAAATAGAATGAGAGTGTCAGAATGTTACTGAATTGTCATACTTAGACTATACTTCTGAATTTTAAAGTCAAT
>JGI24159J19872_10011436_pt1 | contig 11624 bp, 10 predicted proteins | sample Ectturendosymbi4_FD_19872 | JGI IMG/M metagenome (IMG submission 19872) | reverse complement strand
TTGCGTTTGTTTTGAGCTTATCTTTGTTTAGAGATATGTTCGTAGAGAGTCCGTAAGCGTATGCTACAATTTTGTTTCCAAACACTGAGTACCAGTTAATGTTTATCTCCTGTTATTCTCCATACGTGTAACTTTCCCCTGAGAAACTAGGTAATAGTTTTCCCTAAAGTTTGACATTTTTATTGTACAGTATATTGATGGGAAGTTTTAAGCTGTGCCTTTTTATTCTAGCTGCCATGAGTATTAGCAAAGATGCAGCTTAATTTCAGGTATTCACTGACGAAAAAACGGGTCATGACGAAAAATCGTTTCATGGCATGAAATGTATTGAAAATGGTGCAAACGCTCTCAAAAATTAAACACTTAATGACTACGTTTTTTCGAACGTAAGTGTACCAATAACCTAATTATGTCGTTTTTGTCGCCAGGCTGTTCAAATGCCATACTTTGTGCACAAATGAAGTCCGCAGACCCGTCTTGCCTTCCGTCAAGTAAAATATGCGATGGGAAACCTGACTGCATCGACCACGCAGATGAAGAGAGCTGCCAAGGAAATGAAAGGTTAACGCTGATGCGACGTAATTGCACCATGATCTATAAGTCATAATGGTTGAATGAGTGGCAACTAGCAACAAAAATTTTTACTGTGAAAATAGTATTTCCAGTTCACATCAAACATCATCTGAAAGAATCATCAAGGGATCAACGTCGATCGAATCCCAACGAAAGGTTCCATTTCGTCACCAAGAATCGCAGAAACCGGGCCCGCAACCAGAGCAACCGGTCAATTGCCCCCTTGAAAATTTCAGAAACAAGTTTATTTGTTAGGTGTAACACCAATTACAGTTATTTTGCACCCTCGAAAATATCAGCTGGTTGCGGCCCTGATCCCAACCGTCCGACCTTTGAACTCATTACGTTTTTTAACGTCACGTATGTCGAGGATTGAGTGACTATATGGAAAATGTCGAAGACCGGGGCATGCAGGAAAAGTTACTGCGCGGGTGAAACACATAAAATGTGCTTTTTTGCCGCAGGACCCGCACCAGCGCGAAAACGCTTTCCACGTGTCAAGTAGAACAACGTTACGCTGAAAAATGGTTTGATACACAAGGTAAAGGCTAGCTGCTGTGAAAGTGCTAGTTTTTAGCATACAATCGCTTTTTCTTTTCATCAGGCCAGGTGTCAGTTCTAAAATTAGGTAGCAGGACGAGTTGCCACGAGTTCAAGAAAATTTTACCAAACGTGATCGATTTCATTCCAGCAAGGAGAAATTATTCAAAACTTCCAAAACGCATTTTAACTTTTTCCTATGGCGATGCATGTGGTTAGAAAAAGCATTAGTTTGGGTCGTCGGAATAAGTCAATAAATATTGCATCTTTTTACCGAAGATATTTACTGTGAAGGCAAAAAGCAGTTTGTTCATAATAGTCCTCTACTTCAAACGCTTCACTCATTGTGTTACTTCTTATTGGTAATATTTCGTTGTTTATCAAAATTCATTGCTACTTTCGTTCATAATTTCAGTTTTCGTGAAGATACCTGGTACTGCAAAATGAAAGGTTTTCTTTGCTATTTGTCTGAAGCAATGCATGTGCAAGTCATCATGTGAAAAGATCCCTTGGGACCTCTGCTAAAATTGTTCCTGCCCAAAAGCAAATACTTCGTTCTCCAATTTACCGCATTACGCTTGTAGTGCTCGGTTTGGGAACCATTTCTGTAATGCCCGGTTTGGAGGTTTTCAAAAGAGTTATACACAGTCATACAAAGTTAAATCTTTGTTTATTTGAATTTGCTTTTCATTTTTATTGAAAATCACTTCTGTTTTAATGTCTTAAGCAAATATATAAAGGAAGACACAAAATATGTGTCTTGACACGAACGATGACTGTGTACGCATCTTTGTAAGGAAAAATGTGATATTGCACGTGTTTGCAAAAAGTGTTTTCAGGATTATCAACAAAATAAATTCCAAATAACATGAAAATAACGTAAATGTTCTTTTGACAAGATTACAACATGGAAAAAAATAACGGAAGTAACAATCATATCACTGTAATTGTTTCAATTTTTAAAACAAATTGAAAGCCATGACGCGATAATCGAAAATAAGTAGATCACAGCTTTAGGTTCATTGAGAGCAATCCTATCAGCACGAAAGGATTGGTAAACCGCAGACCGTTGGATTATTCACTGAGCAGTATTTCAAATTCTAACAGTGTTTGAAAAACTTGGAAGCAAAGAAACAATGAAAACATTTTCATGATGATAATTGCCCAAAGAAAGTTTTCGGTGTCATGGACCACAAAACTATTAGCCAACTACTTATTAATGGCGCAGTTTGTGTTTTCCAATCATATCAGCAAATACATTTGGAAATACCTTAATTACTTTGACAGTATTTCTAGTGTTGGGGTGTGATTCTACAACTAGGCGTACAACTTTGAAATGACTGCAAGAGGCTGTTTCCTGGTTTCTTTTACTAGCTGACACTCTGTTTTGTATTTCAAATAACAAGCTTAAAGTATTATTACTGGATGAAAGACATTTGTTCCTATCGCCCTCTATACAATTTTTGTCCTGAATTTAACCTTGGAACTGTGATATCTTTGCTGTAGTTTCACATCTACATGTTTCTGATNCCCAAGCCTCCTTCTGTGTACGATACTGGGCGAATGTTAGAAACACAGCATAACACGTTAGTGATGGAATGATACGCAAAGTGGTGATATCATCCACCGATGTGTCAACATTTCGAGGGTGTCATGAGATGCACAGTACTCTTCTGATCGATCGTTNCCAGCCAAGCCTTGCTTTCATCATAAAAACGTTGATATTCGTTGTAAAATAATCCAGATGAAACTGATTTCTTCACGACTNAGATCATCTCGAAGCTTCACCACGGTACCCGCGATGTGAGCCCAACGGTTCTTACTCCCCAATGCAGTGCTACATCCGTCCGGAGTGCATGATGTGCGNATGCACGGACCCTGACGGCACTACGCTGACTNTTTCAATGCCATACGACCCGAAATACCACGACCAATTTCTTGACCAGTGCCTCATGCGTAAGGACTCTTTTTATTGCTTTTTCCTTTGCTAAAGAGTTTTAGTATGCGCCGAGGTTAGCTTACAACAAAATATGTGGCCAAAGGATTTTAAGGTCATATCTTTTTGATAATATTTTATGTGACCTTACGAGTTTTCTGAGGCAAGCAACGTAAAGCAGTGGCTAAAAATGTTGTGAAACAGGCCGTGAAGTAATATCATAGCAGTAGCGTAGCCAGACCAAAAGTTGGGGAGGGACCCAATATTTTGATTTTAAGCGAGCAACAGTGTTTTGTTTGGGACACCGTCTCTCAAAGCAATATAAGACAAAGATATGGTAGAAATTTTGGGAGGCCATTACCCCTTTGACCCACCCTGGCTACGCCCATAAATTAATGCCATTGCATGCAGTTGTAATGTTTTAGCAGCTTTTCGTTTCGTTTCGTGTTGCTGATATAAATCGCCAAACTGTTTGGAAGTTGGTAATGCGTGCATTTTCATATTCAGAAAAAGCCCACACACATTTCCCTGGATATTAGTGCAAACTCATTCTAAACTGATCATTACTGCAATTCTTGTTCGGAGCAGACCACTAACAATGGGTTTTATCAATATTGTAATCGAATCCTAAACTTTCCAGCCATGGACCGAGGCTTGATTCAAGCCTAACGCCGAGACTGACACTTACGTTAATTCAGCCAAAACAAGACTGAGACCGGTGTGTTGGCGATAGAAACCGAGAATTGATACCTGAGATTTGTCAATTGGCGACCGAAACATGATTCTGTGTCTAGCGCTGCAGCAACACATTTGGCCTTCACCAAGATTTTTTGTCTTCATCAGAAATTTCATTGAATGGCTATATAAAATAACTTTTTCCAATGTGTTGGCTTTACTTTTTTCGAGGGCTAGCCTAGCAGCAGACAAGTTAGCGAACTGGACCTTTGCCCGTCCATTTTCATAAATGTTCCAATTCTCGAGATAAACGACTTCCGTCCGAGGCAAGACTGGAATACTTCGAGACCGGGACTCATAAAGTCAGGTCTCGATACATAAAATGAAGTTTCTATATCAGTGGTTCTCAAACTTTCATGAGCCGCGGCCCCCTTCAAATGCAATATCACGGCAAAGCTACCTAGTGGAGGCCTGATATTATGCAATATCAGCTCGTGGCCCCAAAAGAACCGCTCCGTGGCACCCAAAGGGGGGGGGGCGAGAGCCCCGTTTGAGAAACCCTGCTCCAGACAATATCAGTGGTTTTCATTGCAACTTCAACTGCCCCACTACAAATCTGTAAGCACTTCTTTTCTTTGCAGTTAGAGGACAGGAGACTTTATTGTCTTCAAGCACCAGGTGAGAAGCTGTTTTATAAAAGTTTGAAATCGAAGAAAAATTTGAAAAAATAGCTAAGATTTTGAAATTGCTTGTATTTTTTCGTAAGGTTACAGTTAATCATTTCATTTGAAATAAAGTACTTCTGTTGCAATCGTATTCCAGCATCAGGTAGATTTATTCGATTGAAAAAATGGTAAAAGAATCGAGTAAGAGCCGTTGCTGCTCCGCGTAGGTATTTTATGTTCTACACTATACAGAAAATCCAACCAATTTATTTTCACAATTAAGAAACTGATTGTGTTATCCGAAACGATTGGCTTTGGATCAACAAAAATAGATTTGCATGTTGTGGTGGTGAAATTTTGTTTTGTACCATGTTGTGAAGATTTTGATATTCAGTAACATAACATACCGTATGAAAAGTTTGAAATGTTTTCTGGTGCAGTACTTCAAGTAACTTACCGGCAATTCCTACTTGCAGTTCACCCGAAATTTGATCAAATGGAGGAAACGAAAATTATTTTGGAACTCCTTGCTGCTGCGTCCCCTGCCGTTAGGGAACTTCACCTCACTTTATCAACGATAATAAAAACTGTTTATTTGCTGCTTGTGTTGATGTTATGAACGCTGTCGGTTTCTTCATTATAACGAAATGATTGCAACTGAGATCAAACAAAGCTTGCTGATCTGAAGTCCATTTTGCAATGACAGAAATAGAGAGCTTGTTACTTTGAATGACGAAAACGCCTCATAAAGAATTTTCCTAGACAACCACTGCATTCTTTCCTGGTTTACCTTGAATCGTTCACAAAGGAAGAAAACTGGTTTCGATTTTTATTGCTTATCAACAACATTCGTGGTTTCTGGTAGTTATTTTTTGGTTGTTCTTTAGATTTTGTTTTTTTTATACTCTTTCCATAACTACATTTAACCTCAGAAAAGCGTCAGTAACCTTGACAACATAAACAAGAATATGATTCCCGTTGTTATATTTATTTCCTTTTCTGAGGAAGAGGCGTTGAAAAGTTGGAGACCTATTCTATGAATCTTTACCAGAAAATAAGCTGTGGTTGACATGTCATTGCTGGAAATCAACTTCTTGCTGACATTTTAAATGATTTGTTGTAACCTGTTAAACTTTCTTGGTTTGCTCAACAACCAAACAGAATTGAAAGCGAAGTAGCCACTCATCAACAACAGTTTTATCACCACACNAGTGGATTTTGAGCCACTCCTATTGAAACGTTTAAACCAGGGTCTCCAAACTACGGCCCGAGAAGCCGTTTCATCNGGTCGCAAAGGCATTTTGTCAAAAATGACAAAATAATACATTTACGAAAAATTTGTTGANTTGGTAGAATGTAACATACTCGCAACAACCCCATTACGTAAGATCTCACCCCTCGAACTGTTGTGTAATAGCTTATGCTGCCCTTTATCAAAAAAGCTTGAACACCCCTGGTTTAAATCATTGCAGAAATGTGTAGAAGCAGTGACTAACTGACCAGCGTTCTTCACATCTAAAACAACACACTTGTTTATCACTTTGGACAAAAGTTGGCATTTGACAAAGAGGTTTGCAATTGTATATCACTGTAAGCAACGAAGTAGCATCAATTTATTGCGTTTTATATTATGCAATAGCAATGAATTTATGAGCTAACAAGGTTTTTCACAAAGATACACACAAATAAAGACAGCAAATGATGGCAGTGCGTTAAAAAAACTCGAATACGCTTAAAAACAAATTTTTCTTAAATATGTGAAAAAAGTAGCTTCCATGAAAATATTCACTAGTCACCAACACATTCAACTGAGAACGAATAGGTTTGAAGGAACTTCAAGTTTATGACGATGAACAGCAGGTAACTTAAAGCAAAACTATTTTTGCTTTACTTGCTTTAAAGCGGTGTATTCTTTTTTCCCACCTGCAATGTTGATCTACTTTATAAGACGGCTGCTTTAAATGTGAACGCTGACAAACCTAAATGATTGGAAGAAATCTTACCACTTGCAAAGAAATATAAGGCTGTGGCGGAAGAGACCCATTTCGTCAGTGTTTGCAAAACAGGTCCACAACTGATAGGGTGCAATAACGGTCATGCCAATTTGAGTCTGAAAATTCTTCTGATATTCAAGTAACTGTGTGGTATTTTCTTTGTCAGACATAAGGTGAAGAGCAGTCAAAATGGAATCGGAAATTTCTGCTTGATTTTTTACGTTAGATCACAGAACCATAACTTTATTATTGCCTGTAGCAATAACTTTTTTTGTTGTCTACAGCCTGCAGTAATATATTTTTCCAAAGCAAAGGGGCAATTGACCGGGGCATCATGACGTAACCTTGAAACTCGGAACGTATGTTAACCTCATGAGAATGCCCAAGATGTTGCTATAGGAGCATTAAAAACCAAGATAGACGCTTTTCAAATCACGTCGGAATGTAACCAAAGTTCTGTACAAGGTCTTTATTGATAGACCACATTGTGTTAAATATTACCCTTGCTGCAAAAGGAAATACAGCCGATTTTTCAGACAACCGAAGCCACGACATAAAGGAACACTGAGGGCATGACTGCATATAAACTGCATTAGTTCTTCATCTCTATGTGTTTCCGAGTCTTCCTAGTATCTCTGCGCAGAGATAGCTAAATGCGTGCAGAGATAGCTAAATACGTGCAGAGATAGCTAAATATGTACAGAGATAGCTATCTCTCCGCAGAGATAGTTAAATGCGCGCAGAGATAGTTATCTCTGCGCAGAGATAGCTATATATGCACAGAGATAGCAGTTTTTGTATGGGGCGCCGTTGGTAAAAATATTATATCTGACAGATTTAGCACTTGTCTGCTTCTGAAGGCGCTGAGAGGCGATGAGCTGCGCCTGGCGAGAACAGTTGGAATGGTCGGACTTGATGAGATTCTGTTTGAAACTTTGAGCAAAAAATGGCACTAACATTGAGACCACCACCACAAGCTTACTGTAGTCCATCGTCTACACAAACCAAGATACAATATTATTATCAAAACAGTATAATCTAGACGTGAAACCACATTGCATTATATGACACCAGGGAATTCATGCCTTGCTTTAGCCTAGCTTTTGTCTGCATTACCGAAACAGAACACTAAGTTTTTCATCAGACAGGATACCATGTTTTCCTCCGGCATGCTTCAGTGCTATATATGCATGCAGATTTGGCTATATATGTGCAGAGATAGCTAAATGCATGCATAGATAGCTATCTCTGCACATAGATAGCTAAATGCGTGCAGAGATAACTCTTTGCACAGAGATAGCTAAACATGAGCAGAGATAGCTAAATGCACGCAGAGATAGCTATCTCTGCGCAGAGATAGCTAAATATGCACAGGGATAACTAAATATGTGCAGATATAGCTAAATGCGTACAGAGATAGCTAAATATGTGCAGAGATAGCTATCTCTGTGCAGAGATAGCTGAATATGCGCAGAGACAGCAGTTTTTGAGCTAAATCTGTCAGATATAGTATTTTTACGAACGGCGCCCCATAATCACCGGCCATCTTCAGCGAGTTAACCGAAGGATGAAACAGAAATAGCAATGCGCGCATTTAGCAATTCAAATTGTTAAATTCGCAAATTTAACTAGACTAACATGGCTGGATGTTCTTTTGAGTAATAGCACTTGTAAGTTTTCATAAATCTTGGTTCTACAGTATTGTAAAAGAAGTACATCCAAAAACATACAAACTCGACACTAAAAAATCGCATTTCGGACCCCCAAAAATCTTGTTTCGAAACCCCAAGGGATCAGGGAACCCCCAGTTGGGAACCGCTGCTCTAGAGTAGAAATTTGGCGGTTTCTACAAGGAATTGGATGCCTTAGTAAATTTAGTTGTATTTGTGATATTTACTCTGGTACTGACGATTGCGGAATATAAATATAAAATTAATTGTTGCAGATAATTCAGTACCTCAGTCAATTTGTTGTCGTAGACATTTACAAAGGTTCAAAGAGCTTCGTGTAATTGCAGAGGACATTGATTAGGGCGTTACTGCTTGCAGATAATGCTATTGTGATTGGATACATCAACCAGGGTGACTCCAGGTCAACAGCATCAGTCGAGCTCATCACATATTTTGCCTCAGTCCATATAAAATAAAATTTACAAAAATGCAAGAGACGATGGGCCCGTTAGCAATAAACGCTCACAGGTTCACATTAGGAAGTGTGTTTGCTGTAGCCTACTTCTCTGGGAGCATTGGCGCCGGACCCACAAAAAAATGTCTTCCGGTACAAAGATGTCTTATATCCAACGTGAAAGCAGGTGACATTAATTGTGGCACGTGCAACAGGCAAGCTGTTTGAGGGACTGTCCAGCGGATTGAGCAAAGGAAAAACGAACAGTGGAATAAGAGGAAAGGTCGAGGGCAGCAAGCATTATAACTGCCCATAATCAACAAAGATACAATCAGTAGCAAGTACAGCCGACACTACCAAAAGCATGTTGTACAGTGCAGTCCTAGCAGAAGTGCAACCCAACTGAAACGCGACACTGAAGTGCATGTCATTTGTCTTTCGACANCGTGGGAAGCCACACGTCAGTGAAAATGTTAGTTTCTTTGTCGNGTGTACTTCAAAACTGAGCCTTTCTTCATTTTTTTGAAANATGCATAACAATTTCTCCTTCTGTTGAACCAGATTTGTCACAGGTNAGTGGATTTTTGGTTACCTGCATGAGATAGTGTTTTCAAATAACACGAGGATAATAGCATTAAGGTTGTTGAGTTGGTGACTGCTGGGGAGCACCTTGCGTTTTAATTGAAAGAACTATAGCCTTTCCCACAATCTCTTATTATTTGCGGTGTTTGCTAATTTAATAAATAATCTTTTAACGGATCTTCAAAGTCGGTTTAAGAGAAACCGCCAGAGGTCATCAGCAATTTTTCTTCATTGTTTTTAATAACAACTCTAAACACCATTGCATGTATTCTATTGAGATGATCGTCTATTTGTCCACGTGGCAACAATTAAGCTGAATTGCGCCGATTTACTACTAGAGGAGTCTGCGGAGCAGATCCTGGGTATTTCATGCGGTGGAGAAGTTTTCAAAAGCTTTTTTTGTGTGGAGGGGAAGTTCCATTTTTCAGCTAGTCTGTTCTTGAAGTTTAAGTGACGATTGTGAAAGTTTAGTTTTTTCGATATATATTGAAATGTGTTTCGCAATTTATTTATTGATTTGGACACTGTTGTGAGGATACGTCCCTTGGAACTGTCTAACCTAGCCTAAAGATTATAGGTCGTTCCTATTTTTCTATTTTAATTTCAATATATTGTAATATCCTAGTACCTTGATGTCATGTTACGCTTTCCAAGTAAGCTTCGTATAAAAAATAGACTCATTTAATTTAGATAGTTCCATTCACAGGTTATTCTTGTCAAATCCGAGTACTTACAACAGTTGGCATCAGGCTTACAGCAGTTGGCAGATGGATCAAGTGAAATGTCAAGATAAGGCTGGGCATTAGTTCAACATAAAATGGGTAAGCTTAGTAACACTGCGAAGAAAAGATGGAAAAACTGCACCAAGATAACATTTTGTTGCTGTAGGGTGAATGTTTAGTTCAGTGACATGATAGACTACTCTCTCATCACTAGGAAAACCAAAGGTAAAAAATTTTGTGCTTTTTCCAAAGTTTACGAAACGTCCACAAACCAAACCAAAATAACTTTATGGTCATAGACTATTTAACGTACTTTGCCAAAATACCTTCGTAGCTCATAATATTTGCTTCTATTGCTAAATACCTCTTTCTATCCCTATTCATGGCTCCTGCCACAACTTTGAAAACCTGTAGTCTGAATTCACTGCTTCAGAAGAACCTGTGGCAGACAATCTTTCCCTTTCAACCCTTTTCGCTCTCTGGGGCCGTTCACAATAGGCGTCACACATTTTTCTTAAAAATTAACTCCTTGCCCCTTTTCACATTTCGTCACAATTATCACCCTTTCAAAAAGAACGTCACATTTTGCACACCCCCCAGAACGTTGCACAAGGTTGGGTAATTGTTTCTGCCGGAAGTGTACTTTGACGGTTTTTGTTGTGAAGATTTTCCATATTAAACCTTTTGATGAAAGTCTTTTGCTTGTCAACTGGAGCACTACTCTTCCTACCTCAAGTAGAGTAAACCATCAGCAATTGCCTTAATCCGCTGGCGTATCCATCACATTGAGTATGAATTCCTGCAATACCAATGAAATGAAGTTGTACTGATCTGATCAGCCACCACCCAGTCCTGATCTCGGAAACTGACATTGCAGCGGTTGCAGGCTCTTTGCATGGGCCTGTGGTTTGTGAATGCGATCATCTGCGTTGCGTGTATGTATTGCGAGCTGATGATTGATCGATCGCACCTCGCGCTGAAGGTGAAAGGCATTTGTTTGAGCCAGCTTAAAATTGTGATTGGGTCATCACAAGGGGATTCGGATTCAGAAACCAGACCGTGACCTGTGGCCTAGTGGTGAGTGCGTCCTTTTCGGTGCTGGTAGGTCTGTAGTTTACTCGTCCGAGTCTTACCAATACCTTGTAGTTGGTACTGTGACCTTCTCACCAGACGCACGGTGTGCGGAAGACGTGCAGGGCCTATCCAGAACGCAAAACTAACCCAGACAAATGATACCAGACCTTGTACAAAATCAGCCATGGCGCTACAAGACCACTGCAATTATAAAGCGCCATCAAAAACACCATAGAGATCAAAATCGGAACCAAAAATTGAATAGGAGAGTTTGTATCTACCGTTGACGACGTTGCAAGCGAAAAGGTTACCGTCAGTGGCGTAACTAGAGGTTTGAGCCAGGGGAGGCAAAACTTAGCTGAAGGGGGCCCACTGGCTACCGTGGGGGGCCACTAGCCAACGCTTAGAAAAAAGTTAAGAAATGATCGTTAATCCGGATTCATGGATGCCTATAACACGAAAACACCCCGAAAAAAACGGCAGCTCGCCCCCCTGCCTCCCGTCAATTACGCCAATGTTTACGGCGGTATAAATTTGTGTGTTGCAAAATCGGCGTCGAAGGTTTCCACCTAAGAGAACAAAGTCATTCAGTCAAGACGGGTCAGTCACAATCAGGGCTGTGGAGTCGGAAGTCCCGTCATCCGACTCCGACTCCGACTCCGACTCCTGGCAATTTCGAGTATCCGACTCCGACTCCAACTCCGACTCCGACTCCGGACCGACTCCGACCTCCAGCTGT
>JGI24159J19872_10011435_pt1 | contig 11624 bp, 6 predicted proteins | sample Ectturendosymbi4_FD_19872 | JGI IMG/M metagenome (IMG submission 19872) | reverse complement strand
ACGTTAGTCCATGTGTCCAGAATGCTCCAGAAAAAATTAGCGAGGCAAGTCCTGATGGCTACACATATGGGGAAGCGAAGACTACATCTCCGACTTTGTTTTGGCCTCGTCTTGGTGTGGAGCCAGCAGAAATACCTGAGATCGTTGAAAGTCGTGCTGAGGCATTTCGGGTCCTCCTAGGTCTGTTGCAAGAACTCCCCAGTGGTAAAGCGTGTATGGGAATGAATGAACGAACTTATAATTATTTAAGGAATTATTTTCAACTAATTTGAAACGTTAAGTTGGTTTCGGAATCGAAAGTTTAGAAGTTTTGACTTCTAAACTTTCAAAAATTTGCAGTATATTTTAAGTTCTTGCATGATGTGAAAAACAAATACGTAGAACGAAATGAGAATTGATGACAACGTAAAACGGCTAATCGATTTTGCCTTCTGTAAGATCTATGCATGCTGGTTGCAGTGCTACTCACTCGAAAGAGGCAGGATTAGTTTAAAGACATAAGCAATCATAAATCGTCACAGATAACAGCAAAAAGCAAGAAGATGATGAATCTCAAAAAATAAGTAGAGTTTTTCGGTAAAAAACGATACGGCAAAATTAATTGAGGCTTGACCATAGCAAAAATAATAATCAAGAAAAGGAACAACTGAGTATACAAATATTTTAGTCAATGAAGGAAAATCACGGTTTATTCANTCAAGAGTAAACCGTGGTTGAATAGCACGACCACAGGTGAATGACGCTGTATACCTACAAAGAAAAAGCGTATCGTTACAACCACAAATTNATATTTTACGTTTTCACACCTCACAAACTGGAAATGTCCGTGAAAGTTGTTTACTTTATTCTGCTCCAAAGCTTTCACGTTAGCAAAACCTAGATGCGCGCTAATGGTGTGCCAAAGCAACTTCACTTTGTCTATTATAAAATCTTAATGATGATTTTTGACCCTTTCATTTTTGCACTGCTTACCCCGAAGCCAAGAGTAGATTTTAATGATAATACCTTACGTGAAAAGCAAAGTTTTTCGTGTTGAGTTGGTTTTATTTGGCGATAATTAGCGTTTCTGCAAGAAAAACAAATCAGTGCAGTGACACCAGGGCGCTGAAGACACCGGAAGGTTATCGGGTCGATGCCCCGCAGCAGTTGAATTATTGAAAAAAACATCATTTGCCTCAACTTAAATATATTCTGTTTCTATAATATTGGCTACCAAAGCTACGAGTTGAAAGATATTTTTCGCTGTAAAANTACATGTAATGTGTAATCCCAAAAGTAAAATGTTTCCTGCAGTTATGAANTCTTGTATACAGGGTGAGGTTTGGTTGACTGATGACTGAAATAATATCCCCGAAAAACATTTAATTTGAAATGGATTTTGACAATCCGNTTATCTCCATCTATCATTGCAAATTAATTTATATAGAAATCTATGCAAAAATATTAGTTAAATCTTGCAGCGTTTTTGATTTTCGTAGACACACATTTGCGTCTGGTTTGATTCTACTTCTCGTACATGTGGAGCTTACAGCAATGGTATATCCACTGGAAATCTTGCTCCTTGCAAAACTGCAACAGTGACTGGAAGAGGAGCTTTGATGTTAGCTCAAGAACAGGACGATATTGGCACCGACCTGGACCCAAATCAAGTTCTCAGGTGCGATGGATAAAACGCTCCGTTTCATCAATGCCTTTTAAGTTGGATGACCTGAGCTAAATACATTTGTTAGACGAATTTACCTTTCAGCCCACTATTGACAAAACCACAATTAATTTACAAAGTAGTTCTGGTAATCTTTTGAAAAAGTGGGTATTTCAAAATTCGCCTGGAGGAGTTCGGTTTATATCTTTCTATTTGCAACTGAAAGTTTAATCTGTTCTCAAACAGCGCGTCTGGACGAAACAGGTCGGACACGGGTGAAGCAAAGATGTAATTCGCTGAAAATGCAACACATCAAAGTATTGATTTCATCTTTCGATTCTACAGGAGCCAGGATTGTAACGATACTCAGTAACTTAATGTGTTTGTTGCGGTTGAATCAAACTTCTGCAGGGCAGACGTTCTTCACCTTTTCTCGTATACCCCTTGGCAAATTTCAATACCAACATACTTTTACCTTTTTTGGCTTCTGAAACTGGATATAATGAGTCAAGGAACAAAAATGTTTTGGAATAAGTAGTGTATGTAGGGACGTAAAGTGAATTTGATTATGTCCAAACAACTCCAAAAAATTTTTTCCTCATTTATAACTGGCAAACAATTTTAACCAGCCATTCAATTTGTGAGACTTTTGTGCTTGTTTTCTAGATCGATTTCTAAAATTCTTGAGACAGTCATTAAACGAACTGCTCGGACACCCTTTATATTTTTATGGTCATTTATGCGGAGAGCCGTATTTAAAAATGTTTAGAGTTGTTTGGACATAGTCAAATTACTTTACGTCCCTACATACACTACTTATTCCAAAACATTTTACTTTACGTCCCTACAACAATGCTGTTGATAAAAGTATAATACTTTTCAATGCGCTATAAATACGCATAAGCATCTTTTTTATCACTCTGCACTACAGGTAAAACGGAAAAAAGGCGTCATTGCAAGGTGTGAGTGTTGGATGAAATGTTATGCAACGCGCAGCTGAAATAAAACCGGTAACTTAATCGTCTAGACAGGGATGAAACGACATTTAGAATAAATCTGAATCACTATCCAGTGAAAAATTTCAATTTCTAATAATTGAACAATTCTGCGTACGTTATAAGTCATACTGTAAGTCAGTACATTTCCTCCCTTGGTCTATGAATGACGTTTAGCTCAGTGGACTCAGTGTAAACTCAGTTTTGCTAAAAAAGGACCTCTGCCTGTAGCAGAGCGGATTTAAGTTGAGGCGAATGATGCACTGGCCTCCGGCCTCCCTTTTTTACTAGCCTTGGAGTGCCCCTTACCTAAAGTGACGATAACGTTTGTGATTATTAATACATGGAGATTTTCTTGCCGTTCTGCTTCATCTCTGTTTCGAATTCACTCAGGTTAGAACATGTTGCCACCGATTTACTACTTTTTGCAAGGGTGTCTAGTAGTCTACAACTCTACTGTTCAAAAAATTTGCGAGAGTATTGCAGATGTGATCTTTTTGCAATTATACCTATCCCTCAGTTAAATAGAAAATATCAACGTGGTTCAAAAAAACGAAAAATAAAGGGGCAAGGAAAACCGATGTGGAAAATGAAGACATCATGGGCAGAATTTTTTGAGTAAAAGCATGAAAATGAAAAAACAGATGAAGCTGACTGTGACGTTTTTTTGGGTATCATCACAACGAAGCCAAATTAGTATAGCAGCTGAGGCACGGGCGACCAAACTTTTTGACCCGAAGGCGAATTCGCGACTGCCTTGCCACTGGAGGGCCGGATGCGGTGCGATTGACGTGACAGGCAGCAGCCAATTCTGCTTCCCTGCTGTCCACAATTGGAAACGTGGTACTTGAAAGAACGTGCAAGGTATTTGGCGGGCCGGTTTTTAAACCGGTCGGCGGGTCGGATGCAGCCCTCGGGCCGTAGTGTGGCCACCCCTGAGCTAAAGTGATGCTCAAAAATGGTACGGAAAGATTCCTCCTATTGCTGATGAAAATGGCAAAGGTTAATCATATTGCTCATGATGGGAAGAAAAAAACTAGCACGCTTTGATGTAGCATTCTGTGACTAGCAGTAATAGCCAATTATAGGTTGTTATCACTATGTGTAAGAGTAGTATATACTGTAATATGCATGTCATATGATGTATGTAACTTTTTTATTTGCTGTGATCTTTTTAGTATCCAAGTTACTTCGTCTGCTTTAGGGCCCCACTAAAAATTGTACCTTTGAGTCCCAAAATTCCTGGATCTAACCCTGTTTCTGGGGAAACTAATTTTGAAAAATCTGACTGCAAAAGTCAAATCAAATCAAATCACTGAAAACTTCGCCCGGTTGCATCACGACTAATTTGTATTGCAAATGTTTTTTCCTTAACGTCCAAATTTCGTCTGACAATGAAAACAATCTCATAATTTTCTCTTTTTGCTTTTATGAAAGAGGACCTTTGATGCATTAGTAAGCATAAGCAGAACCCTGCGATTGTTGGACTGGACAAACCAATACCTTTTCCCGGACAGCTTGCGCTTTTATTGTGGTGTATCACAGCAACGATCTGACAGACAGTAATCTTAAAGCGGCAATACAATTAACTTAGGATTGCCGAAATAGCCAACTGCAACTAAATATTTGTTTCATCTATGCTGTTAAAACGCTTGAAATTAATTTTTTCGTTTTTGATTGCTTCCTTAATTCTTAAGTTTCTCTTTCAGTTTGAAAAGTGCGTTTGAGTGAGCTCTCCAGAAAACGTTCAACAAAGCAAGAATTATACGAGCATGGAGTAGCTGTTGTAGATTTGTTGTAAATGCTCTTTACAATCTGACTTTCCGCTTGGAATTTTGAAGCAAAAATAAAAATGATCATAGTTTTCTTTTGCCTTGACGTGGCAGTGTATTTTTATTTTTTCAAAAACAATGAAAAGCAATACTTAAAGGCAAGTAAAACTTTTAAGGCACTTTTATCGACGTCATAATAATATGAAATCATGAGTGTTGTGGTTACAGCGGTTTTCTCTGGAAAAATTCTGAAAAATCTTTGTACCATCATGATGCACTGACACGTTTTCAACCTGTATGTGCAGAGGCAGCATGAAGAACACCATGTTCTGGCCAAGAGTACTGTCCGCTTCAGAAATCAAGGATATTGCTCGCAACTGCATTTGCCCGAAAGATTACGCAATTTCCATGACGCCCGACCGTGTGGAAATGATCGGAAATGTAAATTATAGCTTTGGTGACACATGTCAAACAGTGTAAGCGGACAAGATGTTCGACAGAGTTCATGGAATGATTCCAGACGAACAATTTCGGAAGTTGCCGCTTTAATCACTTTTGTTAACGCTGCATTTGAGAACTGTGTTTTACTTACACCATTGTGAATAAACTAAAAGTCATGCATTACTATCGAATTTACTGATGCTGTCAGCAGCTCTTCGAAACGATTTTGTAAAAAAGACGTAGTGCATCTGCATCGAAAGCAAGCTGTGCCCGTGGAAGTATTGTAATTATTTAACAAACTTACCATGCATACGGAAAATCTTCGAAATTCATGAAATGGAAGATGAGACGTCACGATGTCTTGATATAAGTATGTCTTGACATAAGTATGTCTTGTAGTTTAAACCAACTGGCAACTGTCTGGAACTGCCAAACACTTATTCAATCGCCAGTGCTCGATACTAAGTTAGACGTACTGTAAGATGTGGAAACTTGGCGGATTGATGGTCATGCAGATGAAAATTTTTTTCTTTCCAGATCTTACTTTCTAGATTTGTGAAATCGAAATATGTATCGCTTCAACTTAGATAAAAAAGAACTAATCAGTCAAAAATAACTAGGAGATGTGCATTACACGTTCATTTCCTCTATTTTTTGCAGAATCGGGTAAAAGATTCGACTTATCTGGTGCAGTAAGCTGCAATTGTTACAATAGAGTCTGATAACGCAAAGACTTAATTCTGCTCTGTTTCTATAATACTGGGTAAACTTTGATTCGTTGCACCTCATTTGCAGAAACTCGTCGATCAACAAAAAAGTTGACCGAAACAGGAAATTAGCTATGGAAAATCCAGTCAAAAACATATTTTCGTCAGTAAATTATTAAGTTCTTTGTATGATCGATACATCTGTCTACAATTGTAAGAACAGTGTTGATTGCTGAGGTAACAGTTGCATGCTTTTTCTGTGGTTTATTTTTTGCATTCCCTGCATTAGTAACAAAGAAAAAAGTACGTGAGCAGTATCATGTGTTCAATATGACCCCAACAAGTAAATTGTAAAACTTTCACTAAAGAGCCAACAATTTGTAAAGAAATGCACTTTTAATAAACTGAGAAGATACTTTAGTGATGAATATGCTCGGAAACACGGCTCGACAATTGAAAAATGCTGAGAAACCGTTCAACAACTAAAAATTCACTCAGATGCACTGTGACAAATGTTAAAAGTTATGCTTTTTATCAAGCAGGGGTTATGTCAATCCAACACTTGCTGGAGAGAAGTGCGTTGTCTTCTAGCCATTAAGAAAAGATAACTAAAACAAACACTAAAATTCTGTAAAACAAAACAAAAATTTGTTACCCCATCATTACTGTGGGATCAATATGAAACAAATAAAGAAAAATGAAAAGTTTTCACCGAAGCACTAATATGGATACAAGATTTCAGTAGCGAAAAAGAACACTAAAAAGCATAAAAAGTACAGTACCACAGTAATTCACAACATTACACAGTTTGAAAGATCTGACCTATCATACGTGGCTGGGGTTATATTGAGCCCAGAGTCACTTTTTATCTTCGGCAGTAGCAGGAGTCTGCGGGGCCTTTATAAATGTTATTTCTCAAGTAAAGATATTGCTGAATTTCGGTTGCATCGATAATTGCCGGAGTCTGAACAGGAGTCGAATTACCAAATTTGAACAAATTAAAAACCCGGATTCGGATTCAAAACTTTTGGAACAGGAGATCGGAGTCTCAATATGTAACTCCGGCCAGCTCTGATTGACCACATGGCACCACTGCAGGGTTATAGTTTCATGGTAATCTTTGTCCAATACGAAAAAATTCAAAAATTATGTTGTCAAATTTAAGACAAGTGACACACTGAGCCTGATGCTTGTGAAAGAATTTTTGAAAAGATATCTAAAGTTTTAGTTACTCTAAGCAGAACGAAAAAATCACAAGTTCGCCTTGTCCAATGCTTCAGTTAGCGGCGAAAAAAATCAACCTTTTGTCGCTGTTTTTCAAAATGCATGGTTAATACGTTGCAAAACATTTAAAAAACATTTTTGAAGGCATAAGATCTTGAAACGGCCAAGTATATATTCAGAGATTTCGTCAGGCATTAGAAACTGAAATATGTTGTGAAATCCATTTAACACATTTACACGCGCGCAGATTGCTTGAAGTAGCGTTTCATATTCTTTACTGAAATTGAAAAAGAAAATCATCACTTTTGTGGTTCAACTTACCCGATGCGTGGCTGTTGTCCTGGGTGGTGTTTGTCCTAGGTGTCATATGTCCACGTGGCAGTTGTTGGGCGGGATTTGTCCGGGTGGCTGTAGTCCTAGAATCACTTATTGCCTTAAGCGACATTGAACTGATCTAAGTTCACAAAATGCTTCCACACTCAGGTCTCAAACTATTGCAGTGCCTTCTCAGTCGACTGGACTTAGTTGTAGTCAGTTTCAACAGGTTTTATTTTAAATGTTATTGTGGTCCCAATACGGATTTAAGATTTCGTTCGAGAGAAGAGCAATATCAATCTAATAAGCCAAAAGGGAGGNTAACAGCTTAACAAACTTAACAATCGCACGCGCAGTAAAAGAAACAGGCACACGGGACTTCGGATCTGCCGGCAGCGTATCCATAGTTTGTTAAAATTGACATCAAGGTAGGGCCCGCAAACTCAGGGCAAGAAAACCGATTCGGGGTAAATGTGATTGAAGATCATCTTCGAGGAAGATTTTTAATTTTACGCAAAGACCATCTTATAAACCTGAAAAGATGAAAATAAAACAACTGTCAAAGTAAAAGTAAAAAAGCTTGCAATTTTTATTTTTTATTTACGTGTTTGTCTCATACACGAAGTTCATATCACGTTAGTGAAACGAACACAAGCCACAAGCGTGCATTCATTGGCGTACAGACGTCTGGTGATGCCCGGGGCGACTGCGTGGCTGTACGCCCCCCCTACAAAATTTAAGTTTTGAGCAGTGGCGTATGGTGGTCATTATTACTGGATATATGCTGTTTGTGACATCACAATATTACGGTATATTCACGTTTGCAGACCAACGGTTTGGTGAAGTTTGTTGACACAACATGCGCATTATTCTACACGAGCTCTCCTTACTGATTGTTGCACAATGTGTCACTGTAAGGAGCATACATTATCAGCGCTGCAACTTAGGAGCCCGGAGAAAAAACACAACGCTCAGTGCTAAGACGGAGCAATTCATAACTGCGGAAATATCCGGCAACGCGTTAAAACAGGAGAGTGAAACACAATCAGTGCTACGTCAACGCAGTTCACGCCAACGACGGAAAACAGATTTGGACAGAAAATCTCAGGTAGACACAAATTAGTAGAATCTTTCTTCTATCTGCCATGTCTGGGCATCTGTACGTCACAAACGTGCTGGTGAGCACATACTGCAACTTGCTAACGAACTTTTGTGTCTGTCGGAATTATTATATCGCAGTAACATGGACTTGTTTGCATTTCAGACGGTGATCTGGTAGAATTTACAATAATTAAATCTTAATCCTCATTGTTTGTATCTTTCAACCACTCTACCATAAAATTGCTGTGGTACCACTTCATATTTTTCTTTGGACTTATTTCATTAGTATCTCTGTGACTTGAACTTATTGCACCTTGCTAATGTTTACAGCTTATAAGGAGTCAGTTGCTTGTTCATCAGTTATGCTGACGACTAATGTACCTTGATGACAAGATAAAAAAGATGAGACTAGAAATAGAGTTTAACCAATAATACCCTATCCTAAATCACCGCTATAGGCAGTTAATTCCTAAAAAAAACAGATCTTTAGAAAAAAAATAAACCCAGAAAGCATTGAAAACCCCAGATCTGGGGGCAAAACCCCAGGTTTGGCACCACTGGCCAAGTTATTTTGAAAGTACCAAAAAGGCAACGCAACATATAGCACCGGTCAATGTGATGTAATGATATTTTCTAAAAATGCCATTCACAGCAATACAATCAAGAACTACCTGGAATTTGCTGAAAAAATTCTATACACATAACCAGGGGTGGATATTAGAGGAGGCGAACCAGGCGATTGCCTCGGTCTCCCTTCTTTCAGAGATGCCGCAGGGCCCCTTTTTTAGTTTTGTCGACATACGACCTCAATGTGCGTAAGAATGGTAGGTTTAACTTGTTGGCTTAATCAGTGTTGGGGTGCTATTTTATTGGGTATATTCCTAATGTGGACTTCACAGCAGTCAAAATAGACCCTTAAATCTTCTGCCCCTATAGTCGGAAAGTGCTTTAATTGTTATTTGAAAAATACCTAAAAATTGCGAGTTTTGCATAGTACGTCTATCTGGGTGAGAACGGTCGATTCAACGTGTTGTGCTGGTTTAATCAGTGTCGGGGCGTGCGTTGTTTTCATCGGAATGTTCTTAATGTGGACGAGACTGCAATAAAAATCAACCCTTGAATTTTTTTCCCCTATTGTCGGAAAACACTTTAATTGTTCTTCGAAAAATACCTAAAAATTGCGATTTTTGCATAATACATCCAGTTGCGTGAGAATGGACGATTCAATGTGTTGTGCTGGCTTAATCAGTGTCGGTGCGTTATTTTGATAGGTGTATTCTTAATGTGGACTTGACGTCAATCAAATTAGACCCTTGAGCCTTTTGTCCCTATCGTCGGAAAGTGGTTCAATTGTTCTTTGAAAAATACCTACAAATTGCGATTTTTGCATAAAACCTCCAGTTGCGTGAGAATGGTCGATTCAACGTGTATGGCTGGCTTAATCAATGTCTGGGCTCTATTTTGATGGATGTATTCTTAATGTGGACTTCGCACTTAGTTTTTGCATTGTTTTGTCCCTCCTTAGGAAACCATCAAACACCACACGAGTCGGAAAATGAAGGGTGTTATACAACCCTAAATTTGATTATGTTTTCCTGGGACACGTGAATTACTGGTTTCCCGTTCAACTATTTTTGACTTCCCGATGCCCATTTTTAATCACTTTCAGAACAAAAAATCACATCTGCGCAGCGAGACACACATAGCATACAAATTTTATGCACTGTACCCCCAAACAAGTGTCTTTTCAGACGGGAATTTTTATTTGTATATAGAAAACGAAATGAGCGTTTTAGATCGTTTTTTTCTTGGTATCAAGTCATGGTATAAATCTAATCTTCACATAATAGATTTCCGATGTCCTATGTGCCACAAAAAAATTTGCATTTGGAATCAAATTGAAATTTTAAGGTAGCAGGGTGCACTAAATTTTCTACACATCAGGAAATCCAGAGTAGTACATTGCCCCAATTTTTATCTAGAGGCTTTCAGGGATATATTTTTTAAATAGCTCAGGCACCATTCCATTTGCCTCTAAAAACCAGGAGAAGTCATAGAAACACAGGTTTCTCAGGTTTTTCTAAGTATATGAAATTAATAAACAATAGGGGGGGTCCATCAACAACTTTAATGTGTAGACGAAGAACAATTTAAAATCATCTGACTTCAAACAATTTACAAGGTGAAATTGACTTTCACGCAAAAGCAAAATCTAGACAAAATCGAATAATTTAATTTGCTTTCAGCGAACAGAGTTTCTGTATAACATGTGCAAAATGTAAGACCCACGTTCTGAGAGTTTGCCCAGGGTACCTACATTCTAATATCCACCTNTGCCTATAATTAAGAACAATTTTAACATAAAGGCCCACCGGGCCCCCCCAAAAGCACGGGCCCCGTAGCATTTGCTACATTGGCTACTATTGTTAATCCGGTACTGCCTANAATGCTGTGTTCTAGGCTGCCTTGCCTGAAATAGGTGCATATCAGATATACTGAGCATCAATTGAAACAAAGCTGCTTGGCTCATAAGCCTGTCTCTACTACAAAAGCTGCAACACCCTTGAAATCGATAGAAGTGAAAGAACACGCCAAATCTGACCTACATTTTCACTGCACCTTTACTGGGCCAATGTGCTTGCGCAAAAACACTATTTTCACTGGAATCCGATGGAACAAATATTTACAGAATTACCAAGGCACTCCAATATTTTCAATTTTTGATTCCTGCCTGCAGCTGCAATCTTCACAAACTTTATATTGATGTATCAAAATACAGATTCTTGGGATTTATTGCAAATATCTTCCCTACACTGAAGGATAGTTTAGATTTAGAATGTAGTTAATGCCTATCTTCCGCTTCTATGTAGCCTATCTGCGTTTCTTACTCAGGCCCACAGTTTGTAATTCACAATCAGTGCAAGTGCAGCACAGACAATGCACATTTGATACGCAACAGTGGAGGACACTTTCTAACAGTAACTGTCGTTGGCAACGGCAATGATAAATCTGAAACTTGGCACAAAATGATGCCAAAACCACCACCACAAGTTGGCTGCCATGCATCGTCTACACAAACCAATATATAACCAAAACAGCCACAATTTGGACCTGATACCACCTTGCTTTAAATAACACCAGGTTTTTATTCCCCGCAGTACCCTAGCTTTGTCAGGAGTAGTGATACAGAACATCAAGTTTTTCTTTAGACAGGATACCATGCTTTATGCAGCTTTAGGGAAACGTGTGCAGATTTAGGTAGATGTGCGCAGTTTTAGCAAAATTTGCGCAGATTTAGCTAAATGTGTGCAGAATTAGCTAATTGTGCGCAGATTTAGCTAAATGTGCGCAGATTTAGCTAAATCTGACTGGCTAGCAGTTTTTTGTGCTAAATCTGTCAGATATAATTTTTTTACGAACGACGCCC
>JGI24159J19872_10011434_pt1 | contig 11625 bp, 5 predicted proteins | sample Ectturendosymbi4_FD_19872 | JGI IMG/M metagenome (IMG submission 19872) | reverse complement strand
CTGGTTTCAAAACGTGGCGATGCTTGTTTGAAACACCTGAAGCAATTCATTCGAAACAATACTGAGAAACACATTGTGTGAGAAAGTATGATTGAATGCGCTAATATCGAAGATTCATATTTTATGCATTTTATCTGTGTGGTGCTTTTAGCAGATTCCTAAACGCACCACCAACCTCTGATATGCACAAAGCTGTCACTCACATTATAAAATATCTTTTTTTTACTAGCACTTGCTGAGTGTGTTATAACACTCTAGATTTTCTCAAAAACCTTGCCGCAAAGTGATTTTGCAGCAACATTAGAGACAGCATTCGTCGCTCATAGTTTTAGGTCTACAAAAATTCCGAAATTACTGGCACATTTTCACCAAAATTCTGGTTTGTAAGAAATTGTGTGGCGATGCTTCACAATCTTGAAAAATCAATTGGGCTTAGAAAATCACTATAAAATTTGCTGTTCAAAGCTAGTTTGCATTTTCTCAAATTGGAATTCATAAAACGAAATTGTCAAAATGACAACACTCTCGTTATGGACATTTTTTGGCGTTTGTCGTACATGGTTTTAGCCTTTCATACACTATCTTCGGAATCGCGTGACCATTAAAATCAGTAAAGCAAATGCATGTACATAAATGATCAGATCAACTATTACTTAAAACCTATGTTTGTTCTGGGTTGTCTCCAGCTAGTAGTTTGATGAGATGTAATCCTTAAAATAGAATTTCTCACCTTGGCTGGGGATTTTTTAAAGCTTGAAATATAAAGTTCAGTTCCATGTTTGCACTTTCGAAAATTTTGACAGTGACGCCACATCGACTGTGTTGTTTGCATATGCAACCACTCCAAATATGGTTAATCTTTGAATTAAGAACATTACACGGCGTTCTTAAAACTTATTTGCAAATTTAAACCATTTTATGATATCTAATTAAAAAATCCATTTCCTCCAGCCCTGGACATAAGCAAAAAATATCGACTCTGTCTGCAAACACCCTTGGGCTGGTTGAATCCCGGAACAGTGTTTCTGAAATATGAGTCTTTTTCAGTTTTCCTCTGCTCACAAACTAAATAATGTATTTTAGGCAGTGGTGCAAAGTTTGCTTTTTGCGAATCCTTCTCATTCCTTCTTTGTCATTTTGCAATTAGTGTCTCTGTAATGCAGGCGTATCACTAGAATACTGACGTAAATACGTGAATCACAATTTCGCAAGGCCCACTCAAAAACTTAGTTGGTTAACCTCAAGGAAAGTAAGAAATTGAAATGTCAGTTTTTGACAGCAGTTTTGGGGAGTTACGCAAAAAATATGCTGCAAAAAGTCATTTCAAACCTCCTTAACAATATTGCGCTATGTATCAATTGTAAAATTGAAACTCGAATTTCATATTCACTGTAAGAAAATGCAGTTTCATACATTTCCCGTTGAACATTCGTGGTATTGGTCAGCTACGTTTGCTTAAGTCCAGGCCGTAAACACAACTTTTCAACTGCTAAAACATTTTTCTTGTTTATCAATTATTTTCAAAGTTAAATGATTTCCAATTGCAGTGTTGCATCCTTTCTGTTGGCGTTGCGTTGAATGCGCGATTCACCACGAACGGGATCTGCGCGAAGAATAATAACCTATATATGTGGCGCGAACAAGCAATAAGAAAGTGTTCGCGGCGCGTGGTCTCTGTTCTTGTTTGCCGCAACAGTGTGAAGCCTTGTGCACTTGCCACTCGGACTTTCCAATCACGACAGTAGAAACCGTTTAAGTGTGAGTACCTACTTCGATTTGGAACAAAAACTAATATTAATTACCGGTATATAAATGATTGTCCCCCACGCCACATGACTAACAGTGTTCAAATAAATCACAAGCTATGAGAAGTTACCGCAATAAACTTTTAAAGGAAGCAATCAGGTTTGAGCCCATGCTTTTCACAGGCGGTTAATGGTGTAATCATGATCAATGCCAATAGTAAGTCTGGCTCATAAACAGTAAAACAGGGTAGCAAGTATAGAAAAAGCATCCAGTGGTCGGTAGCAGAGTTGCAGAGTCGGAGATGAAATGTCTGACTCCGACTTCCATCTTTCAAAAATTTTCGACACCGACTCCCAACTCCGACTCCTTCGCATAACGTAAATGAACATTGTTAGAAATTTTGTAGCGACTAGCAATCAATGGAAATCGTAGTGTACAGCAAGAATTCTCTGTTTCAATGAAAGTTTCAAAAAAATTTGTACCATTTCAACAGGCACGAGTTAGGATTCCGGATCAGGCGTGCGATGTAATAAATGATTTAATTAAACTGTCGGAATCGGATAAAAAATGCGACTCCAACTACGACTCCGGCACCTAGTATTCTTAGGAATCCGAGTCTGACTCCACCCAAAAATCTCCGACTCCTTGCGACTCTGACACCACAACCCTGGTGGGTAAAAGCATAAAACTGCCCCCTTTGTTAATGAATCTTGATGTAAAGCAAGTGAACACAGTCAGCAAGCTGGATCCGGATAAGCGGTTAATCTCGGTTCAGGCCGATCCGGGATTGAGGCTCATAAAACATTCCATTTCAGAAAGATGGATTCAGGCAACCCTGACTCACTTTTACATGGAGCTTGCAATTCAGAATTGAGATAATCCTGGATTGGTGTTTTAGTAGAATCTTGCTTTCTGTAACGCAATCTGCTGAGTCATCGAAGTCAGGTCATCTGTTGTTGTGGTTCAGCTCTCCACTTGTGCGCCTAGGTCAAGGTTTCATATTTGTAATTCCACGAGGTTGTATCTTATTTTGCACCTCATGTCATTAAAAATCGAAACTGAGCAATACAGTATTGATCATTTACCATATGTGTGGTTTGAGCAAACTGTTACTGTTTTTACATGACACGTAATAACGGGGCCTTTGGATTGCGGCCGATCTAAAAGTTCTGGCTACCTTCAGCTGTAATAAGCTGTGCGTTAGCGTAGTGCATTTCATTTATCAGGACTAAAGCAAGTGAAAGTGCTAACAACCCTTTGTTGGATTGGTGCAGCACATAGTTTGAACACGTTACGTCAACATTCTGCGATTCTCGAGAAATAAATTGGTGATTTTTGTTCTCAACACAACATTTTTGAAGCAGTATAGAAGTATGAAGCTTAAAATAAAACATCAACGTTTTTAAGCTTGAGGATTGGCTGTCACTATCACACAAATAAACATGCACGGCGCTCGCGCATGCAGGAAAGCGAGATTTAAATTTTTTCATGTGCTTTGCGTGTATGAGTATCCGTTCGCACGCTTATGCATTCAAAGCATTTCGTATAAATGTCTGTATTGGAACTGTTTTTTGCAGCTTACATGCATTATTAACGGTTTTGGGTGATTTCAACGTTTACTAAAATCTGGATTATCAAAAATTCATTTGAAATTTTTTGCTTAATGACTACTGCAAAATCAAATTAATTTTGATTCTTCGTACTTATTTATGCATGACTGTATTATACTTGTCGTGAGCTCATAACGGAGAACCTATCTTTAAAAAGAGATAGGTAAAGAATTGTGCACCTGCAAGCTTCAGTATAAAAAAGGTAACTTGGCCACTCTAGCATTTCCCCAATTAATAACGAAGTGGGTAAAGTGTAGAAAAACAAGTCACAGCTGATTGATTGATATCTGCTGTGGAACTGTTCTTGAAGCTTATCAGAAACGCCTCTTAAACACATCTCCATGAAAGCAGAGTGCGCATCTCAATTTTCTGTTTTTGGCTTGATGCAAATGCCTTTTTTCAAAGAAATTACAAGGGCAAAAGATCCCATATACTTGATATTAAAACACGCTTTCTAGACGGAGTATAACGTTTATCAGATATCTGTGATTTTTTTCAAAATATTGCAATATTGCTACAAGCATATGACACAAAAGGAAAAAAATAAAGCTGTCACAATGTTACAGCTTTCAACAGATAAATTTTTCCCTTGCTTTTGTGCAAATATTAGCGAATTTCTCGACGTGCGACGTATTTTGAAACACTTTGGGTAAAAGCTGAACTCCATCGTTCCTATACACATTTTGTTGAAGTAACAACGCTTTCATAATAATCCGCTTTTGATGAATATTTCCGCCAATTTAAACGTTTTGTGCAGTTATAATGCAGTTATAGTAGTTCAGCCGGAAAGTTCTCATCATTCTACTGAAAAGAACAACGAAATAATGAAAGCGTTACGTAAAATATGTAGTTACATTTTGATTTAGTTTGTTAGATAAGTATGTTGTTTCAAGCCAGGTTCAATTACGCTGTCGCTGTTTCGTGCGTCTAGCGTGCCATTGCAATTGCAAGTTAATTTGTAAACGCAAAGTTCATTCATGCTTTCTCAGTTTTGTATGCCTGGCAATTGTGGTGCAAGTACACCCGGTGTAGTGCAGGCACACACTCCCCCACGTTGCCTATCACAACATCTATCGAATTTTGCAATGCATTTCCAGGAATGTTACTGTTCACCCACGTCAACCTGCCCTTTTCGGCACGACATTTGATGCCTTGATTGGAAACACTCCGTAAGCCTTTCTTTAACTGCTCAGGTAACCTCTAAACACAAAAACGTTTGTTGTCCTTGCCCAAAATGGGAAGATTTTGTTTATTCGCTTGCACTGGACTAACTGGCAGGTTTAGACGCGGGCACAGCTTTTTTTACAGCTTAGCAAGTCTTCTCAAGCTCATCCGATCAGAAAAAGGCAACGTGCTGATTTCGGAAAAATTTTTATATGATGAAGAACAAAAGCAATTTTCCAAACAAAATGTGGGAAGTGCAAATGAACGAAAAAGTAAAGAAAAATCCAAAAATTCCGCTAGTAAACGTCATTGGTGGTCGGTTTCAGGTTTAAACAGAACCTCATTGCACGCTTGTGGTTCTATATGAAATAAAAGTAAATTACGACATGAAATTTTTCTATTTTCATTGCAATTTTCAGCCACGTTAATCAACCTTGCCCAAAATGGGCAAATGCTTCACGACAATGTCTGGGCAATGAAGCTGATCGCGGCACTGCTATTGACATTCACGTCTCACATACGGCCAGTCCCGTCGCCACAGGGGGTTTTGGCATGCTAAGCCCCTTCAACAACGCTTCAAGCACCCCCAAATTGAAATATGAAAACTATATGTTAGTGGAGTTTTGTCAATTTTTACAATGTCAAGGCATCAACAGGGAAACAAAAACTCATTCTAACCATAACTTGGGCTGATTTTCACCCCAAACTCACACTAATCATAACGTGCGGGATTTTCACCCAAAGTCACACTAACCATAACGTGCGTGATTTTCACTCCGAACTCACCCTAACCATAACGTCGGGTGATATTCACCTAAGGACCTCGTGGCTACCACTCCTGTCCGGGTGGAAATCACCAGGGGTTAGTTTTCCAGGGGTGTGAGTGATCTTTGCAGAAAACTTGAAAGTGATCAATGCAAACAAGTGGTCCCCATCGTTAGAACGTGAACCTCGTTTTGTTCTGTTTTGGTGGTGGACAGGTTCTACAGCGTTGTCTGGCCTCAAAGTTCATGTCCTCAATAAAATGCTTTGACCTTTTACCACAAGTGCACGCACAACAAGGAACAAGCCTTTTTTGTCTAAGCCAAAGTTCTAGAAACTTTAATTAGGAAAAGAGAAGCACAAGGTTCATCATGTCCTCCATAAAATGCTTTGATCTTGCACCACAAGTGCGCATACAACAAAGTGCAGGCCTCCTCCAGCTCCAAATTCTTTTCTCTGACGGAGAAGGCGTCATACATTCTGCTGCCTGTTTCTCAATGAAAACCACGAGCTGAGCAGGAGCCATTCGCGCCAAATTGATGTGTCGTCAGGGTTGCACTCGTGTGATCTACTTCCGCGATGGCTTCTGTCATAGGTTGCTGGCGTGGCTTACTAGTGAACCTCATGCACCAACTCTTTTGCCCAAATTAGGCTAACTTAGGAGGAATCTTTGTGTAGGAATTTTGTTACACCTCAAGTAACCATGGGTCAATTTGGGCAAATTTTTGTTCCCCATCGAAAACTACAAAACTTGTGCAGATTTCGATAGGACTGCCCGAAAGAGCGTCAAAGAAAATGCAGCTACTGAAAGAACCAGCTTTCTACGTGACGGTTAACTAATTTTTAATTTAAGTAGAAGAACCGTTTGTCCAAACTGCGCAGAGGTTACCTGAGCAGGGTTAACCATGTGCTTCTTCATTTTTTAACCGCTCACGTAAATTGTCTGATGCTTTTTGAAAATCTCCATTTTTCCAACTATCTAACGCTTCTGTATAACGATGTCCAATAGGAATAGATATTGTTGCTGCTTTGCTTCAGTGTTTGATCCTTATCAGTGTGGACTGCGTTTACCAACCAACACCTACTTTGAAATATTTTTATTGTTCAAACATGAACTCACAGCAAGGAAAATAAAACATTTTTGCAGAACCAAACTGCAAATATTGCAGTGAATGACGATAAAACAATCGTTGATGTGCTTTTCAGAAAGTTAAATTTACGGTTTGTAGTTTCATGTTTTGAAATTAGATTTCAATCGACAGAAACCATTACCGACAAACTCTTCACCTGAGATGATCGTTCCTGCTAACCACTCCGAGCTGGCGAAAAACCTTACATTTTCAAAAGATATCTTTTTCACCAAGGAAACCTGGAAGTTGTGCTTTCCTTGCATTGTTTTGTTACTTGCTGCAGGAACATGGATGGCAATTTCTTTTCTGGTTTTTGCGTGCAATTATCAAAAAAAGCAGAAACATGAGCAAGGAGATTATTCTGTGGGGAAAGTTATGATAACAGCTGTGATATCAACATTATTAATTCTTCCTCGACTTGCCCTCACTCTCAGCTTATCCTTCATCGGTTACGAAAAGACTGTTGAAAGTGATCGCTTGTGCGAAATGTTAATGGACTTTTCCATAGCTGCATTCGGAGTTGGACTTCTACCAATATACACCTACCTCTGGATTCGTCAGCGTGCTTTGTATTTGCAGCCCTTCATTTCTAGTTTGTACACTAAGCCAGTCAAGTTGCTTTCGTGGAGTCTCCTTGTCATGATACTGACCGGAGACGTGCTGTCTATAATTATGTATGTTGCCCCTGTGACTTACACAAGCTCCTCAAATGGTTGTGTAAACGTGCAAAAAGATTTAGAAAACCTCCCACACTACTTCGGTGTCTGCCTTCAGATAGCAGGGCAAGTGCTTCTTTTGGCTCTTTATTTGTACCCTTTGATTAAGCACAAACAAGTTCAAAATTCGTATCTTCGGAGCACTTATGGAAATAATCTTCCCACTTCTGGCCTTGCCTCCAAAGATAGAGTGCTACTCGCAGTGCAGAGGTCATTTTGGTGTGCTTTTGCAAGCATTATATCAGCCATTTCGTCAACGGTAGTTGCATCAGTTATTTCAATTAACATTCCACGAGTAGTGACAAACATTGTGTTCGATTTGAGTTTAATTTTAACTGTATTCTTCCTCATTGTGTCTTTTGAAAGTTATAAATTAATTTTAACGTCGCCTCTTCGTTGCCAGCTGCAGATGAACACCTCAAAATGATCTTGTCTCTATTCTTGATCTCATTTCCGATGCAAATGCTGAGCTACATTTGAGCTGCTGCTGTTAAACCACACCACAGAAATGTACAAAGTTTTTTCATTTTTACTGTGCTTTGGCCTGTAGCATGGTGTACATGTTCTAGGAAAAAGGAGTACAAATCTAAGAGTAATTCGGAAGTGTACTTCAGATATTTACTTTTTTTTCATAGAGAATGTTTCCGTAAGTGCTATTCTATTAAAAAGGAGTAAAAATGTAAGTCGTACTTTAGATTTTTTTTCACAGAATATGTTGCTCATGATGAAGACTATTTTGGGCACGCTTTATAATAATTCAAATGCGTAAATGACAATTTTTTCAATGAACTAATTTTTTTTGTTTAAGAACCGGTACACACGTCTCGTTTTCCACCACTTCAGCGTCAACGTCTCCATAACAATGTATCGCCTTGACAAAAAAGGCTGTTAGACCTTGAAGAGTTTTCGTTACGATGTTCGAATTTCCCATGTTGAAATGCTTGTTTGCAGAAAATAGCAGTTTTTTCAGTCTTCGCGTTTTAAAATAATCTATAACGAATAAATTCCGAGAAGATGCGACTAAAAAACATGTCAGTAAACAATTACATTTGTTTTCAATGGCGTGCTGCAGAAAGGATAAACCTGTTTGTTAGGACAGTCAAAAAACTTCAAAAATCTTCAACAAAACTTTCACGAAATGTATGAAGAGATTATAGTTCTATACATATTCTTTTCACGCATACGTATTGCTGATTTACTTACGCAACTTTGATTTGGGGCAGGATGCTTTCAAAATCAAACCAAAAGCCAACTTCAAAATGCTTTTTCAGAAAAAATTGCAAATTGTAAATAATATGAAGTCCGTGAAAAGACAAAACAGTCATGCATTGAATTGTACCGGCCTGTTTCTTCTTGAAAACTGTTTATTTTCCCGGATTGTCCTTTCGAAATGTGCGACATTCATGAATATTTATATAAAACGTTTGACACTGGCCCATCACAGTTAGTGACAAATATCACTGGCAAGATGCTATTAGGGAGGAGCAGACGGTGAGGTGGTAATTTACTTAATTTCATTCGTGGCCTGTTGCACTTCACAAATTCGCTTTTCTCTGTCATACTGTTCTGACTTTGCTGATCAACTGCTCGACTTGTCGCTTTGCTGATCATACATATTTAATGACAGTCGTTTACGTACCGCACAGACAACCCCTGGTATCTATAAATAATAACAACCACGAATTGATTCCTGCACGCGACGAAGTGGTATACCTCTGTTAAAGTAATGCACAAGTTGAACGTTCTTTATTATGAGAAGCTTCATTCTCTGACGGTGAAAAATAATTATCATTTGGTATAAATTCTTGCTCTTGCTTGTGAGAGTCATTTGAAAGATTTTAATGATTTCGGTCTCATTCACCCCTCAAACTTTTTGCACATGCGCTCTTGTATTTCCATTCTCAACATCCACGAAAGTTCATTATCTTCTTTTTCGCTGCAGTAATTCGTCGATGTGATGGTTCAGATCTGCGCATAAACCTGTTTTTTCATTCACTTTAAATTGATGTGGCCTCGAAAAAGGAAGAAGGCGTGGACGCGGAAGACATTTTTTGTTTTACCTTATCAGGACTTGAACATTGTTACTGGCTTGTTTTATTCGTATCACATGCTACAGCTTTTGGAAACTTAAATGTACGCACAGTGGCTAGTGGTGCTATTACAATTAATAATAAATAGATTCGTTTTACAAACTCGAAGCTGATAATGACTTAATATGCTAGATTTCAATTAACCTCAAAATTGTCTGTCTTACGTTAAATTATTCCGCAGCGAGTGAACAGCATTAATCAGTTTTATTTAATCTATATTTCGTAAGTAACATCCTTCTTTTTAACTAAGATTTAATAATTATCTCTTTTCTGTGTTACTTGGTCTTAACAAAGCGCTGTACTTTGAAAAACTAAAAACTTTTAAGTTTAGTCTGAAACAAATTGCAAAAAGTGTTAGTTTTCAAAAACTGGTGCAAATGTCACAACTGCTTGAAAACCCTCTCTTGTCTTCTTCTCAGCAAATGTTTTGGTAACTTCATCCTGTTTTACTTCTTGTGCAAGTTTGGATTCAATATTCAATCGTCTACACGTTATTGACCGCTGTTTACTCTCAAACAATTTTTATTAGTCTAAGTCCACCACTAAGTAATCTCTCTGCAGATGCCACAGTGGCTGCACTTGTGAACAAGACTCTTGGGCAACTACACACATTTGGAAAAAATTTATTGAAGATTGAACTCGTTTAATTTGATATGAAAGGGCTAATGGAAGCAATTTCTCTTTTCCAAAATTAGCTGAATGGACGAAAGGAAAATGCCTATGATGCAGCAACTTTACGCGGGTACTCTCATTCTCCGGAGCCCTAGGACCTACTGGGTCTGGATATGATGTACCTCTTGTACTCCTCTTTCTTAGGCCCTGTTCGTAACACCTCAAAGTATCTCGATCTCGGGAGAGTTGTTCTTTTCACACACAACCACTTGTTTTTCTGTTACTTTTTCCTTGTAAACAATGTAAAACACTGCAAGACTTGATGTTGCAGCTTCACCTTTTCGCTAGATGAGAGGTCGGTCCTGATTAGAACTTCGCTTATTTGCGTGTCCATAGAATTTGACGATTTTTTCTAAAAATTTATGACTTAACTAAAGCTGACTAATTACAGCTAATCTCTATCATACCGCAGCTGGATTGTTCCAATCTTCTTATGAACCCAACTCCCAGCTGAAGATTTTACAGACAAGCCTACCGGAAAAAAGTACCCCACTTCCCGCCATTGTTCCAAAAATGGAACACGCAAAAGAAAAACCATATGGTGGCATCATGACCTAATAAACACATAAAAAATTTGGTCAGTACTTTCGGGGAAGCCTTCAAGAAAAGAACGTCAATGGTTTTATTGTGTTTACTTCCTGCTGTAATTTTTGTGCTCTGCCAAAGTCAGGACACAGAAAAACTCTAAAAAGCTCATGATATAGTGACGTAATACTCAAAGTACTTACGTCACTGGAAATTTATAAAGACTGTTTTGTGAAGTAAACTATGTTGGAAAACAACCTATTAAAAGCAAACAAACGCTGACGCCTTTTTAAGAAAGTTGGGTAGCTCCATACAGCATGTTCCAAAATTGAAACAACTGCGCCTAATGGGTTAAGAAAAGAATTGGGGGGCAATCAGGGGCCAAGCAAAAGTCTGGGGGGCCATGGTTCACCCAGGCACCCCTTAGAATCGCCATTGACCGTGTCTGGTCAGTTTGGGCTAGATCATTTCCCCACTCGGTACTTCTCTATCAAAGAAAGGACACACTAAAATGCGAAGGTAATTATTACCCACGGAAGACCCACCACAATTGGACATAAACTAACCATTCACAACCACACCTTGCTTTAAAAAAAACAAGTTTCGTTAATACATTTTTTACATTCCGCTTTGCTCAATTTTATAATGCGTTTTCTTAACCCTTGAACGCCTAAGTGCTTTGCCAATCACTATTACCTAACATGGGCCGCTAGAGACCCGTGTCATATATAGCCTACTGGCAAGCGAATAAAAGGACATTGGAAGATTGGAAGTTTTTTGCAAGCCCATGAATATCACTTAAAATCTTGACAGCCTACAGCTCAGAAACGAGAAAAACTTAATAAATTTTACGAATTCTTGAATATCACTAAGACTTTGACGAACAAAAGTTCAAAAGCCACAACAGGTAAATTCTACATATAGGTCAGTGGTTCTCAAACGTTTCTGCACGTTGATCCCCAATTAAAGTATACAATTTTTTGTACACCCCGTGGCCTAGCCCACCAGTTACTAATTCAAGGATTGTATGTGTCAAAATAAAATTGAGTACTTTTTACTTGAAATGCGTGATAAAATAATACACAATCCGTAAATATACTTAGAACTAAAGATGTAAGCATAACATAAAACAACAATTGTTCTCCGTCCTACTGCGTAGCCTACTGCTGTCTGTATTGCCAGTCTAACAACTGCCGAACTGCGACACATG
>JGI24159J19872_10011433_pt1 | contig 11625 bp, 5 predicted proteins | sample Ectturendosymbi4_FD_19872 | JGI IMG/M metagenome (IMG submission 19872) | reverse complement strand
TGTGCAGGTTTTGCAAAAATTGAATTTAAAAATCACTTGGTGGCGAAAACGACCCCTTGGCAAATCTAGTGTTGACGGGACACATAGTATGGTGATTTTAGGTGATGAAATCAAAAACTGTCTGTTTAATGCATGACTCAAATTCTTAATGTGGTTGAATATATGAGAAAGAACGACTTACAACGGCCTGACGAGAGTGAAACGTGAGGAGAAACCCCAATGAAGGCGCAGTGTGCCAGCAGTGCATCATTCCTTTGAATCTTTTGTTTCATTGTTTTACTGCCGTATTGTGATTAAACCTTTTGATGCAAATAAAGTTCCAAAAATTCATTGTGCAATTTTGCTTTCATTTTGAAATTATTACGCAAGTAAACGGTCCTAACACCTCGACGTAAACCCTGTGGCAAAAGTTTACAAGTTTATTTTGTGATTGTGACAATTTATTGATTGGCAACTACTGGTAAGTAGCACAAAGACACAACAGAAAAACACTTCCTCAGTACAGAAAATTATATAACGTGAGGGAGTGCGGATGACGTTCTTCTACCTACCCATATTTTTCTTTTGCGGAACAACGTGGTATTGCCCCATTATTTGGCACAAAATTGTGGAGCTTTGGTTGCCATTTTTCTAATTTTCTCAACGGAAAAATTCTTGCCCATTTTAGTTATCTTGACATGTCTCTATTTCACTAGCTAGAGCCTTTCCTACTTCTAGTTTTGTCGCTGCACGGCTACAAGCTGCTGCTTGGTGTGCGAATGGCTTCGATTTGGGGAAATTTCAGCCTTAACTAAATTAAATTTGTTATTGTCTGTTTCTTGCCCACTGAGATATTGCTGACGATGGAAGCAATTGTTTTTGTTGCTGCAGCATGATTTCGTTTAAACCTGTGTTTTTTGTGTTGGTGTTTTTGATGCGATAAGGTACCTTTTTTCATTAAATTAAAACATTAATTTTTTTTAAATGATTTCTTTTCAACACTTCCCAAGGACCTAATCAGCTTCTAAAATATTTAGGGTTTAGGTTATTGATTGTTGATTTATTTGCCAAGATATTTGTTTGTCTTTACTAAAAGACTTTTTCTTTTCTTTAGTACAGGCAACTTTTGACATAAAAAAGCGTGTAACTCCTTTCTAAATCAAGACTATTTTTATGTCAATGTTTCAAAAAATACGCGATCATAAATGTCAGGAATGTTTATCTGCTAACCTAAACACACTACTATCTCCGTACTCTGTGCTTTTCAGGTTTGAACAAAATTCATCTTATAACAAAAGCTGGCGGTTGTAGGTTGAGAATTGAAATGGTGAATTGGAACAACAGCAATTTTGCTTGGGCGGAATACAGGTTAATTGTTTTATTTAACTTGTTCTTAATTTTCCTGTTAAACCAATAGTTTGCGGTAGCGGTCAGTCTTCATTGGGCATTTGAAAAAAAGACAGAGTAAATTTCAAGGGCTTATTTTATGGCTGCGATTGAATCAATTTAAAGTCTGTAAAGTCATGCGAAAAGTCATATCAACTTATGTTTGTTTATGTTATAAATAGTTAAAACTAAAAAGCTAAAAGAATGTTGACAGCTTTCTGCGATTTCCTCCAGGAAAGACTCCAATTGTTAAGACACACCGACAATAATTTTCTGTCATTGTCAAAAATCGTGAAATGGCTGAAATTAGGGTCGGCGTTTCGATCGACAAAACAGAGCGATGCTTTCACTTAGACTTCATTTACTTAGCCAGTCCCACTTTTTTTTCACTTCAGCTGAAACCTAAACGGGGCCGCACAAAACATTCGAATGGACCGCATGCGTCTCGCTACTTGGACACAGCTGAATTAGACTGTACACAACAAAGGAGCCACGTTGTCTCCAGCACGCCGTGCCTGGGAGGCTGGACGCCTGCTCTACTCAGCGCTCACCTGTCCACCGAGTCGGTATGCACGCCAGCTCAAATCAAGACAACCATTTGCACCCGCCGCACAACAGCTCATCAGTTCATCTAACGACAACAACAGAAGTGCGATGCTCTGGGCGGATCCCCGATGGAATGCTGAGTGGTTGGAGAACGCCATGATACTTCCTACTTTCATCCCCGGCATCGGCATTCACCCTTCTGGAATGGCCCCTGCCAAGAACAGCGTGGGTCCTGCCTAACCGCCTCCGCACCGGTGTGGCACGTTTCTTCTCCTGCTTGCGCAAATGGGGTATGGCCCCTTCTACGGCTTGTGAATGTGGCTCAGAAGAATAAACCATTGGCCATTTGGGCATGTTGCCTTGACTGCATTGCTGAGATGTTTTGCTGTGTTGTGTTTTTATAAAACGATGAATACTGCTGTTGGCTGGTTCTGCAACATGTTTACTGCTGAGTCTTGTTCTGCCCCCTTGATGAAAGCTGGGCGTTGACCTAGCTAAAAGTCAATGCATATTTTGTGTTTTCTTTGAGAACGTTTGCCGGTTGAATCTTTTTCAAATATCGCATGTTACACCTGACATCCATACCAGATATAAACCGTTGACCATGTTGTTCTTCAATGCCCAATCCATTGACCTCCTTATGGAGAGCATAGCCTGACGGTTCTCGGTGATGAGACAACCGAATGGCTGCTCGACTCCTGCCCCGAGATACAGTGCGACCATGCAGCAGAGATGAACGGATTTAGGTTTTTCCAATCAAAATCCAATCCGGCATTTCATTTCAAAATCCATATCCAAATCCAAATCCGAAAACAGACCGTTTTAAAATCCAAATCCTGTTTAAATCCGAAATCTTATTACTACTATATTAGTCTGCATGCACTTCAACTCAGCATAATTTGAGAAAAAAATTTGCATCATAATTCAAATAACTTATGCTGTACCTTTGTTTTACAACACCGTAATAGCTGACTCTTCAAAGACTTCAACGTAAATCGTAATGAATTTTAAGCAGCAATGCATTGGGATGCTCAGTCATATGATTCAGTTTTAACCACTCAAAACTGGAATATCCTGCAAAGAATTGAAACTATCATGACCAAAAATAGAACCAAGTTTTTGATGTATACCTGCAACACCTCTAAAAACAATTCCATGCAAAAGGCATACAGTTGATGACCTGTAATCTATTCATAATAGCGAAAGCCACATCTCTTTTATCCGTTTTTGGCATTTTATAATTTCATTCAAGTGCAATCTACATTTAAGCCCTCTTTACTGCGTAGCCTGTAGGCCTAATTAAAATATTTTGAAAGCTTAACAGATGAAAAGCACACGCAAAGTATTAGCACTGGGCTACATAAATGAATAATGATGTAATGAAATGTGCTAAATTTTGTTAGGCAGTAGGAATTACTGTTTTGTTGCGTCGAGCAACCATGAGTCCAGAAAAGGGACTGGGTCAATGAAAGCCACACCAAATCGGTAACTTTGATGACACGATAGGCCTACGTCTGAACCAGTGTTGCCGCTGTGTTGTTAGGGAAAAGTACTAGATTTCATCATAAAAAAAACTAGATTCACAAAAAAAACACTAGATCACAAATATGTGACACATTTGTCAGATAACAAGAAAATTGTTGTTGTACTTAAGAGNAGGCAGGTGTTTCGAACATTATGTATNTATTAGTCTCAGACCAAATGGACCATAGAACACACNTACACACACNAACAAACGCAAACAATTATTATTTTACGCTTTAGAATCATTTAACGTGACTTGGAGTGCAACACCTTCATTCATCATGGTAATATACCACATAAGGGAAAAGACTAACAACACATCCACGCCGTTGCTCTTGAGAACTTCCTTGTGGTCTGAAATGTGAAACTTAGGCAAATGGGCAAATGGCACCTCTGTTTCATGACTTTCAGCATGGCCACAACCATCAGCAGCAACGCTTGTGTTTGTTTGTACAGGTCGCTGAAACTCTTAACAGATCACCACAGCGACCTCGACTTATAGCGGTTTAGCTCAAAACAGATTATATGCTCTTGTGTAATTTAAAATGTAATTGGATAGAATTTTTACTTTTTGGATAGAAATTTTTTTTTACAATTGCATAAATCAAAAAGTCTCAGTTACAGTTACAATTATACAAATTTTTTAATTTACTTACATTCAGCTCAATCATGAAAAAGCACTAGATAGCTATGAAAAACAACTGGAACACCAGATAAAATGCGAAAACGCTAGATCTAATGAAAAAAAACATAAAGGAGTGGCACCAAAGGTCTGAACATGAGAGCAAACTCTCACAGCTGCTTGCGCTCAACCTCAAGGCTGAACATTTGGACCAACATGATGTGTGTTGCACAATTCCGAATGACGTCATAACTTCGCTGAACCTGAACCAAACCTGAATCACACATTAAATACAGCGATCTTGAAACTGAAGCAAACGTTATGAAAAAATGTAAAAAAAATTACCAAATCCAAGTCCAAATCCGGTTAGTCAGAAATTATAAAATCCAAATCCATCAAAAATCTGCAAATCCGCAGAATTTATATCCAAATCCATGTTCATCTCTGCCAAGCAGTGGTTAGAACAACTAGCTCAAATGATGAAGAATAAAGTCAATGTTTGTCCCATTCCGTACAGTCAGTTTAGTATTGTTTCTTGACATCATTTACAAGATGATTACATCGGTATGTGATGGCAAGACCGCGCAAACGACCTATTGTTTAAAGTAACTCACTCCAAAAGCACAGCTCTTCGCTGAATCGTTTCGATGAATTACGACGTGTACTTTGTAGCTCATTTGGAGTTGGAAGCGAATCGGACTTGTTTCGAATCCACTTCGCCGGCTACAATGGAACAGCAGGAGACGCACTGGAAGGGACATTGGGACAAAACCTCACCGACCAACCATTCTCAACTGTCGATAGAGACAACGATCCGTGAGTAAAAAATGATCACGTAAATAGGAAGCTTGAAAATCTCGCAAACTTGTTTCGGTAACAACAGCGCAAAGACAATGATTTGCACGAAATCATTCTGGAGGTTTTGAAGAACAACTGGTTTTTGATTTTCAGCAAAAAGACATCAGATCAGGACAAGCGAATTTTGTTGACGGTGAAGAGAGTTGCTTTTTGAAACGACCAACCAATGATTTTGTTTAAATTACTGGTGTTTTCGCAGATGTTTTTCCAATTACGAAACCCTCCTCAAATCCCAATTGGAAATATTTGTGTGTCATACAACGTTGTCTGAATTTTGACTTAGCCCTCAGCAGAAAGTTGCATGGAAGTGGCTTTTGATGGGATGTACCCGTTCCTCAATTCAATAAGCTTGTGGATATTGCGCGAACATTAAAATTTTTTTGTGTAAGATCAAGCTACACAAAAACTTTATTCACAGAGGTCACAGTGCTTCAAAATAGGTATCCTTTGTTCGTCTCTCAACACACGAAAAGTGGTGACCTGCGATTTGATGACGTTCTAGTGATGATTTCCATTTCTGTGTACGAGGAAGTCGGCACATTTCAGAAAATTGTTAAATCAATAATTATATTCCATCGATCTTAACTGTTGCTCGTTGGTAGTATTAATTGCGGCAAGTTGTCGTATCATAAAAAATGCAAAACGAAGAAATGAAACCGCTACAGAAGTAAAAACAAAGTCTAGTGAAAATGATGGTCGAAATCAAGGTTACGTACTACATGATAGCGTAAACACCATCGTGATGTTAATAAATTGGAATAAAATGGCTTTGTTTACACAACATACAGTACAAACATGCGTCAAGCATTTCCTAAAAGCATTTGCATAGAATAGTGGCCTTTACATGCTTTGTTTTACAAACTTTTAGCATTAAATGCAATAATTTTGTGTGATTAGATTCATGAAACATTTTTGCAATAAGGCATAATTATGAGAAGCATACAAAAATCATTCCAAATGTCAGTCTTTCAGTGAACTTGATCGTGCTAAAATGCAGGCCAATTTGATTTGGAAAATTATTGTTGATTATAATAGGAGACAGTTTTTGCTTCTCGTAATGTTTTTTGAGATTGAATTTTGTTGTTGCCGCAAATGAATGTTTTCACAATTAGAAAGTGCTAATAGTGAGAATAATAGTCAACTAACCGTTGAGTAAAGACATCAGATACACAAAGTTTTTATCAAAGCCGTAGATAACGTTTTTTGCTCATAGCAACAGTACGTTGTTTTTCTATTGTTTCAATGTCGACATTCGCTAGTAACTTTTATACTGGCTGCGCAGAACTGAAGATGTGTCGAAATACATGAAACTAGTTTCCTTGTGCAAAGAAATTACGATATGATTCGCTTATGCGCCTCACTGATGTCACATAACAATCTTTGTTGAATGATATGTACAAGTTTGAATCATCACAAAAAGATGAAAGCAGAACCAAGCAGGAGATTCCTCAAACCTCTTGCTGCAAAACTAGAGACCGTCTTGGTGAATCATGTATTCTTTCACACCTGAAATAAAGTCCGTAGGGAACAAGCCAACTTTTCACTTTTTTGTTCTACTGTGCGCCCTGGATTAGAGAGCAGTGAGGCTTCGGCATCCGCTGAAAGCAAGAAACAGTACTTTTTGAGAATCATTACTGCGCACCAAGAGTGCCTGATGCAATGCATGAATTCGATTTGTGGCTAAGATCAGCGGCATTTAACTTTGTTTGCTGTGGTATTTGAAAAATATCCGATCATTTCAACGATTCCACATCTTGATTCTGTTTNCGCCATGTTCTCACTATCAGGTCCATCTCAGTACACTGTGCATTGGAACATGGAGGAGCTTGGTGGCACAACGCATGCGGATGGTCAAAGNTAAATGGACGATGGGGAAGGTACCATGGCAGTAAAGGAATGACGTGGTATACATGGAACAACAAATGGGGTGGATTGAAGACAAGCGTGATGATGATTCGATGCGATTAATGAGAAAAACCATTGCTAAATATTGAAGCCAAATTGACTAACGTCAGAGAGAACTTGGCGCAACATAAGCGGATTGGTGTACGTCCATGTTTGACATCAATGCTTTTCCGTCATGACTGCTTCGTTAGCATTTATTATTATGTAACAATTTTGACATTGGTTTCAACTTTTGAAATTTAAAACGTTGTAGGCTGCAAGGACGTCGTTCGAATACCTAGCCCCAAGGGCGAATCCAGAGGGGGGCGATCGCCCCCCCTAAAACCTACGAAAGTGACTTTATTCACCATGATTTTGTACAATTCGGAAAACAGCATTCTCGATATAAGGTCATTTTGCGTCCATTGTTTTGTCACAGCAGTGTTGTAAAGTATCCTTTATCTCTCTGACAGTAGTGAACCCGTAATGATAAATTACTACCAAATATTACTGAAATCGCCTTAACCTTGCTGACTGGATCCGCCCATGCCTGGCGCTGTCGTTTTCATTTTGTAAATCAAAGAACAACTTTAACTCTGAGTTTAGTAAATATGAATGAAACTTATTTCAAATGTTTTCAGTGGAATTCAAAGATGCTTTGTTCAACTTTAAAAAGCGCACCATCGTTTTTGTTATGGTAGGCCTACTGCAAGTTGCGCTAGTGTTGCATTGGTTGAATTGTGCTTCACTTCGTGTACTCTTATAAATCCATTGCCGTCAAGCTAGCCTTGATATTTTAAAAAGTGGACTCTACTTTGCTTTAGCGTTTTTTTCAAAAAACTGAGTTTTTACCAGCTTGAGCGCAGAGACGGTAAGAAAGTAGAAACAAGTATAAAGGCACATAATCACGGACATTCGGAGCCATTTGTCATACTGTCAATTGGTTAAAAATTTAAAATTGTTTTCAGACGTCCATGATTAAACAAAAGTTATTTTTTCTATTTCCTGTAAGCAGTGGCATAACTAGAGATTTGAGACAGGGGGTGAAAACGTTCATGAAAAGGGCCCACTGGCCACCCCACAAGTCAACACTTGAAAAGGGCCCACTGGCCACCCCACCAGTCAACACTTGAAAAGCGCCCACTGGCCACCCCACAATTCAACACTCACAAAGTAGTTGAGAAATGATAGTGAATGCGGATGCGAATGTCTATGCTAAAACCCGAAATCACCGGGAAACACTCCAACAACACAAAAGAAACAACCTACTGAAAATCAAAAGAATACTAATGCCGAAATATAAGCTAAGTGCTGGGGACCAGGTTTTTACATTTAGCTTGTCGGGGGGGTGCGGTTCCCATCCTTGCCCGGTCACTTACGCCACTGCCTGTAAACTAGCTGTCTGTACCGAAACATTAAATAGAATAACTGTCATATCCCAAACGACTTTTAAGTCTTTTCGAATCCTAATGGAAAAACATATATAGGTCTCAAGTGNTTNCTATACNAATGCGAATTACTCGTTTAGCGACGCTGGAACTGCCTGNGGACGCTTTACAAGATTGTGGAATTTATTGTTTCTCACGCCCACTTTTCCAGTGGGGATGGTCGTGAGGGCAGCATCCCTGAGAGGTATGAAGTACCTCATAATTTTCAGCAAAATGTGCATCACGTTGGCTCCATACCAAGACGGGATGAAGCCAGACCCGTGGAGTGATCACGCCACCTGGTCCTTGGTCGACCTCTTGACTACTTACCTTTCTGGTCACGTGGTCAAACCATGGTCGTTGGGATCTCTCTATTCGGCAACAAAAGGGTCTACTTTCAGGGGTTTATTAATTCACAGCTGCGCAGTTTATCGCGAAGTGTCACACCGTGAGCTCTCCGTAAAAATCCCATCTTTACAGCTTGTACTTCAGACAGCACTCTTTCTGTTATTACCCAAGATTCATGACCGTAGGTGAGGATCGAAATAAAGGCCTTTTTCAAAAATGACAGCTTTGCGGTGTTTGAAAGCTTCCGTTTTGCTACCATGGAACGATAAAGCTCACGCAACATTGTGTTTGCTTTGCCTATCCTTGCAGTGTTAATCTCCCTTTTTCAGCCCTCTGTCACTCGTAAATACCACGAAAAGGTAGTATTTATTCTCAAACTGTGAAACAGAATGCTCATGTAATGACGCGCTGTAAAATTCCGCTCTGAGATTTAGCATAGGTTGAAATGCGATTCAGACACGCTTCCTTTCACGTTGACCCGAATTTTTGAATGTTTTTGTAGATTTTCAACTTATGTATCACGCTTTCATAAAACCTGTCTTTTTCGGTATTCATACTTATCATGAAAGAGCTGTGTTGGATGTAAGCAGTGGCGTAACTGACGAGGAGGCAGGGGTGCTAACCGCTCCCTTGGCAAGCCACATGCATAGACCGAGCCGCAACTCTTACCTTATATTTTGGTATATGGCACTGCTTTGATTTTCAGTAGGTTGTTGTTTTTTGTATTTTTCCGAGTGTTTTTTGGTAATTTCGGGTTTCAGTATGGACATGAACATTCGGATTCACTATCATTTCTCAAATTTTTTCTGAGTGTTGCCTGCTGGGACCCCTCCAGCTAAGTTTTCCCACCCTGGCTCAAACTTCTATAGTTACACCACTAGATGCAAGAATGCGAACCGTATTTGGACAGGTACTTCGTTGTTTGTGGGAGTGTTGTGATGTGATGTGCTGACTTACCTTCCGTGTTCTCGCCCTTCATTCTGTATACATTCGGGTATAATATTTGCGTTGATCCGAATTTTGGGATCAATAACTTTATGTCACGATAAGAGCTCGTGGTGTTGCTGATTTTTCTTCAAGTTTGGGGTCAAGTCTTGACCCCCAAATAAAAACTGCGTTAATTCTTGGAGCTTGCCTCATGATGCATGCACGGATTTGTAAGCATTGACAAACGTAAGAGACAGTATGTATTACTGAGTCACGTGGGTTGATGTTGACCTTTCAAAGACCTTAGGAATTTGATCAAAACGTGTAATGTTGTCGTTCTTGCTCAAAACGTGTAATGTTGTCGTACTTACATTCAGCTCACTCATGAAAAAACACTAGCTAGCTCTGAAAAACCACTGGAACACTCGATAAAATACGTCTCCTGCTTCCAGTGCGTCTCCTGCTGTCCCGAACTTTCAAAGACCTTAGGAATTTGATCAAAACGTGTAATGTTGTCGTTCTTGCACATTTGCCTCAGTTAGTTCTGACTGACAGGCCGCTCTGTTGGCCAACATCTAGTTAAATAAACAAAATCAACAAACGTCTTCCAGTATAGGGTATTGACAATTACTTGCAACGTACATTGACTTGGATTTCTGGAGACACATAATACCAACGCATTTCTACAGTAGTGCTAATTTTCATTCCAGCTTGATCGGACGCAGTTGCAAATCGACCAAACACATGTTCAAGGCACTTTTCCGAAGATGCAAGCAGCACCAAACTGTCTACAAAAAGTAAACTTTGCTCTTGCAACCTCCGACGGTCACCATGGACCCCGACGATTGCGTTGCAACGAGGCTTCACTGCATGATCATGTGACCTTGAGACTTTTAACCTTTTTCTTATCCGAACTTCATCAGAATGCAATGCACTTGCAGCGAGCCCATTAGAATTTTGTACTTGCAAAACCACTAAATCAATCCACGTGAACCAAGCACGAAATTTTAGCGCCACGGCTAAGTGTTTACCATGGTCTGGTATCATTTGACTCGTTTTGTTCTGCGTTGTGGACAGTCCCGGCCGCTTTTCGGTACACTGTGCGCCTGGTAGGAAGGATTGAGTACCACTTTACAAGGTCTTGGTAAGACCCGGTCGAGAGTCGAACTCCTGGCCTACCAACACCGAAGCGAATGCACTACCACCAGGCCACGGGCTGGTCTAACTGTGACATCTACGTAAAAGCATTGTGACGCTGCCCCGAGTCAAACGACATGCCGCACGCAGACAGCAGCGTCACTAAAGTTAGCAAATACTCCCTTTGCGAATCTTAGTGATCATGATGAGATTTCGCTACTAGTTAGCAGCCCCTGGCATTTGACATTTTGTAAATCGTAAATATTAGCATCCACAGACAGTTTTAACATTTCGTAAATATTATATAATATTCCGACCTCAATTTGGTACCCCCAGATGCTGCAGCTGCACCAGGGAGCACATGTCCCCCTTTACCCCAAGTTACGTCACCGTGAGTGGTCATATACGCTCCATTCATAATATGTGCTGGGCTTAGCTTGTAAGTGTTCAAATTCGACAGAGAGGTATTACAGATGAAACGTCATTGACTAATTGCAAACAGTACGTTTTTGAACACTGGCGATTAAGTAGGCTATACGCAATCTACCAACATCTTTGGAGATTAAGCATATGCAATCTACAAACATCTATGGCAATTAAATGTACTGAAGTCAAGTCGCATACGAATTTTTTTAATGTCTGGTGGAAAATACACCTCACTGTGTCTGCGCCTGGACAGTGAAGACGATATTTTGCTCCTTTCTGCCTCATGTCCCCATAATGGATATCAGGTCTGAATTATTACAAAAATCAACATCGTTGCCATTGCGGAGCAACGCCTTAATGTTTGTATGTTTGTACGCAGCTGAAGAACCAGAGGGTTCTTTAGACCGCGTGGCCTTGCTTCGAAAAGGTGGGGAGGGCAATGTCCTCCTAGCTGCGACTTACCGATAGTTTGCATGCACAATTTTGTCAAGTGTACAGTGCCAGGGAAGTCCCTACTGTAATATCTTGCGCTACGATCCTTGTACGCTAAAGCACCTGCAC
>JGI24159J19872_10011432_pt1 | contig 11625 bp, 8 predicted proteins | sample Ectturendosymbi4_FD_19872 | JGI IMG/M metagenome (IMG submission 19872) | reverse complement strand
ACTGAATTGTGTTTTTTTCTAGCTGAATATTAATTATCGCCACATAAAATCAACTCAACCCAACACAGATTGATGATTTTGTAACCCGGTCATTGCTCAGGTCAGGGATATCTAGAACTACCAGATGTCTCTGGCTCAGATTAAAATTTGAATATACTCTACAAAAAACAATGACTTGCTTGAAATATGTCGAAAATAACAAAATGAAAACGTTGCTTGAAATATGTCGAAAATAACAAAATGAAAACGTTGATCTCCAGAAGTTTCCCTATTAATTTTAGTTCAATGACTCTTGTTCCTGTTTCTTGGTTACGAATTTTTCAAAACGTGGAAATTTATTGCTGATAGCAACACACATGTCTGCCTGCGCATTCAAGCGATTTCTAAAGTTTGTCGTCATTGACAAACGAGTGTCAAATCCTGACTCGCACAGGAATGTTGTCGCAAATAGAATGAGCACAGCTGGTGCAGTTTCACAAAGTCTTGGAAACATAACCATAACCGAGAACCAATGCTCTTCCAAAGTTTTTCTCTCAAACGGGAACGCCGGAGAGCGGGGCATTGCCTCCCTGTCCTTTCAAAAGGGGGGAAACGGGGGCGGAGGTGCCTTTTCATGACAGTATCATGACAAAATTAATTTCATGGTTTATCAGAATAGTCTTAAAACAAATTTATTGCAGCTATTCACGCACCCAGAAAATTCAGAGTGGTGTTCTGTTATTTCTGTTAATATTTCTGCGGTCAACATTGTTGCTGAGCAGAAACAAGCATATTGATAACCATTTTTTTGCTTTTCATAAGTTTCCATTACCCTCAACTTTTTACTGCCTCCCTCCTGCACTACTGCTGCTCCGTCGGCGTCCCTGCACTCAAGTTGCACCCCGGAACACGATTGGAACGCGGTTCTGAAAGGTCTTCTTCAAGTTCTCCGTCATATGACATTTGATCCCAAATTGAAGGAGTATGGACTCGTAAATCATTCTTCAGAAGTTTCTATCTTCCTTACGTCGAAATATCTACGACGTCGACAGCACTTCCAAATGAGCCACATTTTTTTCACAAACACTAGGAATCAAACTCCAGGTGATGAAAAATTTGAATAATTCCCTGTTTTCACTCGCAGAAACCACAGACGCATAAAGACAACTTATCTTTTAACCAGTGGCGTATGGTGGTTATGTTACTGGGTGTGCGCTGTTTGTAACGTCACAATGCGACGTCAGATTCACGTTTCAAATCCAACGTTTTGGCGAAGTTTTTGGACATAATGCATATCATTATACATGCACCCTCCTTATTCATTGTTGTATAACTTCATATGTCATTATATTGACTTTAAAGTATCAGCGCTCCAACTTAAAATGCAGGTGCAAAATACACTCAACGGTACGACCAAGCACTGATAACTGTAAAAAGATCAGACTGAACGTTAAATCCAAGGAGCAAAACACACTCAGCCATACAACAACGCAGATTACAACTGCAAAAACAGTCTGCACGAATGTCTTTTTGAATACAAGCAGTCGAGACCAGTAGGTGTGAACCTGGAATAACGCACATCCAGAGTTGCCAAATCGAAACAACAAGGGAGTAAAATACACTCAACCCTGGAACAGCGCAGGTCACAACTGCAGAAATAAACTGCGGCTCTGCGCGAATGTCTTGTCGATTATGATGTTCGAGCTTTGCAGGTGTGCGCCTGGAATGTCGCACACCCAGGGTTGTACATAGAAACAAACAAACAAACAAACAAACAGGGGAGTAAAATTTACTTAGCCCTGGAACAGCGGAGCTCACAATTACAAAAACGGTTTGCGCAAATGTCTCTTCGAATACGAGAGCAGCCGAGCACACGTGTGCGCCTGGGATGGAGCACCAGAGCCGGCCTTAAGATGATGCAACCGATCCGGCTGAATTGGGTCCCGCGCCGTGGTGGTTGGGAAGGTTTATTTTGGCCAGATACTCTTTGCGCACGAGAATTGTATGAAAACTTATATGTCGCATTGTCAACAAATAATTATCTCGTTTGAATGAACGATGGATTTCCTCTAATTATGTTATCAAACGAGCGTTATATCTGCGCTCCACTGCGTCCCACTCTTCATGGATGGAATTTGATTTTTACTAACACCAGTTGAGACTGAAGTAGACCTACAGCTACTGCAAACAAGGTGTGTAGTGATTCAACTTGCAATGAACCGGTCAAGACAAGTGTCTATCGTATTACCTTTGATGGCTGTTCTGCTTACGTAACGTTGTTTAGTTCTCGAAAGAATCTTCTGTTTTGGAAAGTTTTTGATTGGTTGCGGGTTATCTGCATTTCGACAAAGGCTGCAGTTTTGCTTCATAAAAGATTTTGACGCAGACTAGATATTTTAATATTCTGTCAAAACAAAATAATTGTCTCAAATTGAAACAAACGACAAAAGATGACAGGTTGGACCTGTTGCCCTGTGGAAGCCAAAAATCTCACGCAAATCATGGAAAAANTTTTTGAAGTGTTCGCACAAGTACCTTCTTTACTTTGTCCACAAAATTATTCGGCGTTACTTGTCGGTCGTGCAAGTACTCATCATTTGCCGCCCCACCAAACTTTAATTGTGATTTCCCTATTTGCAAGCGTAAATCGGTAGGTAGAAAAACCACCACTTCAAAGTCCATGCAGGTTCATAAACGTAAAGGACACTTAATTAGGCAAGGCAAAAATTGTGAATGTCATCCGGCTTGCTCGTTTCTGTTTATCAATAAATTTGGCGGCTATATGCTTCTATTTCATCAATCAACCATGCGCAATTTATATTGCGTTTGATAAATGTTTCTACAACTGTGACATGGTAGCTGAAAAATCTTTGTACATTCTATTTCTAATTCATATAGAAGACAGTTTACATTCCAAGTCTATGCATAATGAAGAATGAATAAGTTCTATAACAGAGTTTCGCAACCTGGGATGCATGTACTCCCAGGGGTACGTTTGCCTATCTGAAGGTGTACGATTTTTGTACATTTGCAACAAGTTACCTTTGAGACATAAAAACGGGGTCTACCTTTATAGTTCCAAAATTCTAAAAGTTCTTTTAAATTCAGTAGATTTTTGGTATTTTACTCAGCCTTTTTGTCATAAGAAATTTTAGGGGTACATTCTCATCTAACGAAATGCTAAAGGGGTACATGATCAGAGAAAGGCTGTTAACCCCTGTTCTATAAACTTGAGCTTTGGGGGAACTTTTGGCAGATGCAATGGTTACTCTCTTGTGAAGTCTGATTTTTCGTGCATTGCGTCATAAAGCGGATAGTTGATCATGTGCACTGACGTTACCTTTATGCAAGAACGCGTCGGCGTAACAACAGAGTGGCAACACTGATTGTGGTTACCGAAAGTGAGATCAGCAATCAGTTCATATTTTAACAGTTTTTCCTAGTCAGTTCTTATTCGAACGAAAGTGTCGTTCAACATTAGCTAAGTAATTGCATTGTAAGCTCAATTCACTTGTCAGTTTGGTTTGATTGACGTAACCTTGCACTTGCGCTCGCCAATCCACTGCAGAGCTTCCTTTATAACTTTTGGCTTGATTACGAGTGATAGCGGTACGCTGTCTAATGACCACCACAGCAGTATGCAATTATTCATAAACATGACCGTAGCTGGGGGACACATGAGGTATGGCCACTCCCCATAAAAGAAACTGTTGTGTTATCATGTAGTCTACACACAGATCAACTCCAACATTATGCCGTCTTTTGTGATATTCATATAGTTATTGTGCTAAAATATCTTCAACAAAAAGTCCTAAGCACGGTTGACTGAGCACGATGACGTAATAACACCACTGCTCAGAGAGGCCCCGGGCCTAGGTCTTGTATTGGGCCACGCACCTGCCAGGGCCGGCCCTGTGGAGCACACCTTCGTGCTGGAAAGTACATAATTATCTTTCTAGCTTTCTTGTGACTTTCACTTGATTGCACGATCTGGAAAATGTCACGTCTTGCTTAGTTTCACAGGATATGCTCCGCACACCTGGCACACCCTGAGTATACGCCTCTGCTTTTAACGCATTTAGGTTTTCAAAGCCTTTCAATATGTTTATATTTTTGCTTTGAAATGATAAACTTAGGTCATTTATAGATACGAAGGAATATGTCACACTAGCACGCTAAGATATGGTTGAATTCTTGCGATTGCAATTCCGCAAGCAGATCACAGTGGCGTTCCTCGAGAAAGACTATGGTTTGTTCTCGCAGTTCAAAGCAGGTTGAAACTCTCCCATATGAGAGCCAGTGGACTTCCGTGTGGAAAAGTAAATCTGTATGCTTACATCCAAAATCTTCACTAAGTGACTTAGAAGCGGTGATTTAGAGCACGAAACCTAACGCAGTTAAGGGTCTGTACAGAAATGTCAAGGACTTTCTTCAATTTCGAAAGCAAGGCTTTGATGCCAAAGCATGTCGATGAAGGAAACAGTGAGTACCTTGCTAGTGTGAAATCTCCTGTTTCATCAATGAAGAAAACCAAGATTTATTTACCAGCACAGCAGGAACGCCGGAAGTGCATACAAAGCCAATACTTTGAATATCCCATTCAGATTTTGATGTTTACGCGAATAATTAATATCGTGACACGTAGGCTTGAACGAAACTCGCGTTTTTGTCTATAATCCATTGCAAAAGCAAATCACAAAACGCGGGAGAGTAATGGATTGGTCAATTTCCTGTCATCAAAAAGGACGCTTCTCGCACCCCTTGGAATGGTGTCTTGCATCCCAAGCCCAACAAGAAAAATAACTGTGAGGAAGGTTATTGCAGTCCGGAGTCTGTGAGGTTGACATTGGACTAGCAGATCTCGGTAGCTTGGCTACTTGAAAAGTAGGTCTTGGGTCAAAAATGGTTGGGAACTCCTGACCTAGGGAATACAAGTAGAATTTTCGCGATGGGGCATATGTTTGTTTTTCGAAAGTGAATCTGTCGTGTCGTGCATACTCTTTATCACAGGGAGTTGTTCATTGATTTTGTTGTTTGCTCCCTGCTTTTTGCAACGGCTTTTTACCTTCGTTTGCTAAAATATATGGTTTCATGACCTGGAAAAAGCGGGAAGTCTAACCAGTGAGGAAGTAAATGTCATCCGCAATGTTTTTCAAATGTGAACGGAAACCATGTGAAAATTTATCAGCGACCCGAAATAGATGCAGCATTAATCCCATGATACATGCTCGGTGAGTGCTTCCCTTAGCATTGGAGTTTTCGCAACAGCATGGTTGGTGACCCTGTCAAGCATAGGCGTAACCAGGGGGGGGCAAAGGGTCCATCCACCCTAAATTTCTCGCATATCTTGTCGTTTTGTGCTTCGAGAGACTGCGTCTCACACCCAATACTATTGCTCGCCTAAAGTCAAAATATATGGCTCATCCCAAAATTTTGGGCTGGCTACGCTACTGTGTCAAGTCATCATTTTAAATAGCTTTGAGGAGCCGTGCTTGCAGAGCACTTTCTAATTTTGCTAATAAACGATTTTACAGAAATTTGGTTGCGGACAAAGTACAAGGAAATCGTTTAGATGGAGGGTCCCAGCTATACGCAGTATTACAACGCTGAGCTCACTAAAGATGAGCATGATACTGTCTGATGTAAAGCTCATTTCTTGGTATACAATGCAAATGAAGCTGTCAACAATAGAAAATTCTACCAGACCAGAGCTCCTGAAATAACAAGTACTGCTAATTATTGAAGAGCGTTAGATGAAACACAATATTTAATTGAGCTGAATCTAATTACACATTTCCGTGTAATTGTAATTGAAAGATTGTTTTGTGTAACTGTAATTTGCTAAAATTTTTCACCGATATACAGAAAGGTCTTGCTTTCAATAGGTTTGCAGCGCTCAAAAAATTGTATGAACAAAAACAGTTGAAACACTTGCAATGTAAGCTGCTACAGAGTTGAGGAGTCAGAGGCAAAATGTCCCTGGCGTGCTGTACGTGTGTTTTGGATGGTTTAGCCTGTAAGTATCTACCACGCTGTACGCAGGGCTACAGCTAGACAAAGACGTGCCGTGTGCAAGGCAAAGGAAGTTTTCCTCTTGTATTTCTAGTTTCGAAGCTTCGTTGTAGTTTTGATTGTTCAGCTTTGAAGTAACTACTTAGATTTTTGAAAGTAGTATTAATTTGCAAGTTTGAGGGAGTGCTTAGGTTTGGGCAGTGGTTTTGCTGCTATGGATTATTCACATCGAAAATATCGCCTTAAATTGAAACTGCGGTTGATTTATCATTTGGTGGTTACAACATTTTATAACAGCACTGAAGTCCACATCTTTCCAAACATCATGGTTTAATGTGATAGCCACTGAAGCATTTTGAAAACGGAATAAAATCAAATCACATGGAATGCAATTTTGTAATTTAGAAATGCTATTTATGATTGCATACGTGACTAATACAGATTTTCATTTGATGCTTTATATGTTTGGCAAAGTCACTTTTAACCACTCAGGAAAGGCACAGAACGGCCTGTAGACTGCAAATCTTTTCAAGCAAGANGTTCTTCATCGGCTTGATCACACTAGAGCTGTTGTTTTGCAAAGTTTGGCAAACAGTGCTGATGCATTTCAAGGTTCATTTTGGTCCGATCTCGTTTTTTTCGACGATAAGCTCTCAGTTGCTTCAGGCAATCTTGTTTTATGGCTGTGCCGATGTCGCGCATGAAACAAAAAGCCTGTGCAGGACAGAAGAGCGAGAAAATCTCAAGAACCATCCTGTTGGAGTAAAACAAGTGATTGAAAAAGTTACTTCGCGTTCAGTGAATGAGAATGCTTAAGTGGTTTGTGATACAGTTGTCCAAACCATATTTCAAGTTGCCAACAGCGATGTGCTGTTCAGCTCCAGCTTTGAGAAGGAAAATGCATTTTGATTTTTACATTTAGAGAAAAGCTGAAATAGTTTTTGAGAAAAAAACAAACAAAACTGATTAACTGTTAGTATTTTTGAAGAAGTCAACTGCATTTCAAAGCTAAAACAAGTATATTGCATTCAGGCAATAAAGATGATGTGTTAGCATGGTGGGGAATTAACATGAGGAACATTATGACAATATTTTTTTGTGGTGAAGGTTGTTGTGATATATTTTTGCAAGTGAAAATTGTTTTGAGAAACATCAAAGTTGTTTTCATTTTTAAAAACTCAGTGCTAACTTTGAAAGACGTAACTGAGCTATGGAAAATTTGGTATGATTTATAAGAAAAACAAAAGCAGTTGGGATCGTACACATTGGAAATGTCTTTTTAATTTAGATATTTGTTGGTGGTGTCTAGATTGCAAAAATGCAGAAGTTTGTGCTAAGGAATAAAAAATTATAGTTGGTAGCTTAGCCGCTAAGAGAGCCGTTGCATTTAAGCCATGTTCGCAGTAATGGATTTTTAAACTGCTTTTAATTCTTTTCAATACCTTCAAAATATTGGATATTTTCTTTTTCGATGATGCCCAATGCGCTTGGTTTTAGGTATTGCCTGATGTGTTAAACCCATCATTTCAGCCATAGGCGCAGTCAGGGGAGGCAAAGGGGCCATGCCCCCCAAAAAATTTTGAAAATATAGACATTTTGTGCTTTTAGAAGCGTTTTCTTAAACAAAATAGTATTTTTCGCCTGAAATCAAACATTTTAGCCCCCCAAAATTTTTGGGCTGCCTACGCCACTGATTTCAGCTAAATACTGTATCTTGGTAAAATCAGTTTCACCGACATTTGAAGTATTGCAAATTTCATGAGGAAAAGCTTGAAATCATTAAAGCCTGGTTAAATTTTTCCTGTTGGTATGCAAGAATTTTAATAAATTTTTACAAAATGTACAAGAAGACTTTTGCAAAATTATCTTCCCTGCTACCTTGTAAACTGTTGCTAAAATACCCTTTCGAAAGCGGTTGCAGGGTATTACTGCTTTAGCAAGGAAGCATTTTAAGTCGAAGCCATTACGCGGACATCAAAGATGCTTGAAGGTGTTTATGTTTTTGTGGTGTTTTTTTATCTACAAACTTAGATTCGAACGTGAAAAAACTAAGTTGCTTTGAAACTGATAGTACAAATCAATGAATGCACCAATTCTTTATTAAAAGAACTTCCATTTCGGGTATTACTTTATTTTGTCTGCTGTATAACCAAACTTTGACTTTACGCAGCATGCTCAACTTTGGTCTAGCCTATGCGTTCTTGTGGTTTTGTGGTATACCAAAGTTGCATCTGACTTATTACGAACAGTGATGGATTATCACCGGTGATTTAAATTGTTTTCTACTTCACCTTGGGCGTTTGAAGCAGTAAACATACGTTCAAGTCACAAGTGCTGCGAGCAGAAAGCACTCTAGCTGCGGTAAGAATCGTCTGTCTTCAAATGTAATTTTTCTGATTGTCTGCAGTTTTTGTTAAAAAAAACTAGGGCTTAGGCAGTGGTGTCAATAGACGGTATTCACTAGTTTTTAATATCAGTTTCTTTTCAATGCCTTTAGGATTTTTTTGTGAAAGCTGGCTCAAGTTCCGTTGAAACATCCATGTTTCTGAAACATCAGAAAAAGTTTCTGAAAACCCTTTGGTAAATTGTGAAATCATCTTTCAGATTGCAAATAAAATATTGAAAATTTTTCTTTATTATTTGTCCGAATGCTGCTTTACAGAAATTAAATCATTTCTTTCATGCTTTTGATCATACACAAAGCACCATGGCGCTAAAGGCAATTTTGTTTTTGGCAGCATTCTTCAAAAAACATAAAGGTAGCTTACATAAATTTGCAATATGCAATTCAATGGCTTGCTGATGCTTCCTGCAAATGTTTTTATTATAAACTTGAATTTTGTGTGTTCGACTGATTGCTCGTGGAGAAAACTGACGTAGTCATTGCAAAAACGTGATTAATCAGTAATTCATTCGAACGAGACCTGCATATGATGTCTAACAGTGATCTAATATAAATACAATTAACAGCAGTATACTTGCAATGACAATTGCATTCTGCAAAATCATTGTCATATAAATGGTATCGCATATTTCTCTTCAACTGTCGTATTGCTCGTCCTCTCCAGCTTTTGTACGACAACCTCATTTTGATTAATTCTCTTCAAGCCTATGGTATTTTTGTTATTTTCTGCACTGAAACTTCAACTTTTCAGAATAATTTGCAATGTATTCTAGTTTAAAATTAAATTCATTTGTTCCTCTTGAAAAACTTAATCTGTAAAGTTGTATGTACATATTCCTGCAGACTTTCATTCTCGATCAGTTACTTTGAATTATTTTTTTGGTGAGAAATATGCAGATTTTTATTAATAAACGAGAAAACACCTAGAGAAACTTGGCCAAACCAATTTCTCGGGACTGAGATGTTTTATGTTTCTCTCACGGGCAAACTGCTTTTACTCGTAGTCGATGCAACTCTTTCCTCCATCTTTCATCCAAACACAAAATATCAGTTGATGCCCTTACAACAAAAAGCTTCATGAAGATTGACCTGATTTCCTACTTACTACATGAAGCTCTACAGAGAAGAATTTGACGAAAACGTTTTTGAACTTTTTTAAACAAACCTAACGGATTTATTTTGCAACATTGTTCTCATCTTGTTTAATAAGCTTTAAAAAGCGCAGTTAACTGAAAGCAGTAAAAGTATAGAAATAAGAAACATCATCAAATGCCTAAAATTAGTCTGCACGAATGGATGTTGATGATGTTTTTCGGTACGCATTTTTGAACTTAAATTTGTTTGGTATTTTTTAATTCAGTTATATCGAAAAAGAGTAGTGCAATTTTATCATGCCGTACATGTTTGATTCGAGTATTGACAAAAACAGGTGTTGGACAGTAATTTAAGCCTTCCAAAACTGAAAACACATGTTCAAGTTGAAAAAAAACTTTAAAATAAGTTTTAAGAGGTGCAACAACGTTTTCAAATTGTCTAAAAAGTTTAACATTTTGAGGTAAAGAAAAGCAAAGGTTATAAGAAAGGAACAACATGTTGTTGCAAAAGTAAAAACAACATCTATTCTAGACATTTAATAACATTTAATAGACGAGCTTTTAACAAGATTTTCTTGAAAATCTTTATGTTAAAATTGATCTCTTCAGTTATAATCTGCGTTTTTACTAAAATAATTTAAAGCAGCCACCGTTGCAAAATTGAACGGTGTGGTGATTGCTTGCTTTACCATTTGATCTAAACTTTTTTATNATCTACTTAAAACATTTCTTCCTCGATTTTTCGAAAATATTTCAGCCGCAATTNTATTTTCGCTGTGAAGTCAAAGACTCTCACGACTAATGACGGATCGGATAGACGCATCACCAAATAGTAGCAATCAAATTTTAAATGTCATTCCTGATGAATATTTTGGTGACGGCACAATGCTGCAAGTCGAAGCCCGAACTGTTACTCTTTCCCACATTTTTGAAGATAACGCATTTGTTCATTCGGCGCTGCGACGAGTAACTTTGAGAGGCTGTGGAACATCAACAAAACATTTTTGACTGAGGCGCGAACATCGTATCACTGAGTTACCGCTCTCCATGTCAAATGTGTTGCAAACGGGTTGGTACCGTTTACTTGTCTGCTTTGAACGTTGTACCTCGGTTACTTTTGACTGATTTGGATAGATTTTCTTTGCCCGTTATTTTCATTGTTTTGTTCCTACCACGGGCGTAACGAGGGGGGAAAGGGAGGCAATTCTGGGGGCAAAACTCTCCTGGCGCCGAATCACTATTGGGGCGCCAAATCATTATTGGTGCGCCGAATCACTGTCTGATGCGCCGAATAACTTCGGGGGGCGCCGAATGACTGCGAGGGGCGCCGAAAAGTCCCAACAATGTCGCAAGTACTTCCTTCAATACAGTACATTTGCTTCTGAAAGACCTCAGATTCGAACATGGGTGCACCAAACTTGCTTCTTCCCCTTGACGTTGTTTAACCTCGTTACGCCCCTGGTTTCTACCGTCGAGGATATTCAAAAAAAAAAAAAACAAGGCTGTAAAGCGAACAGTGAAGAAGAAAACCTTATTTCGCGCAGCTTGCAAAGATGCAAAAAAGCTGCTTCAATCACATATTTGCATCACAATACAAGTAATTAATTAGATAGCTTGATGAAGTCTAAATTATTTGCTTGTGTGGTTAGCTAACGCGTTAGGTTGAAAGACAACATTGGTAGAATAGTTTTTTATCCCACGGCCCGATATTTCCAAGTGATTCAGTTCCTCTACGCTACTAAGTAGTACCGTCTAGTAAAAAAACTTCCTGGTAAACCGAAGCTGCCAAAAGGTTCGACATATGTGGTTGCAAGATTCAAAACTTACTGCAAAAGTTGGCTCAATGCGTGCTACCTATCCTGCTGATTTAACAAAAATCTTTTGCGAAGTTTGTAACAATGCAATCATAACGAAGTACTGTGAGCTGAAAAGGTATACCTGGTAGCAAAAGCACTCAGATAAGACTGAAGAACTTTTTGCATGCTCCCTAATGTAACACAAAGTTACAAAGACCAGACTTAGAAAGTTGTAGGGCTGAAACTATGCTCAGATTGTTTATCGCTGAGCATTATTCTACTGTATAAAAACATGCAACCATTTGAAAGAGATCGTCAAGAACTGTGTGTCATACAAAAA
>JGI24159J19872_10011431_pt1 | contig 11627 bp, 7 predicted proteins | sample Ectturendosymbi4_FD_19872 | JGI IMG/M metagenome (IMG submission 19872) | reverse complement strand
TCGGCGACAAAAAACAAAAAAAAGGATTACGAGCAACCGTCAGGGCCGCAACCAGCTGGTATTTTCGGGGAGGGGGGGGTCAAAACGATTGTAACTTATTGTTGTACCTAACAGCTAAACATAGTTTTGAAAACTTCGGGGAACATTCGCCCGATTGCGGGCCTGGCTAATGTTGTGTCGAAACGTTTTCCAAACTTGATCAAGGATTACTACAATGTCACGAAATGTAGCTAAGTAATTCACAACGATTCGATTGCGTCAGTGTGGACCACCGATTTAGACTGACTGAGCCACACCCGGTCAGTGATGCCTTAAAGTAGGATTTCCCAATCTTTGTCGGTTTGCGGGAGAGAAATACAATTTGCGGCAACAAGTGGCGAACCCATCGCAATGTGCTTCAAGGTTTGACCACATTTTGAAAATGCATTTTTAATGGTATATTGAAAAAAGCATTAGCTCGCAGCACCCGAAGTATTGTAAATGGCACCTCGGCTGCGAACCAATGCCTTTAAGCCAGGCCTGCACAACGCAGAAACGTCGAAGGGCCAACTTGAGCAACATGAATTCGCTGCCGGCCGCAAAGTCTATTTCGTTGTAGTGTGGAAGACTCTCTGAAAGGACGATTATCCGAAGTCGGGCTTTTGCAACATTTTCTGCAAATGAAAAAGCTCTCGCGGACCGCAAGAAAAGATCTCGTAGGCCACATGTGGCCCACGGGTCCTATGTTGTGCAGGCCTCCTTTAAGCAACCGTGCATTGTACATAGGTTAAAGGTTAGTTTGAAGGTCAGCAAGAAAACGACAAGACGATTGTTACATCGCAAAGTCGGCTTTCCTGAGGAGTGACCTTTCCATAACTTCATCCAGCACTCACAAAATCTTTCGCACGACACAGCAATACTCACGACTGATCTGTAAGTGGTGGTGGAGCCGAAGGGACGGATGGTGATGGGAACGTCTAAAAAGGTGTCGTTCCGTGCGCTCTCGTGCCCGCACTCACAGCACTGCACGTAGTCTTTCATTTTGCCTGAAGCAGTCGATCACAATCACAAGACTGCGAGGTGGAGAAGGGGATAGACAAAGACACCTTTTTCGGTGATCACTATCATTAGCGAGTAGACTGGTACAGGCTAAACAACCACAAGGTCCACAGGGTGCTCAGTCCCATAGCAGTACTTTCTGTTTTCTATTACTGAAATCAAATACGCAAATTCCCGATTTGCGCAACGAACGACCATCAAAATGCTTAACCAGGTTTTCATTTACAAGTAGAACGATATCACTTCACAGTTGTCAACGTTAAGTCGTCGCAACCGAAAGCTACCTTCGTAGAGCCGCTTTATGAGTTCGGCTTGGTCAGTGCCGAAAGCTACCGAGTATAACCGAAAGCTACCTTCGTAGAGCCGCTTTATGAGGTCGGCTTGGTCAGTGCCGAAAGCTACCGAGTATAACCGAAAGCTACCTTCGTAGAGCCGCTTTATGAGGTCGGCTTGGTCAGTGCCCTGAAACTTCTTCTCAAGTGCGTCGAACATCACGCGGCACAACTCCTGTATGTCATGTTGTTGCCACGCTGCAATTAAAACAAAACAAGATGCGCTCAGTGCTTGACGGTATGATTCACAACGTCGTCTACTGAACAACTTGCAGTACATGACGCATGGACTTTGCACAGAGCTCGAACCCAGTGAAAGTCAGGGATTTTACGAATTACATCAACAATGTTCACAAACATTGGGGCTACCATGCCAATACTCACCCGTCATTAATATTCTTCCTTTTCATTTGGCAGAGACTTAAGAAAATAATTGCGATTTCATGTCAACAGATTGCAAAATCGAGTATACAACGGTTTACTTCCTTGGAACATTTTAAACATGGGCTGCAAACGTGCGGTCCATGGGCCACATGTGGCCCGAGAGGCACATTTGTCGCACAGCAATTACAAAACTAACAGAAATCATTTCCATCCTGTCCGCGGCAAAACCGTTTAAAAGCAAAAAACTCGCTTGAGTTGATGAAGTTGGTTAAGTTTTGCAAGTTTCTCAAATCAAGCAGTGAATTGCCGTTGTTCAATGGAGTAACCGACGGCTATTTGAAATAAACGTTAACAGTTACGCAACGTGTGTTATAATGCAACAATTCTGAAATATGAACCCTTCGAGCGTTGCCGCCATCGCAGTTTGAAAAGAAGACAATGACTGCATTTTCATTTCAACATTATCAGTTGGCAGCTTTGAAAACACTTTTCTGGTTTTAGCATTGAAAGTGGAACGGCTGCAAACCGCAGGGTCAACGTTCTTGGTGCAATGCGCAAAATCAAGTTATCATCTAACTTCAAATGTATCTTTATCAGTGTCCGCATAAAAAAAACAATCTGCCTAACCTTCTGGACCATGTTTTTCCCCATTCATGATTGCAAAACTAGCTTTATGCAAATAAAATTCATGTACATTTTCGCAACAGATTTTCGAATGGTTTAGAACTAAACTGATTTTTGTTAATCTCTCTCAATTCACGCTAAAATCTAACTCAACCCGATGAACCATCTACCTGAGGACTGAGATTGAAAAAGACAGTTTACATGCCACCATTCGTTACATTTTGGACTTACTGTCGTGTATCAACGCCGCAGTCCTTGAGTGGCACATAGAACGCAAACAATTTTTTTGAAATATGCGCGTTTTTAGTTTCTCAAATGCATCACCTTGCGGTATAACGCCGCAAAAAAGTTGCTTGTTTTTGAAACAGACCAGTGACTTCCGACTTGGCGTTAACGAGCGGTACACTCCTTTTACATGATTAAACTGTTTTCGGTATGTGTTGAACCCGAAAAAGTATCAACTGCACAACTGGGATGATTTCAGTTTGAAGAATCCGAATGGGATATTAGAACTTCGCCATCGCATCGTACTTTCCCAATTTAACAAGTTGACGCCCGTAAAAAAAACTGTTTATTCAGAGAATCACAAGTAGGAAAAGGTATGTAACTACTGATACAGCATTATCAACAAAACGTGGGAGACAGAGGCAAATACTGTATGTGTCAACAACGCAGAGGGAAATAAAAACATGCTCCATTGCTATTATTTTTGCATGAGCGCGCAAACAACCTAACCCCTTAACACAAAAAAATCGTTGGAATATTGTTTTCGTGACGCTGCGCTTGACAAAAAGCGCGAACGTCTAAAAACTGGTCCTTTGCAGAAACAAAATAAAAGCTCCTCTAATTTTTTGTTTGCTGGAGTGTCCGACCTGTGCCTCGAACGTCGAAACGCTCAAAACCATTGATAGCTTTCATTTCAGGTCTGCTTCGTTTCAAACGAACGGAAATGTCACATATCAAAATCAGGGTCAGAGACGGCAACAGGTGCTAATGCAGAATACGACCGTCGGTGAAGCATCAAGATGCTGATACTCCTTTTAGAAAAACACAACCTTTCGAGCAAGCAAAACTCTGAATTTAGTATTAATTTCAACTCACCTTCGGTGCTGTCCCATCCGAAGCTGCCGGTGAGACCGGTAGTTTCCACTGCTTGTTTGTTTGTGGTTTGCAGCAAAAGAAACAAATGCTGGAGTTGATAGGGAATGCTCGTGGTTGAAACATCCTTCGAATCCCACTCCCACCTGAGAACATGAAATTACTTTTGAAGGAAATTTTGTAACGCAACAACTCAAATTAGTATATGAAACCACTGTGCGTCTCGCGCCATCTTCTACGACAGGGTGCAACAGCCAAGTGTTGAGTTGAGTTTATTGGCGCAAACATTAAACAGTTTTCATGCAAATGGAAGCTATGGCGCTGGGACACCGAAAAAAAGCTGTTAAGCAGGTTGTATCGTCGGGCATCCCTCAACAGTGTCATATGCTGTTATTATAGTTTCTAGACAAGTTAATGGCGAAATTATTGCGAATTAAATAGGGTTATATTTCTTGAAAAGGCTGCAGTCTGGCGACGCTTTTCATACGCGATGGGGAGGCAAATCTAATTTAACCAACGACTAACTACCACAAAGCACAATCCCTCAAAGTAGTTAATGCAATGAATTCAAACTATTCAGTTAATGATCTTAATTCGCCCGGGTTTACGGAAGAGAAATAGAAACTGCCGTTGCTCATTGTTTAAGTTTCGGAACAGCGTGAAAACAGTCGTTTAATTACACCATATTATAAACGAACTTTCGGTCACAAAATTATATTCAGGGCACACAAACAGACGAAATAATGGTATGGGCNGCAACAAAGCAAATTTACTTCTAATGTGGCAAAAGTCAGGCCTAGTTTCTCTAAAGCAAAGATCTAGAAAAAAGCGTAAGTGGTTAATGGGACNGACACGTGAAAAAGTTAGTTAGGAAAGCAAGGCAGCCGCTGATTATGAAACAGTTGAGAATATCCAACAGTAGATGCACCTCTTCATCGCAAGCAACGATCATTTTATGGAAACTAGCTCGATAGCGAACAGCTGCTGGAAAGACATTACTGATTTTGAGCTATCGTTTCTGGCACATGTTTAAAAACACATTATCGCGAACAGCAAGGAGTTAGAACATGCATACCCAAAAAATGCACAGCGATTTGTTGCTGTGTTCTTAACAGCTCTTCCCGCCGGAAAACTTTTTCAGACAAACAAACAAAAACTTCGGAAAAAATATGGCGCGCTTTCCCACTCACTTGTACAAAGCATTCCGAAACTCCGGTGTCATAAAAAGCGTTTGGATCAAGCTGTTCAAGTAACAGGTCATCGCTTGGTTGACTAAACCCACATAACGCGGATTGTTGACTGCAATCAACGGCTCAGATTCAACAGGACTGTTCGGTCTGTTCAAGATCTGTTCTCCTTTCGATCTGATCGCCTCCTAATTTGTAAAAAGCGTGAAGGGAAAATTTTTAGAGCAAAGTGCTTTAACAAAACCAATAACACTGAATAATCTGGTGTCCCTAGCATATCCTACATGGAAAGCACAGATTCTACCGTCTAGTTTCGAGATAGACGCACTTGTGGACAAGTACGGTCGAAGAGCGTTTTGCATAGCAGACGAGCTTGAAATGACTGCCTTTTTTACAGCTTTGAAAACATGAACTCAAACAAAGCATCACGTGTCGTTAAAACATCCAACCGCGGGCATGACGTGAATGTTGCAACGCATGAGGTGAAGTTTGAAGCTTCATTCAAAAAGCTTTAAGCTTTGCTTGAAGCTTTTCAATAAGGGTCGAGAAAAGTTAATTAGGGAGGCAAAAACGCATGTGAACAACGTAACAAATCAGCTTGCCTGACTCAGACATGCAGGTGACGAATTTGACACAGCATTCCTCCGGCGACCGTTTTGACTAAGACAAGCTTCGGTGGAAAGAGGAGGAGGAGAGGGAATGTTTGAATCAGTTTGTTCAAGCTGAAAACAGAAAAAAATCACACACGTTATTGTCATGCTAAGATTTATCCTAAGACAAAAACATCACACGCGTATAGGGCACCACGCAAAGGTACCCAACTACCCACGTGCCAATGCCACACTTGAGCATCGTTTGAAAAGTTCAGGAGTCGAAACAACAACTCACAGTTTTTCCGGGACGAACATACTCAATGGCTTGGCCAATTCTTTCACGAATTTGCAAGTGATTTTTACTGTCCTCTTCAAAATTAAGCTGCTCCAAAGTGTTGGTTGCATCAGTCTCATCGACATTTGCTTCCGAGGGTGAATTGTCAGTAGCATAGCGTTTCAAAAAAATTAGATCAAACGTTCCACTCACATAACCCACTTTTGTGCAAACATCCTGAGTGAAAAAGATAAAGATTGAAAAAACAAATACGTATTAGTAACTGATTGACAATACTCAGTATTAAATGATACTGCTGAAAAATAAACAAGAACTGTGAAACCAGTTAATGCTGCAATCAACACTGAGCTACACTAAGTGAAGAACACACCATTACTTACTGAGTAAAGTTTTGCCAATGTTGTCGACGATGGCGACTTTAAAATAAACCTGTTTTGAGGTGCCTTGGTGACATCTTTTACAACGCATGTGTATTCCTTTTCGTTGGACTCACTTGAAAACTGCAAAAGCAAACTACAGTAAACCACTCAAACTAAAAACTAACAAAATCAGCATTATGGAAAAAACATGGCGGAAGTGAACAGCTATGCCGATTTACAATAAATTGCAATGTATGTGCCAGTCACATGTGCTGTATGGTATTGTAGTTGGTTATCTTAAGCGCCTTAAACAAAGTTTTACAACAATGCAACAAAACAGTAAGGATGACTTGACCAACAAGCAACAGCATAAATTTCAAGCTTCATCCATCTTTAGAAAGATACCAGAATTTAATATAGGCATTGTTGCAAACAAGGCACATGATTGGTAACATCCTTGTATGTCCTCCTGAAATTTCCACACCTAGCTTTCTTATATGGTATGTTTGTACAACAATAGTGCTTATTCTTAGAAAATAATGCATAAACCAAACATACGCGTTCATAAAAAGAACGACTAATTGTTTCAATAAACGAGCATTAGTCATTATCGCCATGTCAAAAGCACCCAGTGCTAAATCTCCAGCTGTAGAAGAGGGCTGCCTTGTAAAAAATGGCATGACTAATGGTGTCATAGTAAATTAACTTCATTGCTATTTGTATAAAATACGGTCAAGTAGAGCAACCATTGGTAAGTCAACAGGCTTGTTCTTTAATAGTGCAACACAATTTTGAGACTACAGAAGAAAAATGCATTAAACCACAAAAAATCTGTAGTACATTTTAATTTTTTTCTGGGGCATCTTGAAGCATTACACAATTATGCATTTCTTTAATACACTGCCAACATGCATTAGCTTTTTTGTAAAGTAACTTTGACGAAATAGCATGTTTTTTTATCAATTAAAAGTACTCATTACAGTGAGATCAAAACAAAACAGGGTGTCCATTTAAAAACAATTCAATCGTTAAATTGTAATCGGTTAGGGCCCATGCAAACAGCCACTTGTCCAATAGTTTCAAGTTGTATGTAACACAAGTGAAACGATATTTAGCCAATTATCTACAGTATACACAAGTTTTCATCACTGAGCTAGTCCACATAAAGCTGCAGCAGTGGAGCACTTGATGTATGGTAGCAGAGATATCTATGAATACCAGTACCTTGGATCCAGTGGCACAGCTAGCCTGGCAAAATGGGGTCTGTTGTGGAAGAGCAGCTTTTGATAGAACTAATCAGAATAAAGCCAGATTTTCTGCAGGTGTCCTAAGACCCAATCAAAGTTGGCTAGTAGCCTAGCACATTTAGAGCGGCACTGGAAGAGCTTGACCAATAAGACTTTTTGGGCTGATACTGATGCTTTTCATTGCCGATATTTTTGCATATTGCAAACCACAGTTGGAAGACATTACAGTGCATGTTTTTTTCAGTATGTAGGCTGCATAAATACATGGAACAATTACACAAGTGTCAAATGAAAAAGCAGATTGTGATAAGTTAGGAAGATACTACAAATNAATAATTAAATACAAATGACACAAGCATGAGAGCAACGAGCAATTACGAAGATGACATTATATACATTATGTGCGACTCATTACAAACAGCGATGAAACCATTACTTCACTGTGATGAAGAATCGCACAACATCAAATTTTGCACAAACCTGGGTCACTAAAATAGTCAACCACTACAGCATGTACCAGGACTGCAACCAGTGGTGGGCAACCAAGCAAATGGGAATCTAATTGAATTATTTTTTACATTGCACTCATGAGTTATGAGTGTAAATCATGCCTGTTGAAATGGTGAAATTTATTTTGGAACTTTTATTGAAACAGAGAATTCTTGCTGTGCACCACAACTTTCAGTGAATGCTAGTTGCCACAAAATTAGCTACCTTCAGCCTGAAGTACCTAGGATCACAGGTAGAACGCTTTCTCTTAACACCTTCAGCGCTGGGCTGTTTTTACCTTTAAAACTCACGTGAGTCACTTAAAAACCTTCAATTTGCAACACCATAACTTGCCCGACAATTGCACAAGACAGCTGTTCAAACACTCAAAAGATGCAGCAAGTCTCCTAGATCGCACTAAAAAATTGGAAAGTTTTGGATTTTTCAATTTTGTGGGTGATGTCCTAAGTGGGGTACTACTGGATTGAATATTAAAGTAGGCTGAGCGTGGTATGGCAAGAAACGTGGTCTTACTGTACTTGCTTTAGTAAATGCTCACAGCATTTTAACTTTCACTTTATTTGACTCTACTGTAGTTATTAAGGTACTTATCAACATATCATGCCAAATTATTTATCAGTTCAAAGTATATACTGCTTGAATATGTTCAAAGCATGAAAATGCTTCTGATTTTATTTTTTCAACATCACCTGAGGGTGATTTATTTAGCAAATTCTGTGACTGCTTAGTGAGAAGTTACAAAAAGCTATGGTGGAATTACATCGACCCAGTGCAAAGCATCAAGGAGGCTCGTTTCATGAAGCTGAAAACAGCCCTGGCGTTTTTAAAAGATGCCATGTTTATGTTCCAGATTTTGCCNACAAGCTACTTTTTGTTTCATTTCAACAGAATAGACATTTTTAACCTATTGGTTTGATTTTTAACACTGTAAATGAATATGCTTTGTATTCCNCATTTCAATTGCAAATGCAGAAAATTGATAGGTCAAAATAAAGTCATTATAANNACANAATTTTAGTTTTTACATCAAAAAATTGGTTGGCCTACTTATAACTAACAATACCTTTAGCGTGAGCCTTAATGTTGAGGTCAAGGTCAACGAACAAGTTGGAATCAAACATTTGCACAAAGAGGACAATCTCTAATAGCTGGTTATTATAATGAAGAATTTGTGGCCTGTCAAATGTAACACACGCCATTACAAAAATTCAGTGTTTTGAAAGTGTTATGCAATTCCAGCTATATTGAGGAATAAGCACACAAATTTCTAGTCCTATCCCTGGTGGAAACGAAATCAAAAACATCTGCATCTTACTTTGAATGTTATCTCTGCATACCAACAGTAAATAAATTATGATTTTGTAATATTGTTCACCAGCATCTATTTAATTGGTTCAAACAGCTATACTTTCATAAAAATGCTTTAATGAAATAACACATTTTAAGTTGTAACCTTCACTGTCAGGTGTTTGAGCCATTCGCCAGTCGCTCTCTAACAGCTTGTTTTGGCAGTTGTTGCAAAGCCGGCCTTCCGGTTGTGAAGGATCAAACATTGCTATAAGTGAAGTACAGAAGTCAATGTGTGAAAGCTGTTCATGTTTAAGTGCAATTTTGCTTGCAAAGTTTTGAACCTACCAACACTCCCTGTTTGTCTTTTCATGCGTTTTTTTTCTAGAGAATTTCTGGCCTAACTATACTATCAATGATGCTTTGTTTCATGTGCAACTACGTCTGAAGTTGAAAAAATAAAAAGATTAGTGCAACGTTTATTGCTGCAAAGTTTCAAACCTACCAATGGTTTCAAGCCTGCACAGGTTCAGTGGAAAAACTTCCACCATTAGTAACCTTGGCCAAAGTGGGCANGCACATATTTGGACTTCCAAGAGCAAACACTTACTTGGCATCTGATTTTCATNCATGCTAATAGGCCACCATTCACTTCTGATAATAAGTACGAGAATTTGCACAAGCCAGTAAAGCAACCCATGGCACGAACGNACATGCGAATTCATGTACACTAGTAAGGAAAGTGTTAAGAAACAACAAAGTCAAACCACTGATTTGCTGCTTCTTAGTTGATTAATCCATGATTTAGGCCAACAAGTTTCACTCTGTGTCCTTTACGCTTCTGTGCAAGAATTTTCTCTGCACTCATGCCATGTTGAATGACACCAAAATCACATATTTAAAAAATGATTCAGCTGATGCTCACCCTAGGACTAGGAGGACCAGCTTTACATTTGACAACTCTGCACAGCTGTCAGTCAAAGAATGGCCGATATATCAGTATTGGCCCCAAAAGAGCCATATCGGTCGATCTCTACTCTACAGCAAATTATTTCAATACTGTGTTTGTTGGAAAAAGGTGTTGACTTTCAGAGCACAACTGTGACATTTCAACGCTTCCATGAGTGAGTGAAAATGTACAAGGTTTGAAAATACTTCGTTGACACAATGAGCTTTTTGACATATGCAAACTCAATGCTATGAGTGATAAATGAAAAAATGTGCCCATTCACAAAGAATTGTGTTATTTAACTTTTCTTAGCTACCACCTACAGAAACAACCGACACTGTTTTAACAGTACATTACATGATCAAGCAGCACCCTTAACTTTAGGAGTGCATATTGAAAGGTTTTATTATAAAACAGAGTTGACATTATATACCTCAGAAGACAGCACCAGAGACATTGTTTCTTGACAATCACAAGTCTTCACAATCAAAATAATGATGTCATCAGTATTTCAATAAATAATATCCTGTAAATCAGAAACGATAACAAAACCTGCACATAGGAAGTTACAGTAATACATTTTCAAACTACTTTCACTTAAGTTAACAAAAATATTAAGGAAATAAAACACGTCCATTTGAAAAACAACTTTAATATTGCATGTCATACTTTATTTTGCCTAAAGACAACACAACATGTAAACAGTGAAAAGCTGACACCAGACCACAACAATGTTGATATGAAAATGTTTGTAAACCACATACATATCTTGCATTTTAAGAAATTGAACAAGATGACACGCAATGAGCATTTCGAAAACTTTAATAAATAATTATTTTATCCAGTCCTGGTAACCAATGAAGACATGTGATTAAAAACTCACAAAGTTTTTCAAAGAGTACACATGAAAAAGGCCACCGCTTCAACATTAACATCAAAAACCCTTACATCAGCCAGGGGGCTCTCAACTGAGAGTCCATGGACACCCAGGGGTGCACAGATTTTAGTGGTCCATGAAATTTGTATGTATATGAAAGCAAAATACCAAACTACCCACAGTGGTGGTCCAGTTTGCAAAAGACACCAAATCAAGCAGAACTCTAGTACAATTCAGGCTACAGGGCATCACAAGACATGGCTCATGTGGACCATTACATGTTAATTCACTTTACCAAAAGTGTGCAATCGCAATTATCCTGCCCTTAGAAACGTTTTTACACAAAGTTCCATTCATTAGGCATTTTGATTGTTATGCAACAATGTCAATTTGTTACATGAGAAGTTCCTGGAAACATTAATGATTTTTGGCACGCAAAGCAGATGACAGCCTTTTCTACTAGAGACCAGTTTTACCTAACAGTACTAACTTTTTTTTAACACTTTGAGAGCCGGTCTACGATATATTTGTACTTTGATTTTGGCCTGAAAAACAGCAGTTTTCAGTTGCCTTACTAACGCCCTACCTCCTCCGCCGATTGCGCTAGAGAGCTGTTTAAGGGCTCAAACGGATCGGCCAGTCTAGTAGATTGCACTTGAAAAAAAAATTTTGGTTGGGGGTTGCGGATTTTTTGTGACTGACGTCATAAGTGAAGTAGTTTTAGGGTCATTTTGGCTCATGTTGCCTGACCTAGGGCCCAACCGCTAGGCCAAAGTGTTTCGTTGAAGTTTTCATTGGAAACTAGGCTTGAGTCCGAGTCTTTTGAGCCTTTGATCGACTTTCTAGC
>JGI24159J19872_10011430_pt1 | contig 11627 bp, 9 predicted proteins | sample Ectturendosymbi4_FD_19872 | JGI IMG/M metagenome (IMG submission 19872) | reverse complement strand
CAACAGCAAGAAGCTTTTAGCGCGATGCAGCACGTCCGCGTTCAGCTCAGATCGAGTTTAAAAGCCCGTTCGGAAACGGTGTGTTCGCCTGTAACGCCACGTCCGCTGCTAAGCTTTGGCCACCATTACAAACAAGCGCGTTGTTTCAACCCCGATCAGACCAATACAAAACCAATCGATCAGTGTCACTTACACGTCAGTAGCATGAGTGAAAACGTTGTCCGTCATCGCCTCCGGTGCCATCCACTTATAAGGCAAGTGACCCTGAAAATGACAGGAGCAAATTTACAATGAGAGGCGCGGCGCTATTTCGGTGGGGTGTACGTTGTTCGTGACGGCGAAGGCTTTAAGTCGTTTGCGATCCACCGCAAAATTGACTGACGACAGATTTGCCACTCGCCACAACAAGTGCTCCAATCTACGTAGAACGCGGAAATTTGACGTTTCCTGGTAGGCAGGCCCGCAACCAACCAACCGGTCAATTTTCCCACCTCCGAGATTTTCAAAAAATTTTTTAAAGGCGCCAAAAACTTTAGTTGTTAGGTGAAACTACAAGTGGCAATAATTTTGCACCCTCAAAAAATTATCAGCTGGTTGCGGTCATGCTTATAGGTGACCACATTCCGCTCCTAAACTTACACATGTTGGCCGCAAAGGCCAGAACCACGGAGCTGTGAGCAGCCTGTGGCATGTGCAAGCGATTAACGAAGAAGACAGTATAATCCCGGCAAGAATGCGTCTGCTTCTGAAGCAAGCGTCACTGAAAATCACACGAGAAGAATGTCAAGGTCCGAGGCCATCCTGTGCACATCAGCTGCATCGCTTTTTTCACAGCATTCGCACGACACGAACGCTTGCTGTTTCAAAATGCACGCGGAAGGCAGTTGGCACACACGGCACAGTAATTACCCGCGTATGCTTCCTGTAATAATCGTTGGACCTGATGTCGCGAGCCAGGCCGAAGTCGGCGATCTTCATCACGTATTCGTCGGTGACAAGAACGTTGCGGGCGGCCAAGTCGCGGTGCACGCACTGTCAGCGTAAGCTGGCGTTAGAAGTGAGTCGATCTCAACGTCTGACAGGCGCAACGCAGTACGCCTGGAGCTACAGCTTTAAATTTATTAATAGCTCAGGCTGGGACACATGATGAAAAGTGATTAACAAACAAGAACTTCTGATATATGGCAGCAAAGCTCTCCTTTTACTTGCGAACAGCAAAGGAAACAACGCAAAAGATGAAAATAAACACAAAACACATATGCTTCATTACAAAACGTTCGTACTGTGATTTCTGCTGTTCTAGCGTGACAGGCAACGGGGCCGAAGCAGTTATCACTACAGGCAGCAGCAGCATGGCGCCGGACGTAAGTACCGGAGTCTGCAGATGTCACGTATGATTGTTACTTTGCTTTTGCGAGGTTACGCAAGTCGCTAAGCAAATTACAGGCTGCATGAGTCGCTGGAATGTCGTCAGCAGGAAAAACGGGTCATTGAGCAGAGATTCAATTATCTGGCAATGAAGCACCTGACGGTAACATTTCGATGGCCACAGCGGCACAAATGACTGCCTTTGTCGAAACAAAACCGAAAGAGAAAATCCTTTGTTTGTCTACTGAGCTTTGGCCGATCACAGCAAAGCAACTGAAAAGAGGGGCGTTGGCGAGCGAAGTAATCAATTCAAAATTTAAGTATCGAAAACGCAACTGCTTGACTTGTTACCGGATAAATTATCAGTGCAGCATTGCTGAACAAACACATCAAGGAACATTTTGTCGAAGCCGACAAATGCCTTCTTTCGGTTCTTGATTGCGCAAGCGAGAGCACCAGCCCTCGATCCTTTCGCAAGTGCGCCGAGAATGCGCGTCGGGAAGGAGTCGACCGACCTTTTTCTGGGCAAGATAATCCATCCCTCTGGCAACCTGGTAGGCGGCCGACATCAGATCCCGAGAGCTGAGTGGCTGGTCACGAGGCGCGAGCGCCTGGGTGGCGTTTGGGTCAGTGAGTTGGTATTGCATGTCTCTCGGACGGTTCCGTCTCAGGTAGTCTCTGTTGAAACGAAAACGCACGAGTCGTGTCGGTTCGATTCAACTGCATTGCTTCGACAAGCGGGGGCGGATTGGCGCAACAGGTGCCCGCTAACGCGTGACGTCAAGAGCGCCCGACAATCAAGACGAGGAGCGCGGAGGGGGTGCCATCAGCGCAAATTGTTTTCGCTGTTTTGGGAAAAAACAGCTTTTTTCGGTGATTTGCTCCAGGAGAAAAAAGCGCTGCGACCTTAGGCGAAATACAAAGCGACAAACCATTTCAAAACAAACCATTTTTCAAAAACGGCGTCGTGCTGCGATATTGCTCAAGCGCGATGACCCTTTCTACGGTGGTGGACTGCGCAAAGACACGCTAAAAGCAAGAGTCCCTAACAAGCTGACAAAATGTCGGCAAAGTGAGAATTTACTGAGACTTTCAGGTAACACGGGTGTAATCAATCAGACAACGAATCACAATATCATGTCTACTTGGTTACAACTGGGTTCACAACAAAACATCATCAGAGAAACAAAGCGCCGTCGCCTATGAGCATTAAACGTGACCTTGAAACAAAACTACGACAGTAACCTTGTTTCATACGATTTCTACGAATAAATGAGAGGATGTAGAATTTTGCTAGTCGCGGTTTGAAAACAGCGAATAACAGCTATTTCAAAGCAGATATGGCCTTTGATGAGGTATTTTATCGGGAAACGTCTGAGGTCGATGCCGGTTCAGTGAGCCCGAAAAATTAAATGCAAGAAAGCCGGTGGCTGTTGTTTGAACGTGATCACTTATTGTTGTGACTCAAAATGCGGAAGAACGTAAGAACTGTCGGTTTTCAGACGGGCGTAGGAGTTGTTTCGTAAACAGGTGTGCACTGCGCTTACCTTAAGTTTCCTTGTTGCGCGTATTCGGTGACGAGCCACAATATGCCGTTCTGAGTGCAAACGCCTAAGAGATTGATGATGTTCTTGTGTTTGCCGATCCTCTTCATCTGATCCATTTCAGTAAGCAGGTCCAGCATATCTTTCTCAGTTCTTGATGCTGTGAACAAAGCATGTTTAAATTTTTTTCATGGTGTAAAAAACACGTTTGCAAGAATAAAGTTTCATCGACAGTTTGAACACACAACCAAGTCGATATCAGGCGGGAATGCTTAATGAACGAAAGACGGAAAGTGAGCTGCTTCACCTTTTTCTTTCAGCTGACTTAAGCCAAGAATTTGGGAAAAACGATTTTCACTTTTTTACATTCATTTTGGCAACCACTTGACCGGCCGGATACGTACGATCTCCATATTCAGCATTGAGACATGCACGGAACAAAATCTCAAGAAGCAAGACTAAGTAGAAAAATTACATCAGTGACAACGGATTTAAATGTGTTGCACACAACACGTCTCGAAACAGCCTGCGGGTTTGGTGGTCACAAGAATACGTCTTCTTTCGTATGAGCAGCGACTCTCAAGCGATCCCTACAGGTCGGCCCAACCAACAAACACCCTCTGGGCCGGGAGACACCAAGTCGTTGAGGGAGTTTGGTGCGAAGCCGGAGGGCTTCGCAGTGATAAATAATGTGGTGTGCTGTTTGATTCTCTTCCCCGCACGTGCATGCACGAGGCTGTCTCTCTCAACCCCCATTGACACGTGTTCGAGCCGAAACGTCCGACTCCGGTTTTGACCTGCTTAAGGTGACCCAGAAATTAAGGGGAAGGCCGATGTTTACGCTCAAGCAAAACTGAGAGGGAGGTGTAATGTCCTTGCATGAGTTCACATCCATGCTCATTTGATCTCAAACTGAGAAGCTATTAGGGTGGCAGTATGTCGATGGAAAAGGCGATTTGACCTCAGGCGCTGTGGTTGGAAGCTCTGCAGGTCTGGGATGGAACCGTAAAGGGGGGGGTCTTGATTGTTAAATGCGGCTTGCCACCCCTGTTCACTGCGCAGGTTTGGTAGTCTGCCAGAAGCGGGAGTAGCCCGGTTGGGTTTGGGGTGGGACGCAAACAGCCAGCAATAAGGCGCAGCGTGTCATTTAGTGCAACATCCAGTTTTTTTGCTGAGAGGTACGACACTATACTGGGGCAGCATATTCCGCTGCGGTAAAGACGATCGCAAGAGCTGATGTACGAATGGTGGGTGTACTGGCACCCCATGACGAACCAGAAAGGAAGCGCAGGAGATTGTTGCGTGCAAGGATTTTCTGACTTAGACCCTCGACGTGATGCTTGTAGGTCAGGAATGTGTCTGACGCCTCGTATCAACCACAATTTGCAGCCGCTTAGCAGATAGACCGGGGGTAGGGAACCCATTTTTGTCACATGCCAACTATATTGTGGAATGTCGCTGGCGAGCCGCAAAAATAATTAATTGTATCTCGAAATTTTACCTCTGCCTTCCAAAGGAAAATAAGGAGAGAAATATATGAGAAGCGAGAGACGCTTCTCCTGACTCACTGTGTAAGTATTTGCTTGTCACGGAGTATGGTTTTGACGCGATGTTGTGTTCTATCTTGGGCAAAGAAAATTCTGATGCCGGCCATATTCATTAATCATGCGGGCCGCAGGTTTTCCATCCATGAGATAGACTAATGTCCGTAAAATTCTGTTTACTTCAATAATCTTACCAAGCAGCGACTTGGCTGTCAATAAACTAGTGTACGACAATTGTGGAAGTTTTACCGATGCAAGTCAAAACGTAATTGTTTTTATAAAACTGTCCCAGTATTTCTCAGCATCAGTTCATCATTCAACGCAAAACGGTTTCTGTAACTCTTGGTGCGTTAAAAGAAACTTAAAAAATGCACTCATCCAGCAAAGCGTAATCATTGAACGGATAAGTCTGTAACGACAACAAATATTTCACATACTTTGCCCCAGTTGCGTATAAACATGAGGGACAATCAAAATAATTGGCAATTTTGCCACTCCACTGTCAGAAAGTGCACCAAGCACAACCAACTAACCTACATCAAAAATGAACACATCGTAAACAGCTTTCTAAATAAAGCAATTATTGTTCACAACAGACTGGAGGCTCCCCGCACTGTTGACTGGCCACGGGCAATCAAAACGAGTGCGATAAGTCTTGATAAAAATGCTTCGTTCCCAACTGTTGTGAGTAATATTTAGTGCTAATCTTAGCAAGCAGCTTTCAGATGCCAGGTCACTGCAATGCAGATGCACAAGTGCGATAGGTGAAGAGCGGCATTGCAACTTGGGCATACGAGACATTCCGAAGCCCTTCAGCGCTGCCGCTTGACGCTGACAATCAGGAGCAAACAGCGTCGTTAAGCATTCGGCGCGCATATCCTAGTAATTCCGAAAAGCGTTCGGATCACGGCCGAACACCAAATAGGGCATTAATGCGCTAAGCCTCAGATATTACCGGACCGCAGAAAGACAACCCAGCTGACGACGCGACGGTTTTTTGGCTTTGACATGAATTCAGCAAAGCTGTCGTGGTGAAGACATACACGCAGCAGTTAGGCAGCGAGCATTGAATTTCTAACCCTAGTTTTGGCAAAAATTCAACAAGCATCTCCATTAAATCTTTAAGTGATTTTGCGGATACATATTTCCGTTTCTTTTTATGTAGTCCTGATGATTCCTGCAAATTGCATTCGAAAGGTCTATTTCACAAGCTTGAGCCAGCCTCCAGTTCACTGAGTATGATCCGTTGATTTTTTCCGCAAAATTTTCGCGCAATTTCAATTGAGTTATATTTAGATTTTGTCCGCCCGTCCCCAACAGCAAGGTCCCTTTCTGCCAGGCTCGCGTATCGCGGGATGCAGCACAGCACAAGCATTCTTCACGCTCGGGCGCAAGGCCCGCGTGCACGGACCTACTTGGATCGCGATCGATAAGAGCAACACATGACTCACAAAAATAATATTTTCATTTCGCTCAGCGGGGACATCGATTCCGCAAAGGAGCAACAGAATCAGGAAACGTTGAACAACATCCACATCCGGCCTTACATAAAAACGGCTCAGCCTTCACGTCTTACATGCCACACTACGCTTGGCTTCGATGCAAACAGCATCTACCGGATTTGCAATTGTTAGTAAGACCTGTAGCTGTTGACTTTGGTGCAGAAATGCACCGGGGTCGCGCCAGGCGACAAGTAGTGTTGAGAAATTCGCTTTGAAACGGAGGTGCGACGTGTGGTGGAGTTTTGACGCAAATCGCGCAACCGAAAAGCCAGATTGACGCGAAGCAGTGCATCTTTCACCAACGGAATGCCGTGGCAACGTCTCAAGCAAGAGACAGTGTCGAAGCGTCCGCGACGACTTGTTTTTCTCAACGTCAGCGACGAAAAGCCGTCAAGCGACCATTCAATCGCAGTAATTCCCTTGTGAAAAAGACCGTTTACCTGGCAAGCCTTGTCCCACGTTTGGAATTCCATCGGTCAAACGACATCAGGCAATCATGCCAATTATTGGTGCTGACCGCGCTGCTCGAAGAAACGCTTTTAATTTCCCGGGTGCATTGCTGCTGATGCGCACCGAATGACCGAATGAAGGGCAAGACAAGCCGAAAACAACCGACTGAAGTCATTACTGCCCTCAATTAATTTATGAATTTCGACGAGGCTTGTGTGAAGCTGATCAGCAGAAAAAGCTTGACAAAAATATAACCAACAAATTTTGGGTTTCAGCTTTGATGGTGATGATAGTCTTTGTGATGTGCTGAAACGTTTGATGCGACACTGCACCAAATAAAGCATTTGTTTGCTCGTACGTGTAATAATGCAAATTTATTCCAAAATTGCAGGCAGTGCACAGACGTGCTACTAATTTGTTGCACCAGCACAAAATTGTATGGACTCCTTCACAATTTTACAACTTGTTATTGTTCGCGCAAGCAAAGCGGAACGCAGGAAGCAAATATTTTAAGCCCATTCCCATTTTAGCCGACGGATTATTTTTTTTCGCCAAAATACCTTTGGCGCCAATTCAAAAAATGCGAAAACGTTTAACGGCTTAAAATCGCTCTTCGACCCGAAAGTTCGGCCAGCCTCGCGGGCTTTGCGCATGTGCCTTCCTGGCCGCGTAGCAAGCGCGGCCTTGGTAAGCGCGCCGCAAGCCGGATACTTCATCTAATCAGAGCGGAAATTATACAATGACTGAAACGCCGTCATCAGCCGGTCAATGCAGAGTGAACGACTGGCATGGAAGAAGGTTTTTCACTCGATCAGTTCGATCTACGCCCTCATACATGAGAAATGAAGCGGGTTCTATTGCTTTCGGGACAAGGTCAATTACAGGAAGGAACCGAGGATGTGATAACGCTTCCGCAGCGGCCTAACAGCTCAAACAACGGACAAAAGCAGCTAATGTAAAATTGGGGAATTCCTGGGAATACAACTGAACGACAAATCCAATTGTACAGTTCCACAATGAAGCGAAAGTTGTGTGCGTCAGCGAATAGAGTGCCTGTGTATTGATAATCACGCCACCACACCCCGTGTAGTTAGTAGCGAATTTCCGCCAACTACAGTTCTATGTGATCACCAAGTTCCAGCCGTTTCGCCACCAGCTCGAAATTGAACGCTTCCTGGTGCATTATCCGTCGCTCTCCGCGCCACTGCCTGTGTAAAGCTAACATGGACCTCGAGGTGCAACCGTGACGTTTTCAATGAGCGCCTTCAGTGCTTTACACAATGACAGTGGCGCGATTATACAAAGGAATGGGACAGGGGTTGCCCGATTGAGTTCAGCAAATGTCGAACTCGACTGACAGCGTTATCGCAGGATCCGACAAAAGCTAATTCAAAAGCTCACGGTGCAGTCACAGGCCTTCCAACACACATTCTCGAAAAGTGAGCGCATCGAAATGTGCCATTCGACGGCAGCGTTGCTACCACAGAAAATTTTATATGCTCTGACAAAAATGTTGCAATCACTAGTCAGCTTTTTGCCCCGTGACTCTTCCGTCTAAAGTGTTCACCGTGACAAATCCTGCGACAGTACGCACGCCAAGCAGCGCCCAAAACAACCACGAACGCCATTGTTGTCTTTCCTAATCCCAGTCACGATGTGATTAAGCCAGTCGAGTAGGCCGTTGCGCATGGATGCCGACATAGGTTTGTACACAAAATCATCGTCAATTTAAGAAGTTAACAAAAGAATAACGCACAGCGACACAAACACGCACCAAGGAAAGCATACACAGTCTAATTTAAATAACTACGTTGTTTTTCACAGCACTGACTTCGTCATGATAAAAAAACGCGGTTTCACACCTTTCAGCATCTTAACGGCAGCGTCAAGCTTCTCCTTTTTGGTTCCCAGGCATCTGATCAAATCAGCGCGGAAGACTTTGCCAAAGAAGCCTTCATCGATCAGCTCGTGGAGCAAAATGCTGAAAATGCGCAAGACAGGCAATCAACGGGCGTGCTAAATGCTAGACGTGCCATGCAGACGCAAGTGCCGCTGCAACAACGCGAGGGTTGGTGGGGCGAGAACGCAACGCTGTCTTTCAAGACAGAGAATGGCGACTGCGCAAATACAAGCCGCGCTGAGCTTGCCTTGTTAAGCGATTGCGCAAAACAAAAAGAAAAAGACGAGAGGCAGCGCAGTGCACAAATATTAAGTGAAAAGAATGAAACACTTATGACGTTTCAACCCGCGGGCAGTTTATTCAGGCCACGCCACTGTCACAAACACAACTTGGCAAGGCAGGCTCAGCGCGGCTGTGTCCGCCGCTGGAAATAACTAGTTTTACATACTCTTCACGTTTGAGCTCCCACTGCAGGTCGGGCTGGATATTGATCTCAATGTGATCCGCGTGCGGCAAGCACATCCTCCTCCACGCCTGGTCGTTTCCGAACAGCATGACCGGTTCTTCCATCTTTGTCATCCGGGGGATTCGATCCGGGTTCTCGATCGCGACGAGTCGAGGCGGGTCTGTGCGAAAAGCGCGGAGTGAAGAGTCAGAAGAGAGACGACCCTTTGCAACGCAGAAAACGTGAACAACAAACAGTATGATGGAAGGCGTTGCAATGCTTGTTGAAGAACGCGAACGATAACATCACGTGAAGTTTTGAAAATCTTTCTTAAAGAAAGCGTCAGCTGCGACCTACTCAGGATTAAGGCAGTATGAAAAATTATTTTAATGGTTTTCGCATTGTGAAATGAGCATAACTCTTCGATATTCAACACTAACTAGTTTCTCGTATGCAAAAAATTGGGCTGATGAGAAGTTAAAAAAAGCTTCAAAATTACTACCTATCAGTTGGTTCAATATTTCTCCCAACCAACATCGACAAAATATCTTGCCAAACACTTTGTTTGCGGACAGACCAGAGCCATATAAAATTTTGTGACTTCGTGAGACTACCTACAAAGCTTTCCTCGCAACAATTCGCCGTCAAACAGACGCTTAAACCTTTGGAATGACGATAAGAAAACGATCCAACGCCAAACACGAACATCACAATTAAACTCATTTCAGGTCGTCTATTCGTCCATTTGGTCATCTCGTAAAGAGGAGGTCAAGTATTGGCTCGAGCGAAGTAACCGCTTTGACAAGCAGCACTTCTCCAGCATTGACTGAACAATTGAAACGTAAGTAGCCTGGAGCAGGTAAGTGAAGTCGTGACGAACCACTCGGCAACGCTGTGTTAGCACTGAAACAGAGTAACCCCACCAGCCGAGCGTCACTTCAGATGTGAGCCGTTTTCAGGTCATTACTGTTGAACCGATGGAGGCAGAGATCACGCCGTAAAATGGTCAACTTGAAAGGTTGTAGTGTACAGGCCCTCAGCAGAAGAAACTAATTTTTACGATTTCTTGTTGTCATAATCTGACGCTTTATTCCAGTCGCACCTTTAATGGACTGCAGCAAAAAAAGACGAATGCTTCTCACCGGCGATCCAAGGGAGCAAAGAGCTCAAAAACATGATGATTAGCGAGCGTGTGGACGCGGCTGCCGAAAGAACAGGCACAGCCACCTGTACACACTCCTCTTACCTTTTCCGTTTAAATGAGTCCTGATCAGGTAAAAGACGAACAAACCAACGATCAACGCGACAACAGCACCGAATATGATGGTCAAATACTGTGTGCCCGCCTGGATGGGAGCCATGGCGGTAGATGTAGTAGGGCCCGGATCTGAAACGATTTAATCACAGGTTGAAAGCTCCGCGGCAGCTGCGCCAACATTCCGGACGTGCTGTTCAAAATTCGACGCATGCAAAGATCGTGGTTCGCAACCAGCGTTTTTCTCGCAAGTACTTCACCGGGCAAAACGGCCAGCGCCCTGACGACAGGAACAACAACAGCTATTAGTTTTACTGGAGCGATTGAAAACGTTACATTTTGCAAATGAGCGACACACTTTACCATCGACAGCTCAAGAGCTACAAGCTGAGATACGCTGCATAAAAATCTGCTTCATGGCAGATTTCTTGAACGTATCATCACAAACACGGCCAAGTACTGGTTGCACTTAGCATTTGACAGTATCGCAGCAAGCAAACACCACCCATGCAAGATGAACACCTAACTTCTTTTGTATTTGGTTAGTACAGCAACTGATGGCTTGAGGTGAATTTATCATTTAGAATCTTGCGGTTCAAAAAATTATGCGTACTATAGGGACTACATGCTTGCTTTGACCTTACTGTAACATCGCGACATAGCACATGCATTTACACCCGTAACTGTCGTTTGAAGCTTGTCATCATCGCTTGACAACGGTTAATAGCGCTCTTCAGTTCAACTAAGTAGAAGCACACCTTCAAGCACAGTTAGCCACTTGGAAATATACGATATGCCGATGGAGTTTCCAGCCAGGCAGGTATACTCTCCAGCGTCTTCTAGGGTGACGTTCTTCAAGGTCAAGGTTTGCAAATCATCGTCAGTCGAGTTCACACCGGCTTTCTGTATTTCCACCAAGTCATGCAAATTAGCATGCACGTAGATAAAATACGGCGAAACACCCATTAGTGGTAAGTAGAAGCAATGTCATATTTATTTCCACAAAGCGGAATAGTATCTTGTATGGATACACAAGGCGTGTGTTAAAATGTTCGAAGATTGTAAATCGTTCCGGTAGGATCAAAGGCATAGAAAAACACCAATAGCCACCAATCAAGCCAAGACCTGGTGTGTAGACTGCACTACGTTTCTCGTCCCTTTCTGCCACATGTAATCTATCAACTGTTCGCAACATAACCTGCATACCCACCACCAACGGGAACGTCATCTACATACACTGAAAGTACACTCCACAAATTTTCTTTACGAGGGCGTGAGTGCTTCGCACAACATGCCTGCACCACAAGCTGCACTACGAACAAAAGCTTTTTCACTCTTAATATGCTGGAAACCAATACCATGCCTGCGCCTCACCTCTTTCCTCGTCGGCGTTACTTCACTCTGAGACATCAAAAGCTGCAGTATTAAGATCATAAATCTACATCTTACAATTAGAGCACGGCTCACTGCCCTAGATTTAAACGTTTAATGTTCATCTTAATGTTCGTTTAATGTTCAGCGCGACATTCTCCCACCGATGCACAGCATCATAACAAATCTTGTCTTTCAAGCAGCATGCTCACCGCTTATCGCGTATAAAGAAACAATTACAATCTTTA
>JGI24159J19872_10011429_pt1 | contig 11628 bp, 7 predicted proteins | sample Ectturendosymbi4_FD_19872 | JGI IMG/M metagenome (IMG submission 19872) | reverse complement strand
TATTTAATGTGTCAATAAAAACTTTATGAAATACTGATTAACATAAAACAAACCTCATTGCGATATCTCATCATTTCACTTTTTAATAATTTTTTTAAATTTTAAAGAGACTTTATGGACACCCTCTATAATCATACAATACATGCTGAGCCATTGCTTCACCTTTGTTGCTATGTGACTCCGCGGATGTAATAAATTGTTAAATTCGTTGTCCATCTTGCAAGTATCTGACGGCTACGCTCAAGCGAACTACCACAAAGGTCATCCTGCAGCTCTTCTGCCAAATTGGCAAAAATATACCGAAAATTGCCGCCAGTGTTTAATTTCACCTTTTAAAAATCAAGCAAATAAAGTGATATTAGCTTGAATTCGCTCATGTATTCAGCAAAGGCAAAATGAAGTTTTTCCTGTGACTGTAAAAAATCAACTTAGATATATATATGTTTTTGTTTATCTTTAGTAAATATTAATTTAGGCGTTCCAATGTATCTTTTGCAAAGTTACAACTTTTAAACTGCAAATTTATGCTCCGTGCGCCATTTTTCATGCTTGTTGCTACCCACATCATTTCCAAAGTTACAAGTTGAACGCCGACTTTGCAACAAAATATAAATCTTGATTTATTTAATAAATCTGTAGAGAATAAATCTAAAACTCTCTCGCAAAAAACAACACTGCGATAATGACACTTTAATTGCAATCATGTTAGAAGTTTAAAAAAAGAATCCCTTCTTTGTGGTGGTGTTGAGCTATCAAGGAATGTCCCTGCAATCCTCTGCTTTATAACTTTATGATAACCTCTCTGCGCGTATCCACATTTCACTGACAATTCATCATAAAGTCGAGCAGCTACCGGTAAATCTAATCATAAGGTGTTTTATTAGGAAATCGATTTCTAGTTAAGTGCGCTTTGCAATCTTGTAAATTGCCAACAAAAACCTCACTATGAAATGATCAAAAGCTAAAACAAAACTTGAAAAGAGAATGTGGAATGCAGTTTCAAACACACATTATTACCATTAGACTTAGAGAAACACTCTATGAGCGTAGGCTGTTTTCACCCAAGTTAAAAGCCAACTAGCCTACAGTAAATTGTCAAAGAGTCGATTGTTTAGAAGTTGAAACAACGCTCCGCATGTTTTCTCATAGCTTTCAATTCACATGCCTAAGATTTTTGCTTGCAATTTGCAGAATCGCAAATGCGTAATTAACGCTAAATCTATTTCCTAGTAAAAGAGTTTAAAATTAGATTAAGCTGCTTTCCCTTGTGGTGAATTGTCACTATTACTACATCTAGTTGGCTAGATTATCCTTTAGATAATTTTTCACGTTTGACTTCTTGCAAGAAAATGTCACTGGGAGTTTTTAGTCAACGTTCCTAAACCGCTGATGAGGCTACTACAGATTTTGAATTTCAGATACGGAAGAAAACCTATTATGGTTTTGACCTACATAGCCGCTCTGGGATCTTCATTCGGGGTCACGTACAGCATTTCAGTTGAGATGTACATTGTCTTTCGTGCGTTGGTGTCTGGATTCATATTTGGGACTAACACAGCAATTTTTGTCTATGGTGAATCAATGATTATTGCATAACGTGACGTAAATATGTGTAAATGTTTCGAATTTTGTGCTGTTTAAGATATTTCAATCCTCTCATCCACTTCTTTCTTCGGCAATTACGTTTTGAACATTTAAGACTCTTCACTGGAAATGGAATAAAACTGCTCTTACTTGCGCCTCGTTTTTCAGCATCTTTCAGTGTGATAAGCTCGGTAAGATCTGAGCATTGAAACTTGGAAACTTCATGCGCTGAGTAGTTGATGATCAAATACCGTACTTCGATTGCAGGAGAACGGAGAGACTAGTAATAGGCAACAGCAAACTTTGCAATCACTGTGCATCGCTGAGCATATGGTCTAAAATTATTTTACTGTCATGCAAAAAATCGTTTAAAACTGGAAAGACTTTCTCTCACAGCAATTGAAATTGTTTCACCACGTTGGAGAAAAATATCTGGAAAAGGCTCTGGGATTTCTTTTACTATTGGATACATGATACTTGGAGGATTGGCTTATCAATGGAGAAACTGGCGTGATATTCAGGTATAAGCAAAGCAACGCTTTTACGAGCAGTGTTCAACAAAAATTTCACCAAAACTAAACATATTTGTGCCAGTGATGTTACATGACCATTACCTTGTTTTTGAAAACTTTCACTTTTTTTCAGTTGGCTGCAACCATTTTAAGTATTCCATTCTTGTTTCCACTATTTTTCATGCCAGAATCTCCAAGATGGCTGTTTTCAAAGAACAAAAATGAAGAAGGAAAAAAGGTGTTGCTGTTTAGGTTTTTATAGAAAGTTGTGGCCGTAAATTTTCACAAGTTTGTTGATAAAAAGTTTTGCCAGAGGTGCATTTGGGGAAGAAAATAGCATCACTGCAGCCGAGTTCTTCTTACCTGTTAAAACACTGAAGGTTGCGAAGCTACGATAAAACCCGACATGAAATGCGCAAAGCCTTGGACAGGAGAATTTTTTGGCTGACTCTCGTGGAGGACCTACGAGAGATGGGTACAAAAAAAATCGTTCCCGGGAGAATGAAAATGCTACGCACGCTATGTTTTTATTTTCTATCATACTGTTATAATAAAATTTCTCAGACTCAAGACACAAATACAATAAAAAGCATCAAGACGTATTGTCTTGAACTCTACTGCTGACATCATTATAATGTGGTGATGGAATGGGTAACAGATTTCATTTTTTGAAATTTTGCAGTTTTTTATGGAATTACCTTCAATGGTTTTTCATGCGTTATGAGCTATTCACCACCAATTCAAAATTTTACAGAGCACTTTGCTTAATGCATTTCGCACTGAGTGCAAAGAAACCGAACGTTTTGACATTTATCCTTGTTGAGTGAGGTAAGGGAATTAAACCAAACAGCACAACACTTTGTAACTGAAATTAGAGTAAAACCATCACATCCCGCTGACAGGTTCGACGACAAACAGTTCTAAACCAAGGCCGGTTCAATCTGTTCGTCCGGTACGACCACGACCGTGCCTGTTTTTTGACTCAAACATACGTTTCAGTTTTAAGAAACTTGCTCACAAAACAACTGATAGAAATTGAAAAACCCAAAATTTGCTGTGTGTCACCAATTCACCGCCCACTGAAGTTAAATCCATCGATCACGCATGGATTTAGAATACTGAATAAGAAACAGGGTTGGAAATTTACAAAGATGATATTGCGAAGCTTAAACTCGAAGTGGTTGCAGCTGCCACTGCTGAAACCACACTGTAGATCAGCGGTTCTCAACCTTTTCGCAGAGCGTAGCCAAATATGGACCTACCATTTTGTCAGAGAGCAGCACAAAAAACATTTAATACAAGTCAACTGATATGATTAGTTTCATTGCAGAACGAAATATGTTACAGAAAATATCAGAGGTTTTGTTGAAAGACTGCTGAGGACCGCACAAGGAGTGCTTGGGAGCCGCATGCGGCTTTGGTGTGGTTACCTTACACGTTAACGGTCATGTACAAATAGTCCATTAGTTTGAACAACGTTTTCACTAATGCAGTTAACTTGTGGCACTTGTGTTGCACAGGGTTCCGAATTATATGTTTGGGGAGTATGTGTGATCTTTGTGATTTGTTTTAAAACGGCTCTTTTTTTAAAATTCCTCAAAATCTTTCACAAATTCGTTAAATTTGCTTTACGGAAAAAAAATTACCACAGCAGCTTAATTGCTATCAACTACAAAAATGTTTTTCATTATAACAAGCAACGACAATTGACTGCTTCGTTCCTCATCTCGAGTGAAAAAAGTTATGAACACTGGAACAAAGTAAAAATTTTTGCTTTGCTTACAATCTAGTCATTTTTTCTCAGGTTGTCAAGATCATGGAGAGGCTTAACCGCAAAACACTGACGACACAAGACTGGGAGGAAGTTGAGAAATATGTATGGTTCTCAAACTTATCTAGCCTGCAAAAGCGGAGACAGTTGCGCAGCTACAAAATACATACGTTTCCTTTGCGTTGTAAAAAATAAGAGCTTCATTTTCTGCAAGTGGAGGGTACTGCTTTTATGAAAAACATCCACAGCAGTTCGCAAATTTAAACCTGCTTTGCAAAAACAATTTTCATGGATATGCGAAAACAGAAAGTTACCAAACTGAACAAAGTTTTTGACGCAGGTCGACAAAACAAGTTCATCTATAACAGCAATTTTCCCTGCAGAAAGTGGTTTAATCTTGGTGGAGTACTCGCTAACTCTAGATTACGCATAAATATTGTCCACGTTTTTGACAACACGATTTCGCAATGCATCAATCACAACTTTAATATCCATAGTATATCATGCGCTTGAACAATCTGAAAAAATACTTTTCGCAAAACCCCGTTTCTGTTGACCTGGTTTACCTTATTAACTCAAACTGTGCAGATATTGTTTGATTTTCCAGCAACATGCATTTCTTCTTATACCCTTCATTGGGTTTTTGTGAAAACTTGATGCTGAAACTATTGACATGCAATCAGCACTCAATCATTGTCGAAACGCGATGTGATATCAGTTTTCCAATAACTTTATTTTGTAACCAACACGTTCGAAACAGTAACATAGTTTTTTTATATACATCTACATCCAAGCCTAACTGCATTATATACCTAAACACGTTTCAGTAACAGTGTTTCTTAAACTAAGAAACGCATTTGAAAAATAAGAAAAAGTATTGTAACTGAAATGAAGAGCAAATGTTTTTCAAAGTGTGAGTTCATTTGAAAATATAATTGTATTGCTTTTTTCTAGACGGGTAGAATTTTGATATATTTTCCATCAACTTATAAAAATTTTAAAGAACTCAGCTAACGTACGTATCATTATCTCCAAACTTTGTTTGATGTTTATTGAAGAAAGTTTTATTTATGACTTTTCAGGTCAGCGCAGAACCAGAAAATACAGATCTAAAATATTCTTTCGTTGATTTGTTCAAAACTCCAAGAATACGAGTTATAAGTTGTAAGCTTTTCTTCATATGGTAAGTTGTGTGAAAAGCTGAAGTGTAAGGAAGAAGAGATTAGATATTGAGATTTATCAGCCAAGGCTAATAAATCCGACCGAACGTTGCGCAGATGTGTGAATTGGTGATTTTTATTACCAAAAAAAAAAATTTTCGTTTGTTTGCCGCAAATTCTGCAGACAGAGTTAATGCATTAATGAAAATTTTTTATGAAAAGTATTAGCTACGTTAAACAGTTGTTATCACGCAAAACATTGCAATCTTTGTAAAGTAAATCCGCTGAAAAGTAAAGATCTGCAACTTCCTATGCTAAGCGTTTATTGTGTTTTTAGACACAGTTGCTTTTGTACACAGCTACACCTTCAATACAAATGCCATTTTGCGTTTGTGCACAGCTACACCCAAATGCAAACGTAAATGCCAAAAAATTCCGACTTAATTAAAGCCGATAGGTCCAAAATTTACCGGCTAATGTTTGCTTTACTTGCAATCGCTACAAAAAGCAAATATTTTTTCAAAATATTGTAAACCAATATAAAAATATAACAATTTAGCAACATACTTAGACTACTTTTTTCTGCTGAGGATAGAAGCTCGCTAAATATCAACCAATCGTTTACACTTTTCTGTAATGTGCATTGGCCTGTAACATGCTTTTGAGTAACTTATTTGTACGTATCCGCACACACGGTTAAAAGTATAAACGTATGACAAATCCACGCTTGAATGCGTACAGACCCACTTCATTGGTGTAGGAGCTGAAGGTGCACGGATGCAAGCGCACCCCAAAAAGTTTGATTTGTTGAAAACACCGACACAGAAAGTTTGACATTTTTTACCAAAATTAATGAAATTATGCTTGATTTTCATATTGTGTGCAAAAACATTTATTATGTCATAGAAAACACATTACAATTTCCGAAATCAATGAGCTGTTTCAAGTAAAATTATAATTCAGTTTGTTAGAGTTATTGAATAAGCAACAGTTGAACAATTGCAGTTGGAAAGTTGGTCGCATGGGAAAGTTGGTCGCCGAAAAATTGTAGCGGGAAAGTTGGTCGCATTAAAAATTTTCGGACATATTTTGGGATATTCAGGAAAAATGTCCTTCGCATACCCAAAAAATTACCTGCTCGTACAACTACGACACAGTTATTATTCAATCTGTAATATTTTCTTTGCTTTTGTTTCTCCGTTTCAGGCTTGTCACAAACGTAATCTACTACGGAGTCTCTCTCAACGCCGGATCCCTTTCTGGAGACGTTTTTCTCAACAATACTTTAAGTGAGAAGTTTAGCATGAAAAAAGGACCGATAACAATAAAAGACAATTTTGATTTTTGTAAATTCTACACACAATAAAAGACAATTAAACAATAAAAGACAATTTGATTTTTGTAAATTCTACACACCCCGCGAATGTGATTAAAAGTATCTTTCTTTAGATATGTTTTTGTGACCCAATTTTAATAGATCAGAAGTAAACATTATGAAATATGAGTCAGAAAACCCATGACGATTTTGAGATAATATTTGCGTTAACAGGTTGGCAGAATTTCAAATTGTTTTTTCATTTTTTTTGATGTTTTCCGATTTTTGTAAAAAAGTGAGGCATTGTTCACAGATAAATTTGTTTTAAGACGCTTGGCCGTGCACATAAAATACGAAACGCTGAGAATAAAGAACAACAAAATTAATCGCAAAGCTTGGTTTTTATTCTTTCTTGCGTATTTTGATTAGGACGCATTAGCTAGCTACACGTTGTTCTGTGTGAGTTTCTTTTTTGTTTCAGAGCGAGCTCACATAGGTATCTTTGTGTTTAATCAGGCCCAAACGGTAACCGTGACTTCTGCCAAACATATTGGTAGGATTTTGCACAAGAAAGGTTTTGCTTTAAGGACAACAATACTCTCAGAGCTAATTAAATCCATTTGTGTATTTACTATGTGTTGCATGTTTATAAATCTATTACACCTATGAATCTGCCGATAGTGCAGAGAGCAAATTGTATCAACTGCCATTAAGCATTTTCCAGTGGGTATAAATCACTTATCATTCTTGTCTAAAATAAAAAAGCTTTATTGCGTCTGTGTAGTACTTAATTGCTTTTAAAATGCAGCAAATACTTTTTGAGACCTTTGGCTGTTGTTGGTATTATTGCTTCGCTTACAATCAAACTTTAATTTTTGGAACATTACTTAACTGAGCATAGAGAAGGTGCAGCCGTTTATGACTTGTGCAGATGGAGTTTTTGAACTAGCATCAATTGCCGTTGTGATTGCGCTCATCGACAGAGTTGGTCGACGGTTCTTGCAATCAGTATTTCTTGTGCTTACCGGCGTAACCCTCATTGNAAGCATTATCGTTAATGAATATGCCGGAGATAATCAATGTAAGTATGGTGATTATTAGTTTAACATAACTAGTAACGTTTTTNAAACTTTCAGTTTTACAACGATTTGACGAATTTTTCAACNTTTTATGTATGAAGAATGTTACTTAGACATTTGGCCCTGATGTATGATTCCGTGTAAACTTGGAATAGAGAATAACTTCCAGAGTTAAATTTTCTATTAGCTAAACAATGCTTTCTGGGCACCACGCAGTTGAATATGGCGTCGTATCTCACTGACATTCTGAACGTGAATGGGAAGCACTGCAGGTGAAAGAACCTGGAGCTGGTAGCGCTTGTATAGCACCGGTGTAGTTATAGAAAATATATAGATAGTGTTGTGGCCGGTCAACCAAGCACAGTCAACTTGAACTGTAGGTTTGGGGATGTGGTTTCTGCAGCGCCGGACTGCCAAGTGCAGCAACCAGTGTCCGGCAGCAGAATGATTGTTTCATCTTTGTGCTGGTGAGAGACACCACACATAAATTAAAGAATCTAAAGCTTAACAAAACACCGTGGTATGACACATTGTATTAAANTNGTAGTAAGTCTTACTTGCAGTNATTGCATTTGGTACGCATTTTTATGCTGGAAAGCTAAAGTGAAAAAAATGAGAATGAATTAAACATGGCGTCGTGCCTGTTTANGCAAAACTTTAGCCACTTTGGGCTTTATTTGCGGATGTTGATTGTTTCTGCGAGCACTGCTTTATTANAAAAGGTTGAAAATTCACCCTGAGTTGATGTTGCATGTGACGTTGGCCTGCATTTGCAATGCAGAGTAATTTTTGGTTTGAATGGTAGAAAGTGNGTGCATGGGCTATATTCGAGAATGCGCTATGAGCATATCCTTGACTTGGTCTTTTCCCAGCCGTAGAATATTATTTTCTAGTAGATCTACTGTGGTNAATTCCTTCAGAATTGAAGCCGACTTAAACGCCAAGCTCAAAATCTTGTTTGAGTTTAAACCTCAAATCGGAAAATACCATTTGCACCGAAAATTAGGCCTAACTTTAAATAATGTCCTACGATTTAATTTTAAAATGTAGTAACACCCAATGTTTCACCACACATTAAATTATGGCTACTTGTACTTAATCTTTGAAAATCGTTTCACGCAAATGTTCATCGATCGCGGTATCGTTTAATTAGTGAGTGACGTTAAATAACTGTTTTAAATATTTCCAGGAATAACGAATGCCTGTACAAAATGTCAATGAAATTCCTTCCTTAGAATGAAAGTGCGATATGATCAGTGATGTTTGTTATCTATATAGTTAATCAATGCGATTGGAACAATTGCAGTTGGCAGACTGTGACGCTATGAGGACACCAGCGTGGTGGTCATGCGAAGCAGTGTTTGTTTCTAAAAACGTTGGTTTGCAGAAACAAACCTTTTTTTCATTGATCGGCTGTGACCTGAGTGTTATGCTTTTGAGACAATAGCATGTTACTGCAATCTGGTTTTTGCATTTTCCCAGAGATGTGGTGTTGGTTCGCACCCTACCTCCTTGTCCGTTACGTCATTATTTGTGTGTCGCTTGCAGGCTTTGGGAGATAATGATGATATTCTCTACTTACTGATTTTTTGGGAATGAAAACGATTGTTTACGAAATGCGCAAAATGACTTCATTTAAATGATTATTTTAAGGCTTGTTTTTTTTTATCAAAGCTGCAAGACTTTTCACGTTTCGCCCTGTTTCAAGTTTAGTTGAATTTTTTAAGTTTGGATGGACTAAGAGTAGTGTTTTTTTTCAAATAGATTTATGTTTCTTTGGAATGAAAGTAATTAAACCTATGATTTGCAAGAATCTTACTTAAAAGAAAATTAAAACGCTTTCTTCTTTCAGCTTTAATCACGTTGGGAGTTGTTTTCGCATATTTTGCCAAGTTTGGGATTTCTGGGGCGTTTAATGTGCTTTACACTTTCACCGTCGAGCTGTATCCAACCCTTTTAAGGTAAACATTTTTTTCAGTTTAAATATATTTTGTTTATAATTTGTGCAATGAAATTTGTCAGTGGTAAAGACTAACTAATTTCTAAGGCATTGTACATGATGCTTTGTAATACATCATAGGGAACACAACCACTCAAGAACAACATTAAGTGCTTTAATAACAGATTGCATGCCAAAAGTAGTGCTTGACTTGGGATGGAAGCTTGGACTATTGAAAATGATTTAATATAGTATGCATCATTTTCCCAAAGGCATTTACAAAATATCGTTTGATGAACTTTTTCAGATTTGCTCTCTTGCGCATCTTTGCCAAATCTATGATTTTGCTTCTGAACGAAGAACCAGCATTGTTTCCACCCGCAGATGAAAGTTTGAAAATAAACATTGATGGATTAAAACTGTTAAAATATTGTAAAACTATTTTTATTTGCCTTCGTGACATTTTTGTAAGAAAACGGTTTTCCACGTTTTTTACTGTTTTTTTATGCCACTAAGGCAAATTAATTAAATCAACATTTTTTAGGGCGCTATCGAAAATTTCCAGCCATGAGAAAAACAACAGTTATTTTGAAAAGAGTCCATTAGCTTGCTCAAAACTCCGTCTCAGTGTGCATTACTCACTTTGTCTTTTACAAAATGCCCTTTTATGCTCAGTGAAAGTTTCCAAGTAAGAAGTAATTGCGACATACCTGCAACATAGGCCTTATTACTTAACATCACAAAAGATGCAAATCACGCTGCGTTCAACAGCGACATCAAGTCACTTTTACTTGCAGAGCAACAGTTGCAATTACTGACATTACAACAGTATGGACTAGGATTTGTGTCTTGGTGCAGCAGAGAGGGTGCAAACCTGTATGTTCCATGTTTTTATTTGGAGACGTAAAGCGCAAAACATATTCATAAACTTTTTCAAAAGCAAATATTATCTTTTGTACCTCAACCCTTGTGTTGAGGTAGGTGTTTTTTCTCGGACCTCGGAGTCTTACCAGGACTCTGGGAGATCGAGCACCTTTCGTAGGTTGTGTGCATTGCCAAATAGCTCCGTCTTTGCTAGTTGGGGAATCATGTTTTTTGCCAGGGATCTCATTGAGGTGTTTCTCCAGATTATTGCTGGTTACTCCAAGAGCTCCTTTTACTAGTGGTACTACCCAGGCTTTGATGTCTCACATTCTCTGTAATTTAAACCTCAGGTCCTGACACTTTTCTATCTTTTCCCTTTCCTTACCTATTATGCGTGTGTCATTTGGTACTGCTACATCTATAATGAGTTTCTGGTCTACGAGTTTGTACCTACTTGGCCGTCCTGAAGTCGAAGACCCAAAATCCTTGATCTTGTTATTCTCTGCTACTGATGTGGGTTTGTGGAGCCATATGCTGTTTGTCGCTTTGATCTAGTTATGCTGGCATATGCTGTGACAAGCTGTGAATGTCTGCTCTTGGGTGAAGTCCGCTGTTCATAATTATGGCTTACCTTGTTTTTCTGTTAAGATACTACATCTCTTTTTTGTTCCAGTCTGTGATTCCTGCCGTGGAGATGATTACTGGCATTGCGCATGTGTTGATGGTTTGTGTTTTGAAAAAATATCTTTGAGGCGGGCTTCAGGTATCAACCATAAAACTCTTATTTAACATTAGATAAAAACATATATGATTAAACTCCATTTTAACAAACCAAGTTGTATTTGGCAACAAGTTTCAAACTGAACAAAATCCTAATTAAAATATATTTCTATGTCATTTAGGCATGTGAAGCGGTTATGAAAAAAATTTTTTGCAATGTTTTCAAATAATAATTTCTTGGAAAAAATCTATAAACCCATGAAACAACCAATTTATCTGAATTGTTCGACCTAACTTAGACCGGTTCAGTCGTTTGTGAAATAGGCAGTTTTCAAACGTCTGAGTTTTGAAAAGTATTGGAGAATCGAAGACAATTTTCTGGACGTTCTGGATAGCGTAAACTCTATGTGAACACGTTCAGACCAAAACAACAAAGCTTTGACATATAATTCAAGTAGAGATGTAGATAGTCATCATGTGTGAAAGGATAATTGCTGGTTAGGAACATATGGAAGAACACGTAGCCAAACTTACACAAAACGAACAAATAAAAAATAATTCAAAGTTTTTAGAACTCCGGACAAGACAAAATTCACGAAAATTACAGGGTGTCCATAAAGTCCTGCACACATTTCAAAATGTAATTGCGAAGTAACTAAAGTAGATAAAATCATACAGTTTTTT